>Ga0065711_1033437_pt1 | contig 25504 bp, 9 predicted proteins | sample Hoacrofraction12_FD_59098 | JGI IMG/M metagenome (GOLD analysis project Ga0065711, IMG submission 59098) | Hoatzin crop microbial communities from Cojedes, Venezuela - Epithelial fraction 12 v2 (version 2) | ecosystem: Host-associated > Birds > Digestive system > Esophagus > Crop | place...
GGGGAGTTGGGAGCAGGGATTGAGACCAAAAGAGAGAAGAGAAAGGAAATACAGTGAAAAAATCTGAGATATTCCATAGGTGAAAGTGTGTGGGTAACACAGGGTTGTAGGATATTGTCTCCTGTCACCCATGGAAGTCTTTCCATTGACTTAAATACTGAATGACACTCTACCAGAATGAGTTTGTGCCTCTGTACAAATGTCTGAAGCCAAAACAAAAATAATTACAGTACTGAATGGATTGCATTGGCTGACTTCTTTAGTATCTAATGTTCTTTGGCAATGCTTCATCCTGATTATTCCATCTGGAAATAATTGTGTGATATCATCCATAAAATTAAAACATAAATCAATCCAACTAGTGATCAGCCCCATGAGCTGCTGCTTAAAAACACACATGAAAATCTAGTGCTCCCTGCCATTTTAGTAGGATGTGCAAAAAAAATGAAGCGTAAGGACAAAATAAAATCATTAGGTAGTAGTTGAAACCTAAAAATCTTTCAAGAGCAGTAACAGTGCTTTCAACATGATACATAGAAAATAAGAGGGACACTTTATTTTTTTCTTTATACTTTAAATAAATTTTTAACAATAGGTAATATTATGATCTTAAAACACTTCCAGTGTTTGTTGAAATAATAGCTTCAACTTTGTACGGCTGCAGTGCAGCAGTGAACTGCTGACTTCAAGCAAATAATCAATTATTAGCAGCTGAGAAAAGACATTCCTAATGGAAGAATAATTTTCTTCTATAGGGCTGGTAAAGTAATACCCTTATACCAATAAAGTCCTTACGCCCCCTTTCTGCCAGGAAGGTGGCTTTATGTGATATTAACTTCTACCAGGTAGTTTTTGAAGCATGAAGAATTAATGCAACTTTTATCTTGCATTGTCTTGAAAAAGGAGTATTAGCAATAAAGTTTATGCCTATTCGTTTTGGCTGTTAGCATTTGACTTTTGTTAGGAGACATTCAAGGGGTTAACCTAGGTCATGTTGGAAAAGGCTATTTAGAAGATTAATTTATGCTTTATTCCTCTTGTCTCATTTTGAAAATTTTAAGATATGTTACAAATGGAAACACTCCAACAGTCTTCCCATCGCTAAAACAACTGTAGTATTTTAAACAAGATATGACTTGATGCAAATTTAATATCTTTTCACTGTATTATGCACACAAATGCTTATGGAAAGCACACTTAGTTCTCTTTTGGGGAATACTTTACTTGCTTTCCCTATGGTAACAACTCTCAATTGTATGAAAGTTTGAAGAAAGCAAGCAGAAGAAAATTATGAATGAAGTAGTTCTCCTCAAATTTTCAACTGACTCTTCATAGAATGTTGTACATACAGGGCTCAGACATGTTTACTACAAGCTGGATGCTAATACTGGGATTCGTTCTTAACAGAAACCTATTGCAAAACCAAAAAAATTTAATCAAAGGTTCTTTGAAGGTAGGTAAGGGGTAAGATATTACTAACCTTGAACAAGAATTTGTTCAATATATAACAATAATGTGCTATAAGTAAAATAGAAAATATACAACATAAATATTAAACTCTACCATGTATTAAATCAAGTTCAATTTCTAATGCAGTACACCTGGTTTTATTTAAATAATAGTCTGAGTCATTCACACTAATGCTTGGTCAGTAGATACCACTGTATAGAGCTTCTAGGAAAGCTAGAATGAAATGGGTTATAGTGTTCCCTTAGAAATATATTTGCCATATCTGGAATGTGCTGTTCCTGTCTTCTTCCTTAAAAAGAAATTGAATTAGGAATCACATTTAATACTAATATGCATATTTTAATATACGTATCTATTTTTGTTGCTACAGACTTTATATCTCTTTATATACATATATGTATTTATATATTACCATTATTCTTTTTATACATATATACACTTCATTTGATTAATAATTTGAGAGGATACTTATCTAAAGAGAAATTTCAGATGGTGGGATTATTTCCTCTGGAAAAAAGAAGAAAGAATAGAACTTGATTCTTAAGTCATTCTGAAAGTCTTACAAGACATGCTGTTTAATATGGTACAGGAAAAAATAGAAGAAACTTATTACTGCTTCTAGTGAAAGGTTTAGATGCTTCTTTACCAATCTTCCCTGACTACCTTATGATTGGAATTGAAAGATTGATCTTCCCTTTGAAGGAAAATGAAAAGATGGGAGGGAGATTGAGTCTGTCAATCCCAGAATAGCTTTCCATAAAAACAGATAAGAGGCCAGGAGAATTGGTAGCTGGAAAAATAGTGCCATCATCTCAAATGTGTTTGAAATTCATTTGATGCTTGCAGTTTTGATTAGAAGTCGTTATCTAATTGTCAATATTTCAACCGTGTCTGCCACTCTGGCAGCATGTTGTCTGCATTGGGAATTTGTTAATACAGAATTGAGAATACGGACAGCATCCAGCTTGATGAGTAACTGCAGAAGAAAAACTTGTGTCCTCTTAATAATTAAGTAGTGACTTCAGATTACAAGACGTCACAGTTTCTTTGAAATTAGAACTGGCAAGATCTATTACTACAGCAAGAGGGAAAGAAGGGTATTTGATGTGCGATTACATCTGCTTTTTAGTGTTATTAGACCATACCCTGAGGAAAGAAAAGAAAATAGGGGGGACAATACCTCATCATTTTGCCATGTGTCTTCATCACATTGCTCATTTTTCCTTTCAAACTTGGCTAAGGTAGATCCTGAAATACAGAGGCAAATCTAATTGCTACATGTGATAATGCAATTAAAATCTCTAGAGGCTATAATGATGCCTGTGTAACTAACTAGCTGTACTACAGATTTATCGAGCTATACCTTTGAGAGTCGGGAGAAGCAAGCTGATGTACATGACTTCATTACATGTCTGGGTTGATGAGTCATGTAGAAACATAGGAAAACTAAGCAGGAAAAGCAGCCCTGTGCCATCCACTTCATCCTTCTATGAACGTCAGCTGCCCCTATAGAAGGTTACTTCTTGGAGTTTGGACCAGTTTCAACGCCCTGGCTAGTAAACCCATGATAATTTCCTACAAGGAACATCTCCACTCTTTTTCTCTTTAAAAACGTTGTCTCACACTCAGCCAGAACATCACTTTGTTTAGCTTCATTCCTAGTTGTTTTTCTAGCTATAACCTCCTTTGCACATAACTAGTTCTTTTTCTGATGCTTCTAGTTGCCACTTATTTATAGACTATCATCCAGTCCATCATCTCTCAGCCTGCTCTGACAGGTATGTAGTACGATAGGAAATGGCTCAGCACATGTTTAATGCTCCTGCCGGATTCATTCAGCCTTGTATTTTGGCAGTGGTTTTGCTGTAAAGTACCTGATCCTAACCTACTAGGGTAAGTGGATTACTATGGGCACTGAGCAAGACTCACACCAAGGAACTTTTACCACCTTATTTTGTGCTTTCTGCAACTCATTGTTGTGGCCTTTGTTGATATTTTTACTCACTTTTATTAGAGTGAAGAGAACTGGTCGAAAAATACAGCTTGTGGTCTCCTCCTGTAACATGTAATTATACTCTGCTAGTTGGCCACAGGTTTATGCTTTATATTTATCTGTCTGTGATTTACGTTACAGTAGCTGAAAGCACCCCATTAAAAGTGGGAAGCATTCTGTCTGGGGCTATTTGAGCATCTCGGAAGGGATCATGCTTACCTTAAACAGTCTCTGACATAAATGAGTGGATGGAAAAAGAGTTGGGAAAGAGCAGGAGAAATGAAATGAAATGAATTTTCTCCATTGAGGAAACAAGAGTTGCCTGATATGCTTTGGATTTTTAGTTGTATTTAGTTAAAATATATTTTGCCAAGTGTGTGTATGCCTTTTTCTGAAGTCATGCATGTGATTTTTATGGAAGTGGAAAATTAGTTTAGTGGTAAAAGCAAAAAAAAAACAACCCTGAAAACCCAGGAAGGATATTAAGTTCCTAGTGAATTTAATTGTGCTATGTAATTCGTTGAACTCTATCCACTAGTCTCATGGATAAACCCTGTGGTGGGGTGAGTAGAGCCTATTTCTCCTCAATGTTGTGTCTGCCAATTTCTTGAAACTGAGCCTCCTTTGGGGAATGAAGACAGGAGAACTGCTGACACCACAGCTTCCTCCATGTATTCTCTAAGTTCAGATGGAAATAATATTCTGTACTCTTAATAGCCCCATTTCTTACTATGCAGTGTAACAAAGTAAGCCAGGCAATTTGTTTACTGAATTTCAGTGTGTACATTTGTAAAAGTTCAAATAATCAGTGGGATCCCGGCCTAAAATCATCTGACTTCCTCAGTGGTTCAACACTGCTGTCCTTTCGTCATTTTACAAATATATTTTAATTGAAACAGGCCACACCAGGGTGTGCGTTAATGGGCTGCTGTTGCACTGCTTGGGTGGTAGAAGGTAATTGGTCTCTGGTCCAGTGCTTCACAATGCTCCAAAGGCATGTGCCAATGGTCTGTTAATGCACTCCCTGTTGTGACACTGCTTAATTAAAATCTTAAGATATCAAAAGCAGAAAGGTCTAATGAAGAAGTTTCTTTCAAGCTGGTAAATACAAATGTATGACATATTAACCAGTGTAATGTATGCTGGCTGGTTCTTGCCTGCAGAATGTTTAGTCAAAACAATAAATAGAAAAGTAGCGTGTACTGGGGAATGCATCCACCATTACTGGCGTGTGCAGCGTGGTAACCAGGCTTGTGCAGTCAGGTCCAAATTATTTAGTGCTTTTTCTGTGGATTTGTTGCTTGCCTGACGAATTTGAGCTTTAAGCTATCAAATAATAATCCACTGCATTATGAGGTACTTTCTACTGTTTTGCAGTAGATGGATTTTTAAACCAGAAGACTAATTCAAATTTGGTTGTGTAAAGATATCCTTTTCCCCACTCATTTTCATTGGATAAAGCAAGATAAAGTACTTTTTAAATCTATCATTTGTCTAGATTTTCACCAAGAATGTTGATTTTTGAACACACCGTTCTTGCCACTGTGCATATTATACACTTTCAGTAGTCTGATGTCAGCTTAGATCACAGCCATGCCATCTACAAAATGAAGTTTAAAGCGGGGGGGGACACACTTTTCACTATGCATTTTCAAAAGGAGACGTACAGGTTTTTTGGGGTTTTCTTTTTGGAAAGAGACAAGTGCAAACCTGCTGAAGGTGTCGTAAATATAAGAAGCGTATTTTTATGAGCTGGCCTGCCAAATGTGGATGTGTTTCCACTAGGTATTCAAGGTATGGGAGAAACTAATAATCTGCTTCTGCTAGGGTTGCAGAAGATGTACAGAAGGTTTTTGGAACCACTGGTCTGTCTATTCTAAAGTGACCCTCAAGGATGTCCAGCTGTTTGTTGCACTGATTCAGTCTGTGGAGTCTATGAACACCACAGCTGGCTAGGTGTGTATGACAACGCTGTGCGTACAGTCCTCCAGCTGCCTGCGCAGGCACAACCGTGCTGTGCAACCCAAAATACATATGCTGTACTCATTAATATCAATAAAAGACAGTCTTATTAATCTTTCTGTTTCCTCAGGAAGCCTATATCTTTTAGAATCACTCTCAAGGTACAGATTCCTGTCCATCTTCTCCTTTGTATGTTCAATGACACAGTCTAGCTGTCCTAAGTCCAAGGCAATGGGAAACCCTGCAGGGACAGCCTTCAGAAATGGAAGGTGAAATACAACATACAGAAGCACGCTGGAGCCCCAGACATAGGTTTTAAACTGTCATGAATATTAACTTCATATAAATTTTCTGGTGAGGTATGTGCAATTCCATATTCCTTTGCCTCAGGCAGCCAAAGACCTACAGAGTCTTTGCAAAATTGTTCCAGGAAAACTGGTTTTGGACACATGGCAGTTATAATAGGCCTGCAAGGATGTTCCACTGTAGGGTAAGACTGCCTGTACTGAGCTTTATGCTGATACGGTTAAATTTGTCTGGTATTTTAGAAGTCAGTTTAAATCCAGGAGAAATACCTTTAGCTTACACTGTGTTCTTCAGCACAGATCTAGCTTAAGTAGCTCTTCAGGTAAAAAAGTCTTTTTCAGGTGCTTTTTTTATTTGTAAACAGACAACCATGTCATTTCTGGAAGGGCTATAAGCTATTATGTATTTTAATAGGGAGCCAATCTGTTTGGCCTTAAGGAACCTAAACTGCTAAAACCTGAATAAGAATACCTGAATACATCCCGAGGAGAATGAAATGGAGGCTTGCTTTCAATCAGAGAAAAGGGACTCACAGAATTTGTTGTCTACTTTGTTAGCTGGGAGCATTATCTCTATCCTCTGCTGATATCTGCTTTCTTTCCGATGTAATTCAGTAACGTGTAATATGGCTTTAATCTCCTATTCCCTCCTGTCTCTGTGCTGTGAGACGAGAGACAGATGAGCTCGGAAGTCAGGGGGCAGTGGAGCTACAGCACACAGCTGCGTACCTGTCAATTCTCCTCAATCATCCATTTGATCATGCTGCTTTCAAAGCCCGTAGAGATAATAAAAAAAAAACCAAACCTGTACACACTGCAGGTCCCCAGGGAGACAGCAATTGAACCTAGTCAGAGAGGTGTGCAACGGAAGACAGGAGGTCTTCCGAGAAAAAACAATTTTAGGCTTTCTGCTGGTGCAAGAAGGTCTTGTCTAATTTCAAGGGGTTTGTTGGTACAGTTACACTGGTAGAACTGCAACAGCAAATCCTGCTACTGGCATTATGGCTTATACTAGAAGGAATCTTAAAGCAGTTCTTAAATGGAATGAGCTGTCCTGTTATGTTCCTATAACTGTATTTATTCAAAAGAATTTCCTGAGCCATATAGGTGTTCTGGCACATAAATTTAGATGTGGCATAAGCCTAAGTCAGTAGGGAAATGGATGTGCTATGGATGTACTATCTGTAAAGACTGAATTTTCCAGGCAGAGAGCTGCTTCTTGCTGCGTTTTGTAGGCCCAGGCAGCATGGAGACATTAGACAGATAAACAGACAGAGGAAGCAAAGGGAAATTTCACAGAGATTTGTACCCTGGCCAGCTGAAGTGTAAGAATTGCCCTTTCCAGTCATGGCCTTATCCTGCAGCTAGATTGTTGCCTAAACATACATTTTTCCCATCCTGTTTTTCTCCACAGCAGCAAAGTAAAGGCATGCTTTATGCCTTTAGGAAAAGGTGCACTCCCTCTCCATCCACGGGAGCTCTGCGGGATGCTGTGTAGAGTATGTGCCAGATCTCCTTCTGGTGCCTTTGGGGATCTGCTGACATGGAGGTGTACCACGTCACAGCTCAGCCTGGGCCTTTTATTCCTCCTCTTTTCTCTCAGAGGAATTTTTTCCTTTAAAGGAACATATACCTGTGCTTTGGAGACATGGCATCCTTCTTTCCTGCTCTTTGTGTTGTGAGGTGGTTTCTGTTAAATTGTACAGTGTTGGTTTTGATAGTCTAACTTTTCTTTTGTTTCTCTTTCTCTTTATGCTGTCCTGACTTTCCCTGAGCCATTCTTTAACTTTTAAACCATATCCCAGGGAAAGATTGCTGAGACAAAATCCATCTTCTATAAATTCAGGGCTTGTGCATGTTTGTATGCATGCATACATACATATATATATACAGGCTGAGACATAAAACTAAAATAACTCTGCTTTATAGCATCTCTTTCAAAACTGTTTCACGTAGCTGCAACTTGTACACACAGTCTTCCAAAATTTCATGTTAGTCTTCACAAGCTAACAAACAGTATGATCCTTTAACTGGAGAAACCTTACATCGACGTACAGTCTTTCTCCTCTGGTGATCCTATAAGCTCCTCATCTGGTTAAGAGCCACTAATCCTTCTAAAAATCACTGGTTGTAGCGTGCCATACCAAACTTATCACCAGGTCCCAAAGGAGTAGTCTGAATTAGTAATTAGACAGAGGAAGTTTAAAGATGGTGTTGCAATCACCCACCTAAGGTAGCACTGAATCATGAAGTAACTCTTCTAGAGAGGCCAGTATTTCTTAAACTGTTCCTGGTGAAGAAATTAATATAGTTAGTATTGCTACTAATGGCAACTAAAGACCCATATTGTACTTCATGTCAAACACAGTCATCTGCCCAGATCCAGCAGATTCAGCTGGATTTCTTCGCAGACTATTTTGTGTATTCCAGATGTGACTGTGTTCCAGGGATAGCGTATGGAATGTCATCTCTATCTCACTGAGCTGATGCAAAGCAAAGGCATGTTTGTACAGTATTTGAGGCCTGCCAGTAGGAAAGGCTGTTGAACAACTGTTCCTCAAAATACGTGCTTCATATGATGTGTTGTGTTGCTTTTGTTACTTGGACATTTGCTTTGCTAAATTCAGTGGTAACTTCAATTATATCCGTATCACGTAGTTGCAGCAGGATAAATTTTCTGATGGTCACCAAGCCATCAGAAGCGTATCCAGAACATACCTAGGGTGTCATCAGTTTTACTGTATTAGTGGAGAGAACTTTGGGAACGGTTACGATGCTTTGCTTTCCTTCAAGTGGTGGGTTGTCCTTTGTAGCTGTATTTTGGAAAAATTAAGTAGAAGATCAGCGTTGTTTCAGGCCCAGTGCTTTTGACCCAGAGACTTAGTATGGAGGAGGAGAGGCAGCTTTGGGGGCTGTAGCCAGAGAAGCTGATCTTAAAGCTGCCTTGTCTTGCATAGCTGGATGTCATTAAGGTAAAGAGTTGCTGTCTTTTCAGTCTGGCTACAAGGCCTGTTCCTTGCCCACTCTTCTGTAAATGAGAAGGGCAAAATTATTTTTTTCTGAGTAACAATACCATTATGTCACTGTTGCTAGGACTAGGTGTGTGGTACTTGCTGAAACAAATATTGGCTGTTTTGGAGTTGGTTTTTTTCTTTCAGGTCACTGGGGTAGGCTGTTACTCCCATGTGTTTCCTCTTCCCATGGTGCTTACTAGTCCTTCCTACAAATAGAAAATGAAGAAGGAACCTGTAATCATTACTTCCTTACACTTCTTCCATCTGCTCCATGTTTTTTGGTGCTGGTGAACTCTTATAGTATCAGATCAGGCTTCCTGGCTGCCTCAAGGAATAGTTTCTTCAGGCCCCAGATCCCATACTAGACAAACGGTTGCAGGAAACCACAGGATATGTCAGTATCTCCAAGGCTTGAGAGTACTGGAGATGAGGAGAGGAGCTGCTTGTTCAGGTGCCTGCAGGGCCAGGCTGCTGCGGCTGAGCTCTTGCTGTTTTGCCCTGTGGCACTGGCAAGTTGAGGCAGAGACAGGCATGAAAGAAGACTGGAGGTAGCTTATAGTCCAGAGGTCTAGGTGTAACCACTGGCCCAGATTCCTTCTCTCTTGGGCTCTTGCCCCATTCCAGTTGCTGTGGGATGCTGGGGCAGGGAAAACTGATGCAGAACTGGTAGATGAGGTACAGTGTGTGTGCATGAGCTAAATAAATCACAGGCAAACAGAAAGCTAAAGGCATTGCCAGGGTATTCAAGACTGAAAGACAGTCTCCAGTGCTCTGGAGGAGCCTGAAAACACTGTTGATCAGACGTAGACAGGACTTTTTCACCTGGGGCGCTGTCTCTAGAGCAGTTTTTAAGAGTCATATAGTAAAACAATATGAGGTTGGCTTTCTAACTGGAAATCTGAGGGTCAATATGCAAAACTTGGCAAGAAGAAAGAAAATACATGGATTTTGGAGCAGAACAAGTTCACTATGCTTCCCTGGTTTGTTCATAGTCCCATGCACTTCTCTACTTGCATGTAAAAAATAATCTTTTAGTGTTTTTGTTGTATTCTCAGAAATTTTGATATGGACATTTGCTTTTTTTCTTCTCCCAGCCTCCTCTGTTCTGCTTCCTGTTCCCTTCTCCCATCATCTGAATGTCACTGTCACTTGAACACAGGGTTTTCTTTTGATATTATCTTTCTCTTGTTGCTGAAGCACACAATAGCCATCTAGACAGTGAAGGAACATAATGGGGTACACTTTCAGCACGGGCAATTAGAAGTGCAATTCTCATTAACAATAACGGGACTTGCACTGAAAATTTTCCTCTGTAAATCTACCAGCACAAAGCCTTTCCCCTTATGAGCAACAGATGGGTTTTCCATAATGGCTCATTACCTCCTTGCTTTGTCATGCTGCCAGAAATGAAATATAAAGTTATTTATGGTTAGAGAAAGATGCACAAGTCACTGTAGATCATTCCTTGCTATCTTTTATAGTTTATCTAGTTAGTACTTTAAATCTCTCAGGACTAGGAAGTTTCAGAAGATGACAGAGCACTGCCTGAGAATTAAGATGAGTGTCCTTCTGTCTGGTTATTTATCCTGATGGTCTTGCATCTCCAGGGTGATGCTGTGGTCTCCACTGGGACTGGTAATTTGGGTGTTTCTGTAAGAAAGAGGCCATTTCTCAAAAGAAATTTTGTCAGCTGTGACAATCCATTTCTGTGAAATTTGACTACTAGGGGCAGAAGGCAGCACTGTTTTACCGTGCATCATAAATTTGAAAAGGTAAACAAGTTACTTGATAATCTTACTTATTTGAAATTGGGAGGGGCGAGGGAGTCATTGCTTGGCATGTCAGTGGGAGATGTCATTCCTCTGACAACTGAAGGTGAAGGCTAGAAAAGAAAGTCATTCTGATGTGGACAGTGCTTTTATTTATATGTATTTCACATTATTAAGCTGCATATTGGAGTTCATACCCTGGGCATACCCACAGATTCACTATTATCTCCACAAATCCTCGCTCAAGACGGGCTCATACTACAAATGCGTTCATCTGTCACCTTTCATAAGTAATATATTTACAGTGACTAATATGGAATCAGTGTTAAGACAGAAGAGAAGCTGATGGCAAATTGTAAGATATTTAACTCTACTTACCTTAAGAGTTTTTGCCAGAAGGATCATCAAATGAGTTGATCCCAGCACATCTGCAAGTCCTTTCTGGAGTGTGTAGGTCTCCTAGCAGGTTGAGGGATACGCTTATTTGGAGTTCCTCTTGCTTCCATTCAGGAGGGCATTTTAAATGTGTTTAAATCTAGTTAAGATCAGTCTGACTTCAGTATATGCTTAAATATTTTCCTGAACATGGGTAGTGCTAACAACATGCTCCTGGACTAGAACCTTAGACTGTAGGCCAAAGATTTTGTTTATCTTTGAGCTCAGGTTTTGCTCCTTGTTAAGGAACTATACAACCCGAGGAAGTTCAGTGAAGTAACTCCCATGGCAGGAGAAGGAAAGCAGGCTCTTTTGTGCCAAAGAGGTAATAAAAGTGTATTGGAGTGTGATGTATGTGTGGCCTAGCAAGACTATGGTGGATCCCAAATGTTTAAATTTTCTAAAACAGAGCTTGCCTATTTCATAGATTGGCAAATTCAGTGACCTATTTATACATTCAGTAAGACACCTTTCTCTGATTGTGATCAGATGTGCTTGCTGCACGTTACTATGAAATGCTGTAGTACTGCTGGGTCCCAATCTGTGGGAAATGCCTTGCACACCATATAACGCGTAATATGTAGACGATCACAGGACTGTCTTTGTCTTCTCTCAGTGCTCGTCAGCAAGCAGCATAAAAATGGATGGACAGTTCAGAACGGAAATACGCTGTGGCTGAATACACTGAAATAGTCTCTCTTCTTGTTATTTATACAAATGATTTCTTGAGGGTCACACTATGCAAAGCGTCTGGCCTATGGACAAAGAGTGCTGTAAAACTAGATGCCATCTAAAGAGGGTGCTGTCTGTCCTCAAATGACCCATCAAGAGCTGATCCATGCCAACATGTTTTTCAGTTATAGTAGTGAAAATGCAAGGTACTACTGAAGTCAGAAGTATGAAAGAAAGAAAAAAGTGATGTTTGTAAAAACAAATTCTTATTCCTTTATTGAAATTATGTAATCAGATATATTTCTGGAATCAAATTTTGTATCAGTTTTCAATGTCTGTTATTGTCTTACTGTCGGTGTGTTATTGTCTTTTCCTTATTACCTTTTTCTTTTTTTTATTTTAGTATTCTTTCAGTCAATGTACTTTTTAGTTAAAGATCTTTTTCCCCTCAGGTTTATAGCTGCTGAGAAACATGAACAAAAGTTAATGCAAGATTTCTTGGTTTTTTATTCTGGAAAAATATAAGTTCAATATAAAATTTTTTGAGCATCAAAATTTAAATGTTTGAGATCCACCATGATCTTGCCAAGCTGTCAAGGCTACCTTGTCTAAGCTTTTTAGATGCCCAAGATAGATGACCTGTCCAAAATGGTCATTTAATTATTGTTGAAACATGTGGGTTTAGTCACTCCAGAGCACGCTTTCTTATCTTTACTCCTATCCTACAGTTCTACAGTTTTTGGAACATGTTCTTGCGGCAGCTTCTGCTGCATTTAGCAAAAGAAGAAAAGAAGGTGTATCTTTATTTCAATTTCTCCAAGTGTGTTGGCTGCAACAGTATTCAGCCTCACGGTTACCTTGTGTCACCGCAGCTTGGGAAGCACACTGAAGCACGATAAAAGCCCTCTTTGGCCTTTGGATTATACTTGCAATTCATTATGTAAGGCCATTTCACTGTGAGATATAAACACTGTTCCACACAGAAGAGAGACTGTTTCTACATTGATATGAATATCAATGTATCCCTTCTTTCACTGTGGAATTATACTGACTTAGAAAATGTCAAGTTTATGTCTGTTTAACATTCAAAGCACATGTCAAACTGTTTCGGTTTTTTGGGGTTTTTTTGTGTGTTTTTTTTTTTTTTTAAAGCATGCCTGCTGTGGTGCATATTTAAAGTTTTTGAAACTATCCCAAGAAAAGACCACTGATGTTTTTTCTTAGTTTTATTTCACAAAGCCTGTTTATTAGCCACCTGGTGAGTGTTACTGCACCTACAGCTTGTCTTAATAAATCATTGACCATTTGGTGCTGCTGAGGCTACTCAGCCTCAGGTTTGCAAGGCCTGTTTGTCTGAGCAAAATAAATGAAGGAAATGACCAGGGAAGTCAGTTAATAATTGTGCATGGTATTTTAAAATCCAGATGCAGTAAAGTGGAAGCTTGTAATTCTGTTCCCATCCTTGCTGCTGCAGTTACTATAGCAGCAGCAGATGCTGACTTTGGATGACTTTAAAATATTAAGTACAAGGCAAAAAAAATCAATGCCTAGGGAGGATCTTCTTGTAGGGAGTGGCATGATGCTTCAGTTTAGGACAAGAACAGTATTGGTAGACCTGGTAAAATGACGAGCTTTTCTAGGCTCTCAGACCTTTCGTGATCACCCTGGGGAAACTGCTTGATCCTGACTCTCGGAACCAAACCAAAGATTTTATCGCGCATGCAAGAGTGGGCTCAAATAAAAGGCCTGTCTATTAAGTAAAGAACAAGGATATCAAGAAGATGAAATTTAGTATGACAGCGTGACTGGTCATGAATGCCATTAAGAGTTGGCTATAAGACTGCACCCACCACATGCACCTGCTTCAGCATGGGTAGAGGCAAGGGGTTCAGTGAAGCCTTCTTCACCAAGGTCTCTGCAGAAGAGAGGCAAGCCATCACAGAGCTCATCACACCTTTTACCCATCAGTCTTCTGCTTGATATTGTGTGGAGGAATCAAGATAGTTGACTTATAAGAACACTGGCAACAGTTTTATGGAAGCTGAAGTCACTGCCCTGCCTTCCTTCTTACCCCTCCCCTTTTAAGTAGTGAAGTCACCTAGAACTCCATTACCTTACTGGGAGGGAGATGGGGAGCAAGGCTGCATTATCTTGGGAACAATTGCCTTAGGATAAAACTCCCAGGGGACTGAGCTTGAGAGTTAAATTGCTGGCCACAGATCATCTGCTTTCACATAGGTAAGCCCCTGTGAATAAGACAGACTAGTATGAAGCTATGTTTTCTAATACTGATAGCAGATGTCTGGACAGGAGGTGGCTGAGGAAGAGTTGGTTTCAGAGGAAACCTGTGATACTACAGCTGGATACTGCAAGAGGCCTTTCTGGCCAGGCAGATCTAGTTGTAAGGCTGAAGTTTAAATCTGGCACCATTTCATCTTTGGATTTGATGCGGCTAATGTCAAGTATCTGTTTTATGTACCATCATATCTCTTTTGGGTAGACTGAGACAAGACATCTCAGTTACAAAAAAAACCTCTTTCATTTTGTGGCTGCTAGTGCCAGCTCTAGTAGCTGTGTAGATACGTACTCCTTGGGAGTGGTAAAAAAGCAGGCTCTGAACAGGGTTTATAGAAGAAAAAGGGCTGTTACAGCTGTCTATGTAGATCCTCCATGCTCTACTTTCCCTGCACACTGCTCTAATCTCACTGTTTCACCATCATTTGACCCTATGCCCATTGCTCAATCCTGCAAGTTCCATACTCCTTACAAATGGAGCCAAGTCCCAAGAGATGACTTCAGCATGACATGCAGGTAGCCAGCACTTCATAAAATTTGACAGTTGGGTAACTAGTGCTGTGCCTCAGGTCATAATACAGTTGCCTATTAGATGACTCTCTTCTCCCTCACTTCTATTAGGCACAACACTGCCAAACTGCAATACATTTGTAATAATAATGGTACTGTCACAGCTATTGATCATTCCTCTAAGGATCTCAAAGGGCTTTATAAATTTGTAATGAGTCTCCTGACCCTGTGAAGCCATGCATTTAAAGATCTAGGATGCTGAAAATGCTTGGGCTCATGTAGCTGGTGTAAAACTGTGTGGATTTGTCTTCTTTACAGCCCAAAGGGAAATGGTATGTAATGGCTAGTTGGCCAAGATCAGAAGAGCCACAGGCTGAACAGCCTCAGCCCTTATAACTTAGCCATGTTTACTCCTGACACTACTGTTCAGCTGTGAAGCCAATTCAGCAGCATGAATTTAAAGCACAGGGTGAATTGATTAGAGGGAGGGGATCGGGGAAACCTCTTTCTAAGTATTTGTTGAATAGTTTGTTGGGGAGAAGATAGTGAAAATTAGCTTTTATCTTTCTGTTTTGCTCCAGCTGTTTGGCTAAGTGGAGGGGAAGGAGATGGAGAGTTCAGCTTTTACCTTCAACTAATTGCCTCTGTCTGGTCTTACTTTTCAATATGAAGCTATGGTTAGTAGTATGGACCTATTTCAGTCATATATCTCTGCATCTAAAAAGGAGGAAGTCTGTGCTACTTTATGAGAAGGGCTGGTTATAAAGGTGAAGCAGGAAGGAAAAAGTAGAGCAGGAATGGGCTGGATTTCTTTTTTTTTTTTTTTAACACTGTTGTTTGCCATGGTCTTGATGCCACACCCAGCAATGGTAACCAGGAAAGTAGGAACAGAGACTAGTCCCCTTCATTTCTCTGGAAAATTGGCATGGGCCAATGTGAATGAACATATTCCAGGCCCATTTTAATACAGTGTATTTTAGCTTTTGAAATATTTGAATTATATGTTTGTTAATGGTTCAAATAGCAATCCAAGAGTGGTTATTTATCTTGTTTACAAAGCACAAAATAACCCCTCAAACAGTCTCTGCTGTGTAGGTATAAAACCATCTGAGCTCTTCCAAATAACAAATGTTCCAGGAACTTATACATTTATATATATCCTTATATAAATTCCTTGCGCGTATGGCGTAAATTCAAAGGTAATTTTTTCTGCATTGTGTGAAGTAGATATCGTAGTTATCCTTTCAAGCATCATAGTTTCTTTCTTAACCCACGAAGAGAGCAACATTCTTAAACACTTTGACAAAGACCAAATTCCCTAAAATTTTTTGTCTGGGGTTGGTTGCTTAGTTGCAGTGTAGGTGCCTTGCGATCCAAGAGTAAAACTACTGCATTAAGTCATGCAAACCTCAGGCTAGTGTCTGATATTTTACATTAATAATGCATAGCATGTAAAGTTACTTTAATCTGTAGGTCTCAGTTATAAAAGTGGTTAAATTATTTCAGTCACAGAGGTTCAGTGGAATGCTACAGTAGCATGGTTAGGAAATTGTGCTATTTGGGATAGAATCCATATCCCTGACTCTAGCATTCGTCTGCAGGATTTTGGTGGCTGCCTTACAGCCATTCCTGTATTTGGGATCATTTGTGTCAGCAGACCTTTCTTAGCTGTTGGTTCCGTTACTTTTCTTGTCGACTTGTCTTGTTTGCTTTAAAATGCCTGAATTAGTACCTGCTTAACATTCAACATTTGAAGGAAATGAAAACTGACTGTGTGTCTCAGTAGGTAGACAAAAAAGTCAAAAAAGGATGGACACTGAGCTGCCTTTTTCATAGCTGTGGATGGTCTACCCAAGAGAGGGCTGATTTGCTCAAAATCAAGGGGAGAAAAAAGGAAGCAAATTCTACTTTTCCTTGCTTTCAAACTGTTCTCTAGTGAAAGGAGGTCAGCTTCTAGGACAGTGCCCTTGACTCTTTGCAGGTGTGCTAAATTTGCTTAAATAAAAGTTAAAGGGAAAAAAGTTGCACTTTTAAAAATGTTGCCTTTTACAGTGTAGACTGTATTTAATTTCCTTAGTTGCAGTCAAAGACTGTGCACCATCACTCTACTCCAGAGGTCTTTAAGCAGAGTTAATCATTTTTCTAACTCTTATGTCTTCTGTTTTGAGAAAGTTGCTTTTTCCAATCAGAACCTTCTGTCAAAGATTTCAATGACACTTCATTTTGGAAAATGTCTACCTAGCACTTTCAATGGTGCTGATATTACTGGCAATGAAATAATGTTTCATTTCAAATCAGTATTTCAGTTTTTAATATAAATATTTCAAAGGTCATACTAGAATGAATTTTTTAAATAGGAAAGAAATGTTAGATCAGCACTCCATTTTTAAAAGAAAATTTTATCCTATTAGGAAAAGGCCTCTTATTTTTGTTTTGTTTTTTTGTTTGTTTGGGGTTTTTTGCCCCTTTTTTTTTTTTTTTTTACAAATGGAAATATAAGCAAATATTTAACTACTAAATTTTTTTTCCATAATAGAAGTTCTAGGGGGTTTTATAGCTCTAGTTCAAAGCTGGATGTTAATCTCATTGGTGTGTAGTGACCACTGAGCCTGTTGTGAACTGGGGTAATACTCAGTTACTCAGCACAATGCTGTTATGCCAGCCAGTGAGTAGGGGCATTCAGGTCTCCCAAGGATGGTTGTGACAGCAGGTGTGCGCCGTGCATATCCTCCAATTATGTGGTTGTCTTATGACTGTATAAACAGTTTTCCAAGATGGGAAGTGAGCAGTGCATCCATTTACGCATCCTGAGGGAGTTTAACCCAACGTTTTCCACCATCCCAAACCTTCTGGTGGAGCTGGAGCACATAACTTAAACCACCTCTCAAATTCATTTGAAGGTGTTAGACAATGGAGAATTCACCTCAGTGTTAAATAAAGATTTGTTAGTTATTGTCAGTTCTAAAATGTGCACGGTATTTCCAATACAAACTGTCTGACTTCAATTTTCAGACTTTGGATTTTGTGCATCTTCATCATGGGAAGTTTTTTGCCCATGTAGTATAAAGCACAGACAAATACATCCCTTTATTCTGAAATGCTGAGTTGCATTCTTTCATTATATGGTTTATTTTCCATTCTGTGTGGCTGTTCTCTGGACCATTTCCAATTTGCTAAGAGACACTAGCAAGCAGCGGGCAAGATTTGGTACTCAGCATATGTTTACTTATTGCTATAGCACCCCATTACAGTAATATCAGGAGGTCAGTGGATCTCTTTTGATTGCAGCTGAGCTATAATGTCCTGCACCACGTAAAGGATTTGCTCCTTTCCCTCTCTTCCCTACTTTTGCACCTAGCTCCACTCCCCATGAGGTAGTTTGGCCAGACAGAAGGATGCCTTTCAGAATGATTCAGCACAGGTGTTCAGTCTAAGTCCTTAGCTAACCAGGTGCTGAGCAGAAAAGTTCTCCCTTGTGCTGTTACACAGAAAATGTTATGTAGTAATAATCTACCTCCTCCATAACAAACCAAGAGCCTGAGTCAGAGAAACTAAGACTTCCCTTAACTCTGAGTGGATCTCAGAGCTACTTCTGCAGGCCCTTTCATAGCCAGCTGTGAACTGTTTGGGCAGATATTGGACAGGAACAGCTGCTGAAACACCTGCTATAAGTCCTTTGATCTCTCCTACTACAACAATAACTTCTGAGGCTTTGAAAGTTTGCTAATTTGGAGGAGGAGCTACAGTTGAAACTTCACTGCCATCTGGACTACTGCAAGGTGAATGTGTTGGAGTGGTGGCACAGTTTCCAGATTATTCTTTTCTACAGGTGCATAAATTAGGTTTCAAACTGTTTAGGGTTATGTGGAAGTAAATATCCCTGAATATTTTCCTGCAGTGAAATGCAGAGCAGCATGCAGTTGTCATATTCTGGACGTTACACACTCTTCCAGCCTGGCCAGTACCACACTGCCAGTCTGCTTTGCATTAAGGACATGGTTGAGTGATTGTTTTGCTCCTCCCCACCTTTAAACTGTGCTTATCACAGGGCCAGAGATTTGGAGGCACAGAGGGTTGTTGCTCCCCGTGTTCTGTTGGACTCTCAGGAGTGATTGGGGTGGTTGATTCTGCTTTAGATGATGTTTGGTGCTGTTTAAGTGATGCTGATTGGTAAGAGCTCTTCGTGCCTGTGTGCCATCTGAGCTTGCATTTGCTTTCTCTCAAAAACCCCTTCCATGGAAGTATACGAAGGATGGCTATGGTCCTCGCAGGGAAGTTTAACAGCTGCTTCAACTCTCTTGAGCCTTATGAGGTGAATATTTGGTCCAATTAATCTGATATAAACTGAGGAGTTGTAGGTGGGACACTAGATCCTGTGTGTAATTAATACTTCTGTCATGTATGGGACTAATCTCTTGCTTGGTTTCTCCCAGTCTGAAACTAATGAAAAATTGATGAGACAATTTGCCATATGCACTACAAAACCTCACACCATTCTTTGTATATACATTTCTGCAGCGCTGATGCCTTGAATTCTCTAACTTGCATTATTGTAATGCAAGGGCTAAATTTTTAGGTTTTGTCATAATTGTAGTCCTAAAGGTAGAAAAAAATATTTTTGAAAGGGCAAGAATACTTATAGATCATTAAGCAAAAACTGGAACCAATAGAACTTTCTGTGTTTTTATCTATTCCTGAATACTTTGGGATTTGAGACGGCAAAACAAAGATAAGAATGAGCATGTAGTTTCTAAAACTGAAATGCCCTATGGCATTGCCCCTCTCTACTTATAAATAAGTATATGATTGACTGGTAATAAATCCTATAATTCCAACAGTAAATAACCTTTTAATGAAGCAGTTGTTATGAATAATTGAGATTACAGTTATGTGAATCACAAATTAGTTTTGTAACATGTAGCTGGGAGAAAGCAATTTTAAGGATGCTAATAAAAATTTCTTCATAAACTTTGGAATTTCAACAATACTAGAGGTCTTTCTGCATCATCCTTAGTCATTCAGTGAAATTCAGGTCTACCTTGAACTAGAGCCCTGTCCATGGAGAAACATATTAATCTTTAGAATCTAAGTGACAAAGTTCAGCAACAACTTTAATATTCGAAACTATACAGCTTGCTTAAATAAATACTTCTAGTTATTTACATAATTTTAATTATATGAGATGGGATTCAGTAATTTAGTTGCTTGTGAAGAGTGATGTTATTACAGCTCGGTTTTAAGTTTATTTGAAACTGATAGACGTATGAGATTGGCTAATGTTATTTAGCCTGATATTCTTTCTCCTTTACTCCCAAAGCAGGTCTTTCTCAGAGCCTTTCAGTGGTGTAGGCAAAATTGAATTTTGTTGCCATAAAGATGCATGGCAAAGTTCTTCCAATCATAGTCAGGGACAGGGAATAATATGAATTTAATATATAGATTGGAAAAAACCATAGGTTTGGTTGTTCTAGCTGTTAGGAGAAGGGAGTAAGAGGACTCACAAGTGACAGTTGCTGCTGTTGAGGTGGGATATCATCTCCCTGCAGTAACTGCCACCCTACTTATCCTAAAATCCTTTGGCAAAAGCAGAAGTCTTATTTATGCTTTTTGTGATCTTGTCTAAGCAATGCAGAGGACAATGCTTTTATGGTGCTGTTTCTGTACACAAGAAATCCTTTCAACCCTTCTCTAGCCTCACTGTGTAGCAGTCTACCTACCTATTGCTTATATAATTACTTATTTTGTCTGTGCCTGGGACTGTCTTTGCCAAGAGCGGCCAAAATAGAGCTTTATTTAAGGGGAAAAAGAGTAGTCCTAACAAGAGTCTTTACAACTGAATTAATGCAGTAAGCCCTCTATCAAAAGTTCGTTGTAACAGAAAAGTATGGTCTTGTACTATCTTATCACACTGATGTTTGCCATTACTGACATTCACCAGAAGGAAGTCTGTGACTAGCAACAACAAATAAAATCTATTTGGCCTACTTAATTTTATAAATTGCGCTAAAACAAGGCATGACCTGTTCTGGCAGCTATTGTGTGGCTCTAGGACCTTCCAGATTGTGCAAGGTTTGAGTATAGATTCAGAAGACATCTGACATGAACTCTCAGGCTTTCTCAGTGCTTCTGAGGCTAATTTTTAAGGTTAAGGTCTGGCAAAACTGAAAGGTTCTACTGGTAGCTATGTTTGTAGAGCCGGAGACATTTGGAGACTGGAAGGGAATCACTAGGGCCCCTGGAGAGCTGTCATCCATTGGCAGCTCTTAAGAGCAGAGTAGGAAACATTTCTCAGGCTTAGTTAAGTACAGTTGATCTAGCCTTTGGGATATGATAAGATGCCTCTGAGAAGCCTTCCAGTTCTAGTTGGAGTATCACAAGAATCTTGAGTTCTTGGCTCAGTGTCTGCACAAAACTCTTCTAATCATTTTGCATTGTTTTTCCTGTCTGATGCATTTATTGTAAACTGAACAATGTCTGCATAGCACTGTCACAGCACTTTCTGGTCATCACAGGAAGTTTTTCTTCTATGCTGCAACTCTTATCCCCGCTTCTGTCAAGCCAGCCTCCCCGTGCAGTGTTTTTAGTAAACCTTTAGTTGAGGCATACATTAATTTAATCTCAAAACTATGAGTCATTTGACCGAGGTAATAAACTGTTTCCTTTCAAAAATATCAAAATTATAATTTTGCAGCTGTGTACCATACATCAAACTTGATCTTCCATTACAAAATTGACTTTCCCATGACCTGTTTAGTTGTTGTAATATTTCCTATTTTCCTCCTAAAACAACAACAACAACAACAACAACAAAACAATCAAAAAATCACAGAAAATTCCCAACCAGCTCTGACAGAGGTATAAATTCCTGGAAGTGTCTATGCTAGTATCTGGCAATGCGTAGCACTAAGGAAAAACAATGTAAAGGCAGATGAAAATGCAGTTATGTAGGAGGAGATGAGGAAGAAACAGTTGTATCAGATTGGTTTATGTCAGAAGAAGGTATGAGAGTTTCTTAAATCAGTATTCAACATATTTGTGCCAGGTTAGAATAGCATGAATGCCAGGAACTCTTTGTGGCATTGATATCTTGTATTGGCAGCTTCTTGAGGCACTGGGGGGAAAAAAGAAGGAACTTTTTCTTGCAAATCAACCAGTTTATTTTCAGCCTATGTTGCCATGGAATTTGATGCCCCATTATGCCAAGCTCTGTACCTTTATCCACACCAGCATGGACATAGTAACAAAACTTTCCTTGCCAGATTTGTTTTCTTCAACATTGATTCACATTAGCTGAACATCTGGCACCTCATGTTTTTTGCTCAACTGAGTTGTCTTTTCCCAAGCATTCAAAGTATTGGTACCTATAAGAAAATATTGAGTGATAATCAGAAGCAGGCTAACCTTTTTAACAAAATGCAATGTAAGACAGCAAGTGGTGTAAGCAAGTTTATATACATCATGAAGGCTATGCAAATGTTTTTCTATACCTATAATCCAGATACTTCCAAATGAGTTGATTTAGCAATCTAGATGCCTGTTAAAACTCATTGCATTATGAACAAACATTTCAGAGGACACCATATATAAAAGACTTGTTGCGTCATGCTACTTAGCCACCTCTATTATGCCGTAAGGTAAGCTAGGTATGTCCACCATTATATGACTTCCTATGATACTGTCAGGTCAGCTTTCTATTGTTCTTCTTACCCAGAGAGTTTAAAAATATTAATTTCATTCTTTATTAGTATACAGTAGCAGGTCTCAAAAATGTCAGGAAGTCAAAATGGCTCTTTGCTTTGAAAGTAGTAAGTCAGATTGGTTCTGGACAAACATTTGTGCCTTAGAATTGTCTGTGATTAACCATATCATGTTAACTAACACCTTTGAAGGCTAATTTGTTCAAGGATGTTGTAAACAACAGCTGTCATAAAATGCCCATGAGAGGAGGAATCTATTTTGAGTTATAGATGGAAAACAGCAACTGAGACCGCATATGTATTTTCACTTAGTTGGTTCTCTTTGCAATAGGGAAAATGACTTTTCTAAAGTTGATGGAACAATTCTATGGTTCAGCCAGGAATGGCCAGGTCTTCTTCCTGCTAGCCCTATAACCTCTTGGCCATGCATTCCTACAAAAGACCTAAGTTTTATGCTACCTTGCCAACTTTCCTTATTAAAGCTTTGTTATAAAGCTCACTTAACTACAAGGCAAACATGCTGGAAGTCCATTTTTTCTCTAGGCTTTGAGATCTGCTTTTGAATAATCTGAAGGCTTAAAGGAAGCTTTGTGTATCATGTATACTGTATGCCTACTCAAATGCTCTGAAGATAAAACTATCCACAAACCAACAAAGTTTCCCCAAATTGCTAATAGGATAAATTATGAACTTTCCTTCTTTTTTTGCTCCAATACATTTTTAAAACAGGTACACAAAAATGAACCGTGCAAATTTTTAATCTCATCCGACTCCCACTTCACTTAGCAAATGCAAGATACTTGATATGCCTCACTTGTTGCATAGTAACCAACCCACTTTGAGAAATGCAGCTATGCAAGCTGAGAATTAGGACTCATTATGCCTTTTCTGAGGGCTCATTAGGATTGCATGCTAAGGGTGCCATCTTAATTAGGGATGAACCTGACCACCTGAAAGTAATTCACACTGGCAGCCAACTGTAGTATTTTCCAATATCTGATTTGTCTGGCTTCCATCTGCTAGCTTTATCTTAGCAGTGACTCTTTCTGTTGACACCAACAGTGATGATCGTAATATCATGAATTGCCTCCTGTCTCTTGGGTGCAATTAAGTTCGACAATTCCCTTCACAGTACGACTTTGTGATGAGGGGGGCTGCTAGCTCTGGGAGAGTCATGATCAAGATGATGAAATGCAAGACATCAAGGATATGACAAGACATGCAGTAAATGACCTTGAAATGTAAAAATCCAACCCCAAATCTCCTGCTGCTTCTAAAAAAATTTAAATGAACAAAGCATGCCCTTGCACTTTCTGACATCATTGCAAGTACCCTGAACTGATGCGTGAATGGCACACAATGTTATACTTCACTATGCTTGCTAGGATCTATCAGCACCTATTTCAATGATATCTCTAAGAATCTGTGTTGATGTAACCCACCAACCAAGCAACTAGAACTTTAACTGGAGCTTTATTTTTATGCTTACTGTATACCAGTGCAACAAGGTGGATAGGTGCAGATGCTATGCAAATTATGTTTTCATGGAAGGGCAGTGATGTAAGCAAGTCTACATAAGAAGACCTACAGAGATTCAGGATTATGAACAAAAGTGAGTGACTTAAATTCTGGATGAGATGCAAAAAGTCAAAAGGGATGGAAGTTCCCTCTGATTTCGTGTAGAACATGAGACTATAGGTATACTGCTAGGCTGTCAAATGCAGAAAAAAAATAAAAATGTTCATTCAAACCACAGTAAAACGCCTGTGATTGCTAGATTGTGCTACAGGCAAGCACATCCCCCTCACCAACCAGGCTAATAGGAATTGGAAATTGCAACATCTTGGACTCTGAGATGTGTTCAGTTTTAGCTCTGACACAATCATTTACTGCTTTCATGTAGCCACGTTTCTTAAAAGTTAGAGATCAAAAATTGAGATAGCTTTTGCTGTGTTGTGCAAGGTTAAAGAAGTCGTTTCCCCAGGAGATCTTTTTTCTCCAATTGCTTCTGAAACTCCTATTAATAGGAGAATTTAGTATGCCTTACTTCTTGGCACGTTGATAATTTCTATTGAATAATAGTGCTTTGTCAGGTATTTAACGTCTTTCACTCTGAGACTTCTAGCATAGTTTGCCTACTTTCTGCATCTCAGGTGCAGAACAACAGTGGTTTACAACATGAAGGTGAGCGTGCTTGTAGAAAATTTCTCCTCCAACTGAAAGAATGGAAAAATATGAAGTGGAAGAATGGGTACAGACAAAATATGGTTAATCTTCTCTGTGTTCAGATCTGCAGAGAGGTTTTACAGCATTTCCACATGCTCGAGAATTGAAGACTTGTCCTGAACAAAAAAGAAACCAAGATCAGTGATGTTTAACTGCCACTGGGTATGTTGGCTTTACCAACATTTTTAGGTTGGAGCCAGAAGGAGTAGAAACTTGAAATATTTATCACACCTTTGTGCATCCAGTGTCCCTTTCCAGCTGACACCCAAGCACTCAGTGCCCAGCTCATTTTGCATTTTGGGGACAAGTTATAGAAAGCAGGGGCACACCCCGTTGACTGGGTACTGTAGCGACAAAAGTCTCACGGGTTCTGTACTCCTAGGATTTCCCAGATGGCATTCACATATCCACAGCAATCCACAGCCGCTGCACCACAGACCTAAACAGGTATCTTTAGAGCCTCACCTCTTCTGCTCTTGTGTTTCCCCACCATGTCTTGCTCTGGGTTGAGACAAAACACAAGTATTTCTCATTCTAGCTGCTAGGCTTGCAAACTGCTTTGCACAAAGATACCACACTTATGAATTTCTGGCTTTAGAAGGTAAAATAGCTGTGTGACTACTTATATAAAGTGACACAAAGCAGTTTTCCTCACCACTCGCATGTCTAGTAGTTGATGCACTGCAGAAAAAGACAATTTATTCCCTAACGTGTGTATTTCATATTGGTCAAAGACAAACCCCAAGGCTTTGGAATTCAAGGTAAAATACTGTTGTTTAAGGTTGACCACACCTGTATTCAGAGCATTGTTTTTTCTGGTTTTGTTCTGAATTTGGATACGGTTGAATTTCTAGTGCTGACTGTGTGTATACCAATAAGAGTCACTGAGTGTTTAACTGTTGATTTATTTAGAACAACAGCACCTATGTAATTTGTTAGTCTGTTATTTGCTTTGAATAGAGAAGTTTTTCAGTGTCTGTATGAGAAATTCTCACTTGACCATCACCCTCTCTATGACCCAATCCTCTCTATTTTGATTAATGAACTTTTTTCGGCGAAGCTACTGAAGGTGAAGGGTTCTGGAGCAGAGGCTCGCGCCGAGGGACCCTTTCTCCGGTGGCAAAACCGCAGCGGCGAGGCGGCAAAAAGCGCCGAG
>Ga0065711_1033438_pt1 | contig 25504 bp, 29 predicted proteins | sample Hoacrofraction12_FD_59098 | JGI IMG/M metagenome (GOLD analysis project Ga0065711, IMG submission 59098) | Hoatzin crop microbial communities from Cojedes, Venezuela - Epithelial fraction 12 v2 (version 2) | ecosystem: Host-associated > Birds > Digestive system > Esophagus > Crop | place...
CCTAGGAGGAAAGGCTGAGGGAACTGGGCTTGTTTAGCCTGGAGAAGAGAAGGCTGAGAGGGGATCTTATAAATGCCTACACATATCTTAAGGGTGGGTGTCAAGAGGATGGGGCCAGACTCTTTTCAGTGGTGTCCAGCGACAGGACAAGGGGCAACGGGCACAAATTGAAGCGTAAGACGTTCCATCTGAACATGAGGAAGAACTTCTTCCCTCTGAGGGTGACGGAGCCCTGGAACAGGCTGCCCAGAAGGGTTGTGGAGTCGTCTTCTCTGGAGGTATTCAAACCCTGCCTGGATGCGGTCCTGTGCAGCCTGCACTAGGTGACCCTGCTTTGGCAGGGGAGTTGCACTAGATGAACCACAGAGGTCCCTTCCAACCCCTAACATTCTGTGATTCTGTGATTCTCTGAAGGACACTGAGGTGCTGAAGTGTCCAGAGAAGAGCAACGAAGCTGGGGAAGGGTCTGGAGCACAAGTCTGATGAGGAGCAGCTGAGGAAACTGGGGTTGTTTAGTCTGGAGAAGAGGAGGCTGAGGGGAGACCTTACTGCTCTCTATAACTACCTGAAAGGAGGTTGTAGGGAGGCAGGTGTTGGTCTCTTCTCCCAAATAACAAGTGACAGCATGAGAGGAAACGGTCTCAAGTTGTTGGGAAATACTTCTTCACCAAAAGGCTTGTCAAGCATTGGAACAGGCTGCCCAAGGAAGGTGTTGAGTCACTATCCCTGGAGGTATTTAAAAGATGTGCATATGTGGCACTTAGGGGCATGGTTTAGTGGTGGACTTGGCAGTGTTAGGTTTACATTGGACTCAAGGATTTTAAAGGTTGAAAAATCCAACCTAAATGATTCTATGATTCTATTGTATGATGAGTGACTGGAGCTTGTTCCCCTTCACTATTAGGGCACTGCACTGGTTCTGTAAATTCAGATACAAGGGTGGAGAAGGGGCCCTTCTGCTGTCAGAAATGCCAAGCTTCCAGTCTCCCCCATTATGGGACACTTCATCCATCACTCCTTTGAGCATAGTCTATAGCGGTCCCTCCTCCCACAGCAGATATATGTGAGTAGTGGGCCCCTGTTTCAGTTGCCACTCCCTCCTCAAACTGCAAATCTCAACTACCAATGCATTTTTTTCAGAAAGGATGGGGAAGAAGTTGCGTGAGGGAGGAGAGAATGTGAAAAGAGAACCAGTGGCACTAGGAGTCCGGTGGGCACTGCTTCCTGCGGCCCAGGGAACTGCTTTTGCTCCTCCAGAGCAGCTTGAGGAGTGTGTCCTAAGCTTGCAGGGCTGCTTCTGCGTGGTTGTGGTGCAGATCCTGCCCCCATCGAGATCCTGCACTGCAGCGCTTCTCATCAGTGAACTGGCAAGGGCTGCTGCACTGGGGCAGCGAGAACCGCTCAGGGCACAGGACACGGCGTCAGTGGTGACCACGGCTCCATGGTGCTGGTCGGCCGCTGGACAGCAAAGCTCAGAAACATGGCGGGAATCATCGCCTCCTCCGTGCGTGTGCTGCCATCCAGTGCCACTGCCACCTGGTGACCTCGAGTGTGCAGGGCCTCTTGATTTGACAAACATGTTTTCCATTTTAAAATAGCTGGAGAAGACAGAGATGGACACAGGCTTTGCCAACCAGCTTTTCTCTAAGTACAGATCAATACCACAGGAAACCCATGGGGAGGAACATATTAGTTTTACTGCAAGCTGGGTCAGTGAGAGTGAATCGGAAGAGTTACAGAACAATAGTAGAAAAGACTTCCAGGCAACAGAGGTGTTTAAGTTCACAATGATATTAAAATGTTGATATCAAAACCAGATATTGGGAATAATCTGACATGTTACATGGAAATGTTTAAAACAAGTTCTGAAAAACAGGAATAGGGAGAATGATTGACATGTTTAACTGGTGGTGGTGGTGTGATTATGCCTGTGTAAAGCTCCTTATGATCTTAAAGATGCTGAAATGCTTTGGGCACAGTGTTCACCAGTCTCAAAAAGCAGTGACTGTCGCCTTGGCAACAAGAAAGGCATGTGTCTGTTCCCATGGAAATGTACTGTGAAGGCCTCACAGGGAAGATTCTGTGCAGAGCTCAACAGCGCAGGCTCCAGGCTCTTTGTTGCTTGTACCTGATGCAGAGGCTGTCGGCACATTCAGGTGCTCTGATCCTGCAGCTGACAAGGAGTGAGCTGCCAGTAGTGTGGTGCTGTTTCTGGCTCCCTGCATGAAACAGATTAATTGTGCACTGTTGTTCCCATCTGAGGAGTTCCTTCCTCAGTCACTAACGGCCAGCATTGAAGACTTCTTTGCAGCTGTTCATAGGGAAAGCAGTATTCTTGCTAGCCGGAGAGGCATCAGAGAGTTTCTGATGCTAATTCTCTCAAAGGAGTGGACAGACAAATCTGAAAAACAGGAAACAAAATGTATGCAGGGAGTCTGCATCTCAGCAGTCCCTTCTGAGGTCTGAAAGAAGAAAAGGAGAACTCTGTAGAAGCACTGACAGGTCTACTTGCACTAGATCTACCAAATAAGAATCTGCTAATACAGTAAATAAGTCATACATAATAGGCACTACTTCTTCTAAACCCGTTGTGATGCACTTCTAAGGGAGCAAACTTATCTTTAGCAGGGACTAGAAGTAGGATCCAAGCATGGTTTTATCTTTTTTTTTTTTTTTAAATATGAGGTGTGGAGTGCAGAAGCACCAGTGGAACAGTGATCATTTCAAAATGATGGACTGGGAAAATTATTTTAGAAGCAATATTTTGTATGCATTTGTATCTATTATATATAGGTATTACTAAGAAGTGTGTTTGTTCTTTTGTTTTAAAGTTTTTTCATCAACAGCCTGCTTTTCTTTCCAGTAGCTTCTTCCTAGTCCTGTATTAAGAGATAGTAAATAGAAGTGCATTATTTACCTTCATTATCCTACTGTTTTGTCCCCTACTACCTACCTTCTAAGGTAAAAAACTCTAGCATTTTCAATCACTACTCCCGAACTGGCCTGTCTAACCCCTGATTCTTCTCCCCATCTCTGCACCCTATAATTTTGCAGTGCTTGCAAAGAGACAGCAGCTATCTCTGCACATGTGTTTCCAGGTAAGGGCATTCCAGGTGTTTTGTTATTGCCTTTTTTCTGCTGTCCGTCTCTATTCCATGGTTCCTCATGTGAATCTACTGCATGTTGATTGGGCATGTATTTGAGTTACTTGCAATGCTTAGGTCTTTCCTGAGTAGAATCATAAAATAGAATGGTTGAGGTTGAAAGGGATGTCTGGAGATCACGTGGTCCAATCTCCCTCCTCAAAGCTGGGTCAGCTAGAGCAGCTTGCTGAGTACCAAGTTTAGCAGAGTTTTGAATATGTAATACAGAGATGGAGTTAAGTTGCTCTTTGGGCAACCTGTTCACAGTAAAGAAGTTTTTTTTGTGTGTGTATAAAGGAAGTTTCCTGTATTTCATTTTGTGCCAATTGCCTCTGGTACTGTCACTGGGTGCCATTGAGAATAGTCTGGCTATGTCTTCTTTACACCCTGCCATCAGGTATTTACACACATTGATAAGATACTCCCTGAGCCTTCTCATCTCCATGGTAAAGATGTCCCAGCTCTCTCAGCCTTGCTTCATTATGTTAGATGCTCCAGTCCCTTATACATCTTTGTGAGCACTTGCACCAGTATGTCGATGTATTTCTTGTGCTGGGGAGCCCAGAACTGGACACAGCACTCCAGATGTGTCTCACCAGTGGCAAACAGAGGAGAAGGATCACCTCCATTGACCTGCTGGTAGTGTTCTTCCTAATGCAGCTCAGTATGTTGTTGGCTTTCTTTGCTGTGAGGGAACATTGCTGACTGATCTTCAATTTCTTGCTCAGTGGGGTCCTCTGATCTTTTTCTGCAAAGCTGATTTCCAGCCAGTTATCCCCCAGCCTGTCCTAGTGCATGAGTACAATTTCTCCTTCACAAATTCAGCTGACTACTCTCAAGTCACCTTCTTGTGCTTCATGTGTTGGAAATGGTTTCCAGGAAGGTAAGCTTCATTATCCTCTTTAGGATTGAGGTGAGGCTGAACAACCTGTTTTTTTCCCAGTTCCTTCTTCTTCTTCTTCTTGAAGATAGAAGTGACATTTGCTTTCTTCCAGTCCTCAGAAACTCTCCTCATCTCCATGAGTTTTCAAAGATAATTGAGAGGTGTCTTAGTGACATTGGCTAGCTCCCATAGCCCTCGTGGGTACATCCCGTCAGGTCCCATGGAATACTGTATGTCCAGTTTGTTTAAATGTTCTCCAACCTTGTGTTTCTCCACCGAGGGAAAGTCTTCCTTGCTCCTGACTTTCTTACTGGCCTCAGAAGCCTGGGATTCCTCACAGCCAATCTTGCCAATAAAGAAGGAGGCAAAGAAGGCATTCAGTACTTTATAATCTTTTCTGTGTTTTTTCTCAGCAAGTCTGCTTCCTCATTCAGCAGTAAGCTGATATTTTCCCATGTTTTTCTTTTGCTGCTGATGTACTTGTAAAAGCCTTTTTGTTTGTCCTCCATGTTCCTTGCCAGATTCAGCTCCAGGTGGCCTTTTGTTATCTTATTCACACCCCTGCATGCTTGGACAGTGTCTGCAAATTCCTTCTGGGTCACCTGTCACAGAGTCACAGAATCACAGAATGTTAGGGGTTGGAAGGGACCTCTGTGGTTCATCCAGTGCAACTCCCCTGCCAAAGCAGGGTCACCTAGTGCAGGCTGCACAGGACCGCATCCAGGCAGGGTTTGAATATCTCCAGAGAAGACGACTCCACAACCTCCCTGGGCAGCCTGTTCCAGGGCTCCGTCACCCTCAGAGGGAAGAAGTTCTTCCTCATGTTCAGATGGAACGTCTTACGCTTCAGTTTGTGCCCGTTGCCCCTTGTCCTGTCACTGGGCACCACTGAAAGAGTCTGGCCCCATCCTCTTGACACCCACCCTTAAGATATGTGTAGGCATTTATAAGATCCCCTCTCAGCCTTCTCTTCTCCAGGCTAAACAAGCCCAGTTCCCTCAGCCTTTCCTCCTAGGAGAGATGCTCCAGTCCCCTCATCATCCTCGTAGCTCTCTGCTGGACTCTCTCCAGTAGCTCCTCATCTTTCTTGAACTGGGGAGCCCAGAACTGGACGCAGTACTCCAGATGGGGCCTCACCAGGGCAGAGTAGAGGGGGGAGGAGAACCTTCCTCGACTTACTGGTCACACTCTTCTTAATGCACTCCAGGATGCCACTGGCCTTCTTGGCAACAAGGGTGCACTGCTGGCTCATGGTCAACTTGTCATCCACCAGGACATCCAAGTGCCCTCTCCACAGAGCTGCTCTCCAGCAGGTCCGCCTCGAGCCTGTCCTGGTGCCTGGGGTTGTTCCTCCCCAGGTGCAGGACCCTGCACTTGCCCTTGTTGAACTTCATCAGGTTCCTCTGTGCCCAACTCTCCAGGCTGTCCAGGTCTCACTGAATGGCAGCACAGCCTTCCGGTGTGTCTACCACTCCTCCCAGTTTTGTGTCATCAGCAAAAGAGTAATTGAAGAGTAGCAGTTTACAAACACCAGTCACTTTGCAACTGTACATCTCAGTACTTGTTAAATAATTATATTATTCAAAATGCTTTTGCTATACACTATTCTCTGATTTCTTGGTTTAAATTTTGGCACCCTGCATTACAAGTGCATAAAGAAGATGCAGTTTATTTGATGAATTGTTGTGGTGGGTTGACCCTGGTTGGACACCAGGTGCCAAGGGGCAACGGGCACAAACTGAAGCAGAGGAAGTTCCAGCTGAGCATGAGGAAGAACTTCTTCCCTCTGAGGGTGACAGACCACTGGAACAGGCTGCCCAGGGAGGTTGTGGAGCCTCCTTCTCTGCAGATATTCAAGACCTGCCTGGACAAGGTCCTGTGCAGCCTGCACTAGGTGACCCTGCTTCAGCAGGGGTGTTGGACTGGGTGACCCACAGAGGTCCCTTCCAACCCCTGCCATTCTGTGATTCTGTGATTCTGTAATTAGTTGCTGTGATAAAAAACTGCTGAGCAAACTCCAGGAATAACGATTACGCCCAGAGCAACATCAGCTGAAGAACACTGGCTCATTGCCTTTAGCTGGGCCACAGTCCTTGTTTTACTCATGTTTCAAGAATTTCTTCACAAGTTAGAAGTGACAGAGAAATACTGTGGCAGAAGAACACTGTTCAGGTTAAGAACCAGTGTTAACCTCATTTACAGGTCCCACAAGTTGCACAAACCACCACAAAAGGAGGAACAAGCAGCCAGGGCAGACTTGGAACTTCTTAAATCAGCTTTATCAATAAATTCTGTTGACGTTAAACCATGACTTAATGCATGGGATGTATGCTCTTGGGAAGCAAGAAACCTAAAAAGGTCTTCAGAAACATGGAAGAAACAATACACATAAACCGTCCACACAAAGCAAGAGCTAAAGTGGGTGCATGAGCCAGAGACAACCTCATACAAGCAGCTGATGCATACTACTGCAGCAGCAAGGTTGTCCTACTACCCTGAAACAGCCATGAAGAACAAAGCCAAAACACAGGTGTAAGGCGTAAAATAGGAGGAAGGGAAGTAGCAACAAAAACTTTAGAAAAAATAGAGTCGGTGCAAGGAAGTTATTGGGACAAGAAAGAAGTTAAGATGGAGCACCGATCTGGCAAGACAGAAAAAAAAAAATCTATGACAGCACTGTTGGTGACTAAGGAGAAGGAAAAACAGTTGCAGGACAGAGAGTTAAGAGACAAGTTGTATTAGATGGTGCCAATGCTATGAGAGGGGTTGAGAGGATATACAGTCAGACTCTCATAGGGCCTCTCCCATGTACCATGCAAGAGGTTCCTAGGAGCTATTCCCCTGCTGAATGGCAGAATCCAACAGGGAAATTGTGGGGCAGCAACAGCCACTCAGGAAAGACATGTCCACATGAATGTTGTCCACACAGGCTCAGCACTCAAAAAAGGAGCCACTGAGGATGTTTGGCTGCGAGGAGAAAGAAGTGAGGGATAGAAGTACAGCCCAGGCATAGTCCTTTCGTAAGCATGCTGCTCAAGGCCTAGCCATGTCAGCACAACCGAGTAGCTGCTTCCAGTTTTGCTGGAGAATCACCATCTATTCTATTCATACCTGGAAAGATGGGAAAATTTGGCAATAACCTACAGGTGCTTGAAGGAACTAGTCTGAAGGTCTGTAAATAAGAAGTGACCTGAAGCACTTACAGAGAAAACAAGCAAGTACTTCATAATATAACCATAACTGTAAGATTATTATCCACCCTAACTTGTAATACTTTTACTAAGGGATTACATGTCTTTTGTAAAGACAATGTATAACATTAATGCGTGTTCTAATTTGTGTAACAGTATTTCTCTCCACAACTGCAAGTTCTGGTACCATGCCAGTAAAAGAAGTGAGTATCTCCAAAAGCCAAGTTCTCAGGTCAAGTCAGGTTCCTCCCACCCAGCCATCACACACAGCTCAATTTCTGAAGCCAAAAAGTTCTCCCCAAACAAACTGAAACGACTTCCCACCATTTACTTTTCCTACTTTTTTTTCCAACAGGAGCAAGAGTAGGTGGCAGGCAGGCAAAAGAGGTTGAGTTGTCCTGGGTAAAGAAAGCTCTCCATATTTACAGCTCTTTTCTCTTTGCATACTCTGCAGCTGGCTGTTTTTCATTTCCTAATCTCCATTTCATCTCAAAACAACCCCCAAGCCAACCTCCAGAACTCTGGCCAATTGTCAAAGCTCTCTACCACTTCTCCTATCATTTATTGTTTTCCTCATTTTCCTACCATTTTCAAGGCACTGCTTCCTAGCCCACCATTGCTCCTTTGCCTTTTGACTCTTCCTTAAATTGAGTGCTTCAATATGCACTCGGATGTCTTTACTATACTGATGCAAAGAAGTATTTGGCTCTCAGCTATGGCAAGGAGCAGTGGTGCACAGGAACAACATTCTGTGCAGTAGAAACAGAGCACAGGAGAGTCCAAATGTGATGTGCGGAACAGGCCTCTCCACGGAGCAGTTCAAGGAGGGAGAGCAGAGGAAACAAAAGTCAAGAAGAGTCATATGTGACAGTGCAATCTAAATAGCAAGAAAATGTCAGAGTAGCATTAAGTGCAGATAGATCCTTGCTAAAATATTTGAGAATTTCCCAATTTTTTCATCTGAATTGAGCAATAGATTTCAGAGGGTTTCATTTTCATTTTCTCTTTTGAGTAATGGTTTTTTTTGGTACTTGCTAGGTCTGTTTCTCAAATTAAAAGTGAAGGGACTCTGCTACGCACAACACTCACTACACAGCAGTATAACTCTCCTATTAAGCTTTTCTCTCAGTTATGTAAATCCAGAATAGGAATTCTCCCATTTTGTATCACCCAGGCCTACTGGATGGTATAATTGGAGACACCTGTGTCCTGCTTCTCTCCAAGGCATCTTCACCCTTGCATGAAACTCAAAGAAAACCCTAAATGTACCACCTGCTTCCAGAGACCCCATCTACCCACACTGTGCAGAACACCCACTACATGACTTACTAAGCAAAACATAAACAGGCTTCTCAAGTTTTACTTCCTTTTGGTGAAAATTGATTTTCAAAAAAAGTTCTCCTATCTTCACTTTTCTTCCCATCCAAAGTAGACTCTATAAATAGAAACAAAGTATTTTTATATTCAATTTTAAATCAGTACAAAAGACTTGTATATGTATGGGAATCCTATATAGTTCAGAGGGCTAATACACGAAAGAAACAACAAAGTCAGAGATGGGGAAGGAGTTTCAGCTGAACTATTTAACCACTATTTTATTTTTTTTCTTTAAAGTTGCTTAAAAACAATGACTGACATCTGGAATAAAAGAAGCCTTTATTATTTACTACGGTCAGACTTTTAACAAACACCGTGGAAAAATTCACATTTCTGACACCATCAGATCTCAGACCAAAGGTCCACTTAGCCAACAGTTAGTACCAGATGCTCAGACTACAAGAAATAAGATTAAAAAAAAAGAAAACCTTGTGATTTTCTTTTTTTACAACTATATCAGGTATTCTAATAAACATACTCCTATATATTAAAACTTATTTTACTATATGGGTAGAGCATAATAGCCACAACAATATTATTGCAAAAACAAGACATACATACTCATGTTGTATGACCTTCCTGTTTCGAACAGCTATGGTTTACTAACATCCTGAGCCTGGACTACCATGTTCAATAGCCAGCAATGGACTAGTCTAAGACCTCTATTTGAACCCATCTATACTGTACATATCTTTTAGTAATAAATGCTACAACCTAATTTGGCGTGAGATGAAAAAAAAACCCCACTTTTGTGTTTGTTTTTAGCCTGTTACCTGATAATTTCATCACATGTCCATAGGCTCTGTAAATAGTAACTTGCCTTTCCTCTGTGATGACTGATGATCTCTAGCACAGTTATCTTCGCCTCTCATTTTTCTAAAGAATTCTCACATACCTCCTCTGATGGAAATCTCTCCACCTCTCACTATCCTTATCACTTTTTCTAGAATTATTCTAGTTCTACTAGTCACTGCGTCTTAAGGAATATAGGACTGCATCCACTCTTCAGGACACAGGTGAACCATGGATTTATACAATATTTTAACAATAACTTCGGTTTTGTTAATTCTTTTCCTGTAATATCTAACACTGAATTTTCTATTTGAATCGCTACTGTTAAGCTCATGTTTGCAGAGAGCTATCTATAAAGATGCTAAGATTTCTTTCATGAGCCAAAAGATATAATTTTGACAACAATGTGGCTATATTGGTAGGCTTATTTTCTCACACTTTACACATGAATTCATCAACCTTAAATTTATTCTGCCATATTATCTTCTAGTTTTGAAACGCTCTTCCCCAGTCTTAAGAGACAGGCTTAGGTTCCACTGCACTGAATAATTTCACATTATCAGCTAATTTTGTTGCTTCATTATTTACCTCTGTAGAAATCATTAATCATACACTGAACACTAATGGGGAACCAAAAAGGCACTCCTTCTGTTACAGAAACAGAACATTCATTAGTCCTTCTGCAGCCACCTCCTCCAGCAGCTCTAGGGCCCACGAGTTCCACTAGTTCAGGTTAGTCCCCTCCAAAGCCATGCCTGTAGTTTCTTAATGGCTCATCAACTAATGGAAGTATACTTTTGGTCTTTGTCTCCATTATCCCTTGGCTAGCAGGTTTGTGTGTCTGTGTTCTTCTTTAGCACTTGCCCCATTTACTTATTAGCCACTTGGCACTGAAAACGTCCTTGACTTCATAAACTTAATGAAGAAGAAGTGTCCTCTCACCTTCCACATACCCTTACATTTCCTCATGAAGTTCAGCAAAGGGAAGTGCAAAGTCCTGCTCCTGGGGAGGAACAACTCCAGACATCAATATATGCTGGGGCCACCCAGCTGGAAAGCAGTTTGTCAGAAAAGGACATGAGGGTCCTGGTGGACACCAAGTCGAACACTTGCTGCAAAGAATGTGCATGGTATCCTGGGCTGCATGAGGCAAAGTATTGCCAGCAGGCTGAAGAACATGATCCTTCCCCTCTGCTCAGCACTGATGAGGCTATAGCTGGAGTACTGTGTCCGGTGCTGCGCTTGTCCAGTACAAGAGAGACACGGACATATTGGAGAGTCCAATGAAGGACCGGGAAGATGTCAAAGGGACTGAAGCATCTCTCACATGAGGAAAGGCCAAGAGCACTGGGACTGTTCAGCCTGGAGAAGAGAAGGCTCAGAGCGGATCTTATTAATGTATATAAATAACTGAAGGCAAAGTGCAAAGAAGATGGAGCCAGGCTCTTTTCAGTGGTGCCCAGCGACAGGACCAGAGGCAATGGGCAAAAACTGAAACACAGGAGGTTCCCTTGCACATCACAAAACACTATTTTACAGTGAGGGTGAGTGAGCACTAGAATAGGTTGCCCAGTCAGGTTGTAGAGTCTCCCACCTTGGAGATATTCAAAGGGTGTCTGGACATGGCCTGGGCAACCAGCTCTGCTTGAGCAGGGGAGTTGGACAAGATGACCTCCAGAGGTCCCTTCCAACCTCAACCATTATGTGATTCTGTGATTTCCTTTCCATTTATGAGGAATGTTCCTTATTGACTATATACTTCCCTTATCAGCTTTTACATTCTTTAGAAATCTTGCTGAGAGCATTTTCAAACACCTAAGTACAATATGCTGACAGGCTCACTCTTTATTCACATGACCTGTCAAAGAATTCTAATCCTAATAAAACAGGGGAACAACAGGTAATAGAATAGGAACTTAACAGACCTGTGGGGCACTATTTCTCTCTACAGAAGACATGCTGACTCCTTATCTGTAATGGCGTGCTTAGACACCAATCCTTTGAACAAAAGACAGGACTCCACTAAACTACAGCTTCACATGCAATTTACATTGTTAAATATACTAACAGATGGGGATGGCTGCAACATTTGACAGAAGCATTCACTCAGAAAAAAATAAAATTTGAAGGAGTTATGAAAAGCCTGACAGAAGATATTACAGAACACAGTATCAGTCAGTAGTTCTCTCTTGCCTTTATCACACTGCAGCCAGTGCTGGCCACATATCTAAAAGTATACAGCAGAATTAGTAAAGATACAGATATGGAAAGATTAGGTACAAAATAATTTTCTTATGAAGAGGAACTGAAAGATTGCTTGCTTATATTGCAGGGGAGGGGGAAAATGCACAGAATTAAGACTAACACTGAGACAAAACTAGGAGCACATTATCTTGCAACAGAAGAACTAGAGGATCACCAACAAAAACAGAGCACAACAAACTCAAAACCAACAAAAGCTTTTTCATGCAGAGTAGTTAGCCTAGAGTACTAACCAGCATAGGAACTTGCCAAGAGACATTGATGATGCAGAAAGGGGTCAATTAGGTAAAAAGCATCCAGTTTTCTTGACCTTGCAAGCTGCATAGCAAAATCTTTACATGTCAAATGGCCAGAAGGCACATACCACCATATACTTCAGAGGATGGTGGGGAGGAGAAGTACCAGATAGTCCACAGAAAAGTTGTGACAGCAGATGTCTCACATGTTCCACCACACTGTCTTGGGCCCTAGCTGGTCCCAGGGGATCCAGGGAGACCTAGTGATGGCATTCTTGTCAGTTCCCGATGGTTTTCTTGCTTCCAAAGACAGATCTGGACTACCAAGCACAAAAATGGCACTGGAATTACTTACAAACCATATACAAATACTCTTAGACTAGACACTTCCATTCATACAAGAATATCCAGAGCTGTAATGTTAAGCATTAAGAGAACAATGAGAAAGTTCGCAAAGAACAAAGCCCACAGAGCAAAAGCTGGCTAACTACTGCTAACTAGCAGGATCCTTCGGTAAGTGGCAGCGTATTACCTGGCATTAACCATGAGGGATTTGAAAGACCATTCTATAGACATGACAGAGTATTATTAGACTATTTTTTCTGACCACAAATAAGCACTGTGAAATATCAATTATGTCCCCAATTTGATGGCACAAACTAAACAGTAAATGCAGTTAAAAGTGAAGGTACCTTTACAGATAGGGTTAGTAACTAACAAGAAAACATTCAACAGGGTCATTCAGCATATCGAAATAAATACAAAGTCACCTCTAATGAACTGGAGTGCAGGGCAGAACTGTTGGATCGAGCCATCTTATTAGGATGGATCCGTTCAAAGTGTGTGCTTAAAGGCAAGGAACAATCTAAGAACACAGAATTAAAAATATCCCCCTAAAGCAGGAGATCGTGTCTTGAAAAGTGGAAAATCTGAAAAGGAAGTAGGGACCACAGTGTGAAAACAACTCAGACTGAATTACCTGTGCCACACCGTGGCAAAGAAAGCCAAAGAAACCTGTGGATTTATGAAGAGGAGGAAGCAAGGACAGTAGGATGACTTTCTCTGTATACTTCAATACACTGGAGAAGTCCATGTTGGAACACTGAATAAAGTAATGTCAAGTACAATCCAGGAGTCTGAAAAATGTTGTCCATGAACGATTTAAATAATGCAACATGTTTAATGAACTAAGCAGAAAGTTAAGAGATGAACGTGATAATGATTAAGTACATTCAAAGTAAGTACAAACATTCACAAAATCCCAAGTTATAAAAAGCTTTTCAATTAAATAGAAAAAATAGACAGAACAATAGCCAGTGGAAAAAAGCTGACATGAAACAAAATATGCCACAAATCATTACCACACAGCTCACGTTACTTTGGAGCATGAAGGGAATCACACTCCTAACAGTTACAACGACACTCTCTCCTATATAAGCACAGCTGACGCTGTTATAACCTTCACCCTTTGCATTCAGGATAGTCTACCTGTCACAAACAAGATATTTATAAAATCAAAGTAGAGGGGCTAGCATGGCCATTAGAAGATCTTCAAATCCTTCCTTGCCCCAAGTCAGTACTGACCTGCCAAAACTCTTCTTAACAGATATTTGTCTAAGTTTTTAAACCCTCTACTGATGGAGGGTCTACAGACATTATATTCTATTTTTAATTTACAATAACTAACCAAATTATGGCTTGTCTTTCTGGAATGTATAAGGCTCACAGTAAGGGCAAATGGAAGTCCATTAGTGCTCAGTAAAATACAGGTGTCATGAGATCCAAATGTCTCTTTTAGCCATAAGGTCCATTAATCTGTAAACAACCATGATCATACAGATCAACACCTGGCTTCATGGCTAGTGTTGATGCCAGGGCTTTGGCTTCTACAATCACGGGATGTTCTTTGAATACAGATTACTGGGGAGAGACAGGATTCACCATCAGCCAGTTCACTCAGGACCCTGGCATGCATTTCATCAGGTCCCATGGACTTGTGTACATTCAGGTTCCTCAGATGATCTAGAACCTGATCTTCTCCTACAGTGGGTGGAACTTCATTCCCCCAGTCCCTGCGTTGAGATTCAGGGACTTGAGAGATCTGGGAAGAGCAACTGCCAATGAAAACTGAGGGAGAAAAAAGTTGTTGAGTCCTTCAGCCTTCTCCATGTCGGTTGTTACCAGATTCCCTGTTTCATTTATTGGTGGGTACAATTTCTTTTGTCTTCGTTGTCTGACTAGCATACCTATAGAAGCCCTTCTTGTAATTCTTCACATCCCTTGCCAAATTTAACTCCAGTTGTTCCTTAGCTTTCCTGATCCCATCCCTACACTCCTGAGCAGTATCCCTATATCGTTCCCAGGATGTGTGTGCCTGCTTCCACTGCCTATACATTTTCCTCTTGTGTTGCGGTTTGACCAGGAGGTTCTTACTCAGCCATGCTGGTTTTCCACCTTCCTCACCTGATTTCTTGAACATGGGAATCAGTCGTTCTTGTGCTCTGAGAAAAATGTCTTTAAATACTAAAGTTGCCAGGGGAGGGGAACTTTAATCCATCCCACTCCTACCAGTCTGATGCCAGTGCCAGCAGCAGATGCCCAGAGCCTGGAGAAGGATCACAGGTCAGCAGGAGAGCACCTGAAGGGCAGTACAAAGGAACTCCAGCAGCTCCAGCCAGTAAGTCAGCTTCATCAGAGGCCCAACTTAAATGCCTCTACACAAACGAACGCAGCACGGGAAATAAACAAGAAGAGTTAGAAATGTGCGCATGCCTGCAGGGCTATAATCTTATCAGCATCACGGAGATGTAGTGGGATGACTGCTATGACTGGAAGGATACAGGCTCTTTAGGATGGACAGGCAGGGGAGACAAGGAGGGGGTGTCACCCTCTTTGTCAATGACCAGCTGGAGTGCATGGATCTCCCCCTGAGGATGGATGAGGAGCTGACCGAGAGCTTATGGGTGAGGATTAAACGGAGGGCAGGGACTGGTGACATTACAGTGGGGGCATTCTACAGGCCATCTGACCAGGAAGACCAAGCGGATAAGGCCCTCTATAGACAGATAGGAGCAGCTTCGTGTTCATAAGCCCTGGTCCTCATGGGGGACTTCAACTACCCCGTTATCTGTTGGAGGGGCAACACAGCAGGGCATAAGCAATCCACGAGGTTCCTGGAATGCATTGATGATAACTTCCTTCTCCAAGTGACAGAGGAACCAATGAAGAGAGGTGCTATGCTGGACCTTGTCCTCACCAACAAGGAGGGGTTGGTGGGGAATGTGAAGCTCAAGGGCACCCTTGGTTGCAGTGACCATGAAATGGTGGTGTTCAAGATCCTTAGTGCAGCAAGGCGGGCACACAGAAAGCTCACTACCCTGAACGTCAGGAGAGCAGACTTTGGCCTCTTCAGGGACCTGCTCAGTAGAGTACTATGGGAAAAGCCTTGGTGGGAAGAGAGGCCCATGAAAGCTAGTTAATATTCAAGGATCACCTCCTCCAAGCTCAGGAGTGATGCATCCCAACAAAGAGGAAGTTGGGCAAAAACACCAGGAGGCCTGCCTGAATGAACAAGGAGCTCCTGGACAAACTCAAGCACAAAAAGGAAGGCTACAGAGGGTGGAAGCAAGGACAGGTAGCCTGGGAGGAATACAGAGAAATTGTCTGAGCTTCCAGGGATCAGGTTAGGAAAGCTAAAGCCCTGATAGAATTAGACCTGGCCAGGGACATCAAGGGCAAGAAGAAAAGCTTCTATAGGTACGTCAGTGGTAAAAGGAAGACTAGGGAAAATGTGGGCCCTCTCCAGAAGGAATTAGGAGATCTGGTTACCCAGGATATGGAGAAGGCTGAGGTACTCAATGACTTTTTTGCCTCAGTCTTTACCAGCAAGTGCTCCAGCCATACCGTGCAAGTCACAGACAGCAAAGGCAGGGACTGGAAGAATGAAGAACAGCCCACTGTAGGAGAAGATCAGGTTCAAAACCATCTAAAGAACCTGAAGGTGCACAAGTCCATGGGACCTGATGAGGTCCATCCACGGGTCCTGAGGGAACTAGCAGATGAAGTTGCTAAGCCACTATCCATCATATTTGAGAAGCTGTGGCAGTTCAATGAAGTTCGCACTGACTGGAAAAGGGGAAACATAACCCTCATTTTTTAAAAGGGAAAAAAAGGAAGGCCCGGGCAACTACAGCCCAGTCAGTCTCACCTCTGTGCCTGGCAAGATCATGGAGCAGATCCTCCTGGAAACTATGCTAAGGCACATGGAAAATAAAGTGGTGACTGGTGACAGCCAATGTGGCTTCACTAAGGGAAAATCATGCCTGACAAATTTGGTGGCCTTCCACAACAGGGTTACAGCATTGGTGGATAAGGGAAGAGCAAGTGACATCATCTACCAGGACTTGAGCAAAGCATTTGACACTGTCCCACACAACATTCTTGTCTCTAAATTGGAGAAACATGGATTTGACAGATGGACCACTCCAGGAATTGGCTGGATGGTCACACTCAAGCAGTTGTGGTCATTGGTTCCATGCCCAAGTGGAGCCTAGTAATGACTGGCGTTCCTCAGGGGTCAGTATTGAGACCAGCCCTGTTTAACATCTTTGTCAGTGACATGGACAGTGGGATCGAGTGCACCTTCGGCAAGTTTCCCAGTGACACCAAGCTGTGTGGTGCAGTCAACATGCTGGAAGGAAGGGATGCCATCCAGGGGGACCTAGACAGACTATAGAGGTGGGCCCAGGCAAACTTCATGAAGTTCAAAACAAGGCCAAGTGCAAGGTCCTGCACATGGGTTGGGGCAATCCCAAGCACAAATACAGGCTGGGCAGAGAATGGATTAAGAGCAGCCCTGCAGAGAAGGACTTGGGGGTGTTAGTTGACAAGAAACTCAACATGACTCGGCAATGTGTGCTCACAGCCCAGAAGGCCAACAATATCCTGGGCTGCATCCCCAGCAGCGTGGGCAGCAGGGCAACGGAGCGGATTCTGCCCCTCTGCCCCGCTCTGGTGAGACTCCCTGGAAGTCCTTTGTCCAGCTCTGGAGCCCTCATCACAGGATAGACATGGACCCGTTGGAGCGGGGCCAGAGGAGGCCACACAGTGATCCAAGGGCTGGGACACCTCTCCTATGAGGAAGGCTGAGAGAGTTGGGGCTGTTCAGCCTGGAGAAGAGAAGGCTCCAAGGTGACCTTATTGCGGCCTTCCAGTACCTGAAGGAGCCTGCAAGAGAGCTGGAGAGGGACTTTTGACAAGGGCATGTAGTGACAGGACAAGGGGTAATGGCTTTAAACTAAAAGAGGGTAGATTTAGATTAGATATAAGAAATAAATTCTTCACTGTGAGGGTGGTGAGGCCCTGGCACAGGTTGCCCAGAGAAGCTGTGGCAGCCCCTTCCCTGGAAGTGTTCAAGGCCAGGTTGGACGGGGCTTTGAGCAACCCCCCATGGCAGGGGGGTTGGAACGAGATGATCTTTAAGGTCCCTTCCAATCCAAACCATTATGTGATTCGATGATGATTCTATGAAATAGCTGCCAGCTCAATGTCAAAATGGATATCAGTATCAAGTGGTGTCCCTCAGGGGTCCATATAGGGACCAGTATTTTTCAATGTCTTTATTAATGACATAGTGGGATTGAGTGCATCCTCTGCATGTTTGCAGATGACATCAAGCCCAGTGGTGCAGCTGATAGGCTACAGGAAAGGGATGCCATTCAGAGGGACCCTGACAGGCTGGAGGAGTGGGCCCATGTGAACCTCATGAAGTTCAACAAGCCCAAGTGCAAGGACCAGCACCTGGGTTGGGGCAATCACCAGTACCAGTACACACTGGGGGATGAATTGATTGAGAGCAGCTCTGCAGAGAAGGACTTGGGGATACCGGCAGATGAAAAATTAGACATGAGCTGGCAATGTGTGCTTGCAGCCCAGAAAGCAAACCGTTTCAAAAGAAGCATGGCCAGCAGGTGGAGGAAAGGGATTCTTCCTCTCTGCTCTGCTCTCCTGAGACCCTACCTGGATCTAGCTCTGTCGTCCACAGTACAAGACATGGAGATGTTAGAGCAGGTCCAGACGAGGGCCATGAAAATTATTAAAAGACTGTAACACTTTTCCTATGAAGAAAACAGGAGAGAGTTGGGGTTGTTCAGCCTGGAGAAAAGAAGGCTCCAGGGAGACCTTATTGCAGCCTTTCAATACTTAAAGTGGGCTCATAAGAAAGGTGGAGAGAGACTTTTTACCAGGGCCTGTAGTGATACGTCAAGGGGCAATGGTTTTAGACTGAGAGTGGATTTAGGTTGGACATAAGCAAGACTTTTCTTACCATGAGGGTGGTGAGACACTGGAACAGGACTAGATGATCTCTGAAGGTCCTTTCCAACCCAAACCATACTGTCATTCTACGAACCTCACACTGAATGAGCTTTGTACTTTCTCCTGCAACTACTCGTATTGGCCACTGTCCACACAGAGTCTGATCAGCATACCAGCCAGCTCAGTTACTATGTGGTTATACCCATGATCTCAAAGAGGAAAAAAACAAGAATAAAAAAACTTAAGTAACCTTGCAGTATGTCCTTTCTCTACTGCGGACATTGAAAGCTTTAAAAAATTATCGACAAGTAACATTTAAAAATCATTCCTCACTGACCTAACAGCTGCAAACACAGCTTGTGCTCTCCACCTAGACATCAGCTTTTAATTGTAAATTCTGAAGTTGCCAAGAATCATGCATATTTTGCCAGGGGAAAATGACTGTTTTAATTCTTTAAAAATCATGAATTTACAAATTTTGAATGTTATGCCTTGTTAGGCCTTGCAATTTCACCAATTTCTTTCACATCATCAAAAGTACATTTGCAAAGCAAAGGCCACATGCTTTTCAGAAGTTAAGTCTATACGATTTCTCACTTCAATGCAATAGCTGTGCCTATGAATTTAAAAATATATGACTGGTAAATTTTATTTTCTTCTCTGTGGTTTAGGATATTGAAAGGAGCTGAACTGGCTTTAAAAAAATTATTTTTAAAATTCTTTCACAGACAGACAGTAAGTGTGCCAAATGTCAGTGTAAAAAGTAAAAGATACAATCTTGATTAGACTCTGACATTCTTGGAGCAAGCAAATTTTTTAGTCTAGCCAAGGGCTTCATTTAAGCCATGGTGATAGTTATATTGAAAGAGAAGTGCTTCTATCCCTAACTTTGGACAACTACCATAGACAAACACAGACATTATCAGTATGATAAGAGTGCAAAATAGTAAAAAGCTATTGGACTATCAAAGGCCATAAAGCAAAGGACAGAAAGTTTGTCTCTCAAACACTGGAACCAATGAATAGAAAGTTTTTTTAAAAATAGAAGGAACATCAAAACATCTTTCCATAAAATTCATGGGACCCTTGTCCGGCATTGAGATGCCAGTGCTAACAGTATACCCAGGTACAAGAATGACCATATCACTGTTACTCTCATATTTACTCAGTGAATATCAGAAACATTTGACAAGGGCATCTCAGGCTCTCAATTAACGAAAATCAGACATACCTCACTTGACAACCTCTGAGTAACACTTCCTGAACAAGACCTATTAGCCACTGTCTACGTTATCAAAGCATTACAGAGAATACAGCGATAACTCTGTGAGCTAGAAAAAGCAGCATGCAAGTTGTAGTTATTTGCTTGTTTCTATGCACTGAGGATAACCTGGATAACTCCCATGTTATAATACCAGAATTCTTAATCCTTTACCTTTTAAATTAAGAACGATTCAATTCCTCCAACTGCACCTTTCCAGAAAAACTAAGTTCCTGGAATGCTATTCAGTTTAAGGGGAGACCAGGAAATTCCAGGTGTTAGCCCAAGCACTCTGTTTGGAAACCACTGTGGCAACAACCCACTAGAAGAGGAGTGAGCTCCAAGTGATGAAGAGTACTGAAGGTTAAAGTTAACACCTTACCTTTCATCAAGAAGCTAAAGGAGTTTTAATACATAAGCTCTTCTAATTACAGCGAGGGCTGTGGAATCTTTGCAGGTATATACATTAGCAGGTACACTCCGCATTAACATCAATGGGTCCTTAACAAATTAGCACAGAGAACATGGTATGTGATAGTTACAGGAACAGAAAGAAATGGAGTGGGTTGTCAGGACTAATGAGGAAAGGAACTTTTTCTAGATGTCAACTAGAAAAAGCCTTTTTCCACATTTGCTGCCTGCATTCAGTGGTCCTCCATAAGTGCAAACACAAGTAAAAAAAAATCACAAAAGTGTTTACTGCTTAGCAGGTTATTATTCTCATTGTCTTTACTTACAACTTCTTTTGCCAAGCATCTGCAGTCACCCTCTTTTTGTCTGCTCTCTTCCTCTGCCAAATAGCTCTCAGCCATACCTCAGTCTTCTATCATTTGGAACCTGAATGAGGAGAACTATCAAACTGCCTTTCTAAAAGACATATCCTTACTCAGCTACAGGTGCCAGCTGGGTACAGGTACCCATTACCTTTAGGAACATGCCAAAGTGAATGGTCCGATAGTACTCCCTGGACTCAGAATCCAAGAGAACATTCAGCTGAACAGAAAAAGACAGAATAATGATAGAAAATATGACCACGGAAAAGTCAATCACAGAAAACTGGAACAACTCCTTTTAATGAAGGTAACTTAACATGGAAAGGGCCGAGCTAAGAATTTGGGGGATTTTCTAACATTGTTTACTCCAAACTGCTGACTCTATAATTAGATGACTGCAAAGACTTAAAATGTATGTGGAAGAAAAAAAAAATGATTCAGCATTTGCCTCATTTTCCTATTCCTTTGCCACATATCCATTACTAGTCAGAGACAGGATACTTTGGTCTGACTTAACACAACACAGTTCTTAAATTCATGTGAGTTATGATTGGTAGACTAGTACTGGTTTCTCTCTGTAACACTTTCCCTAGCTCAGGCAGAAGCGAAAAGCCATAGGTAGCAGGCACTGGACAAAGTTCATAACTGTGCTGGAGCAGGCTAAGCAATATGGTTGTTAAAGGGCCCAGCCAGATGACAATAATAAGCCTAATGTGTCTTAAAATAAATTAAAAAAAAAAAAAAAAGTTACAATGTAGGCTATTTATTTCCAATGCAAAATAGCATGCATTTTTCTACCAGACAATTTACACTGCCAGTGAAGTGACTTGTGCAGGCTGTAAAAGGTGAAAAGGCACTGATCCAGTTGTGGAAAAAACAAAGTCCCTTACAGACATACTGTGTACTGACTGGGAAAAAAGATAGATGGATACTGGTGGATATTCACCAGTGGAAGCAACGAGAAGAACGGAACTAATGGTGGAAAAAAGACCTGAGTGGCAGATTTGAGTACCTTATCAGGGAGATGACCAATGCATATCCAACAACAGCAACTACTAGAGAAGTCTACAAGCTGAGAAGAGCTAACCATGTGAATTTAAAACTGCTGTGAGAAGCATGGTAACCCTACAAATCTATAACCAGCTGACAAGAACTAAACACATTTACTTGTAGCTAATGGAGTAATGAATTACCACAAAGAATACCTGCTACCACTACTACTCTTCATTCTTTCTCTATCAGGCCTGCTTCTTAGCAACTGCATTTTCTAACATTATTTGCTCTGAGCCAGTCTACTCTGCCTAATCAGCATCCTCCCTGCCAACACTAGAAGAAACTATCACAGAAGTAGCTGGCTAGTAAAAGAACCAGCTTAGATCAATGGCAGCAATCAGGCAGTTCAGGACTTATTTCACAAAATAACATTTTGCTTATGTCCCAAGGCAAACGTTTTCCAGTACCAATAGAAGTCACAGACACATTCTTCCCACCTAGAACAAGTCATTTTTCAAAGGGCCAAAACCTACCTGTACCAGACCAGGTAGCTGATGAACACCCGAAGTCACATGTGTATAGACCAAGAGGAAGCAGGAAACTAATCCAGTAGGATGGGGCAGGATACCGGATATTATGTCATGATGAATTAGCTGCAGATATTCTCATTGACCTGAAGCAGGAACAGCTCTAAGACAGCAAGCCAAGGATGCATTTGGGTCCAGCTCTGAAAAGAGAAAGTACATACTGAGAGGGAAGTAATATACAATATAAATAAAATTTCCTACAACAGCACTAACCCATGTGACACTTCATAAGCAGCACAACTGAAAAAAAGGAGGGTAAAAGCAAGACAGGAAAGATGCAACTGGCATAGTGATTAGGGAGCTCTCTGCAGACAGCTACACACAGATGCATGACCATGTCACCAAGACAGTACTTTTGCCCAGGCACTAGGCCGTCCTTACAGGCTATTCAACTTACAGACAGAAGCCAGCTTGTATTTGGGGAGACTGGAGAAAACATGAAGAAAGCACAACACTCGTCTATAACCTGTCAACATGTTGAGGTATGCTCTAATAAGAACCACAGGGTGGCTAAGATTGGAAGGAATACCTGGAATTTGCCTGGCCTAATGAAGACGCAAGAGCATCTTCTTACATACGTGTTCTCAGTTACATTTCTGCCATTAGACATCTCTGGTAACCCTTGGGAAAGCAGGCCATTTCAGGAACTTTAACCAAGTCAGCTTGCTTTCATTCTTAAAAAATCAAATCCTTAGAGGCCACCAGAACACTTTAGCATTTCAGCAAGCATTGTTAGCTGCCCTGGTAGAATGGTGAGTGTTGCAAACTAGGAGAACTAATAATCCCACGGATTTAGGTTATAGTCAGGCAGCTTCAGTGTCTGCATATTCATGACGGGTCCCAGAGAAGATAAGCCAGGGTAAGGAAAACGGAGCAGCTCCTTGGGAAGAGCTGAGCCAGCTGCACTTGTGTATACAAAGCACTGCTTTTTCTGACAGCTCTCTACTGTAGTTGATGAAGAAAAGAAGCATTACGGCAGAACAGATGTGAACACTAGCACTCACAGCTTTCACAGGTATAAGCTTATACCTAGTCATGCAGTTAGAAGCAACTGCTCAAAGAATGGAGAGGCAAAAAATGGAAATATGAGCATCACAGTGCCAGTCTAGGCAGCACAAGAGCAGACAACTCCATCAGGGACAATAACAAGGCTCTAGGTCCACCAGGGTCAAAACAAGGGAAGAACAAAGGACAGAAAGATCATGGTGAATTGTGCTAAAATAGAACTGAAGTCAAGGAAGGACAGAGTCCAGGAAAGCAGTAGCTGAGGCAGAACACAGCAGTGCAGGCAGTGCAAGTGAGAAAGCCTGGGCCAGGAGAGTGCATGAGGTACAGAAAGGAACATGACAGCAGCACTACCAAAAAGAAGGTAACCAAAGGCAAACAGTGCTGGGAATCTCACCCTCACCCTGCCTTAGGGGCAAGGCCAGGCTGGGAATTTCTCCCTCACAGAGGGCAGGGGACTCTGCCAGGGAAGAAAGAAGGGCTGGTTTCTGATGGTGGTGTCCCCGTAGTAAACACTATGTTGCTGATTGCTCCTGAGGCAGCACCAAGGAACTAGTTATTTTCAGAAGCTGCAGGACTCCTCTGGATGGGCAGTAGTATGAAGCCAGACTCTCCAAGAAGGGCAGTGCTGACAGCACTAGGCAAGGATAGTGCACAAACGCACCCCCAGATCGTGCTAACTGGTGACAAACCTTGCTTTCTCAGTCTCCCATTTAATAACTACCTCAGTCTTTCCCAGCAGCAACTTGCATGCAGGGTCCCTCCACAGACCACACTGGTAAAGGAAATGGAGGAGAGTTCAGGCCCCAGGGAACAGGAAGGAGGGAGGGAGCAGCAATTTCCACCAGCAAGTTCATGGCGCCAAAGTGAGGCGGTCTGTTTGCCTGTGTGGAAAGTCAACATCTTCTGCAAGGCCACACAGGGCATTAGTCTCCTGCAGATATGGATCAGTTTATCCTGGGAGAGTATCTGGGACTATGCATCTCCCTCTGAAAACAGAGCTGAGGGGCACCTTAAAGTCAGCAAGACAAATACTCTCTCTCAAAATGTGCTGTCTCCTGCACGAAGGATGGTTGTTCCTGGAGCACTGGAGACAGCTGTCATTTAGTCGCAGGACAGCACTGGGGTGTAGATTGTCTCCAGGGACAGGGTGTTAAGAAGAGCACCCTGCTCTCCAGCGGACCATGCCAGGGCAGGCTGGGCGACTTCAGATGGCTGCCAGTGTCTCCCCTGGGAAAGCCAGTCCCTGCTGAGGGAAACCCTCCCGAGTGGGCTTGCAGTCTACATTTGGGAGTGGCGAGTGAGTACTGGGCTTCCTCTCTCTGCCTGCCTCTCCAAGCCAGCGGGGTCCGTGCCAGGCAGCAAAGCCAGCACAGCTCGGCCGAGGGTGCAGAGGCACGCGCTGGGACAACCGCCGGCGGCCAAGTGGGCGGCTGCACCGGCCGCAGCGCCGAGCCCGAAGGGAAGAACGGAGAGAGCGTCGGAGTGTTCCAGTCCCCGGCTCCACGGAGGAGCCGTGCGGGGGCGGCAGCGGAGCGCCGCGGGAGGGGGGCACCGCCGGGCGTTATACGGGCGGCGCGGGGTCCGCTGCCCGGACTCTGCCAGCCTCCCGGTCGGGCGTGCCCTGCAGGCAGCGCCGGGGCGGGAACAGCGCCAGTGCCCGGGGTCCGTGCCCGGTCCGGGGGTGCTGCTGGCGGGGGACAGTGCCCGGGTGGAGATGTCCCGCAGCCAGAGCTCCCCGCAGGTGCCCGGGGCAGAGCCACGGCAAGCGCTGCCGCGGGGTCGAGCCGGACAGAAGCCGGGGCGGCGGGACCGGGGGCAAGGCTCACCGTCCCGTCCATGCTCCTCACCGCCGCGCCGCTCGCCCGCTTGCACCGGTGCCGCCGTACCAGCGCCGGGCGCGGGGCGCCTGCGCAGCGCTGCGGAGAGCGGCGCAGGGACCGTCTGCAAAGTGCGCGTCGCTCGCCACCCCCGCAGGAGCGGTAGTGCGGCGCCGCAACGGGCTGCCCGCAGCGCCCTCGCCGCCGCGGGAGAGGGTCCCAGTGCGAGAGCGACCGCTCCTCCGGCCTAGCCGCGCCCCGACCCCCCGCGTTCCTAGCGCCGCTTCGGCGACGAGAGGACGGTGTAGCCGCGGTCCCTGCGCCCGCTTCCCAGCCCTGCGGGGGCGGCGCAGCGCGGAGCTCCTCCCGTGGACGGGCGCGGGCAGCGTCCGCACCTTTCCAGCCCCTCCGGCCGCCCCGGCCCCGCCGCCTCTGGACAGCTCTCTCTCGCCCGCCGGCGGCGTCCGCTGCAGCATCGGGAGAGGGTCGGACAGACTGCGGGTACACGCCGCCCCCGCAGGCCGTTCCCGCTGCCACGGCACCCAGTCCCCAGCCACCACCGAGCCCCGGCGCCCTTCACCCGCCAGAGCACTCCTCACCGCCACAGCTCCCTCACCCACCAAAGCGCCCCGCACTCACCGCCACAGCCCCTCACCCGCCACAGCGCCTCACTCGCTGCCACGGCACCCTCACTCGCCAGTCCTCCTCGGCCGCCACAGCCCCTCAGCCGCCACAGCGCCCCTCCCTCCCACGGCGCTCCGACTTACCGCCAGAGCCCCCCGCGCCACACTAGCGCCCCTCACCCGCCGCCAGAGCCCCCCTTACTACCACAGCTCCCCCAACCCGCTGCCAGAGCGCCCTGCGCC
>Ga0065711_1033439_pt1 | contig 25504 bp, 14 predicted proteins | sample Hoacrofraction12_FD_59098 | JGI IMG/M metagenome (GOLD analysis project Ga0065711, IMG submission 59098) | Hoatzin crop microbial communities from Cojedes, Venezuela - Epithelial fraction 12 v2 (version 2) | ecosystem: Host-associated > Birds > Digestive system > Esophagus > Crop | place...
CCCCCCTTTGTTTTGATAGAGACTATATAGATCCCTACATATACTGGAAAAAAATCATTGCAAAACCCACTGCATTCACATTAACATTGTGTTAAAATTCACAATAATTCATGAACACCACAATGCAACAATAAACAATCATTCTGAAACATAACATACTAGAAGTCTACTAAAATGTGGATCTATACTTTCCTAAAAGGCTTGAATCACCCTTTGAAAATGCTGTCTACTTAAAAATGACAAAGTGAGCATTTACAGACACACACGTGAAAATTGTGCTGCACCAAAAACACAAAAACACGCTTTACTTGAGGTCTTATAAACCAGAAGTCACACAACAAAGCATTGCAATGACTAAGCTATTATGTGAATATGCCAATTAATAACTGGATGAATAGGAGCATGGGCAGAGCCTACTGTTTAGGTGATGGACGAAACAACAAATGCTTTTAAATAAAGCAATGAAATTATATTCATTTAAACCAGAGATACATGTGAATGTTTACTTTCACAACATTAAAGCATCAGCTAATTGCAATATTCCCTTTCATTACCAATAGGGAATTACATGACTTCCTCTGAAATGTCAAAAAATACAGCAAGTTCACAAAGTTATTTTCAAGTCATTTATATCCACAGCTCCTGATTATTTATTTTATTCTGCAACTGATGGACTTCAACTCTCATTTAGTATATTTTGTGTAAAATCCACCTATTATTTATGGCTTATTTTGATTTATTTTTTTAATTGTCAAGCCTCAGTACTTCTTATAAAGCTAGCACTTCTAAATGCAGGACAGCTATGTGCATGCCCTTTTCGTTTTCTCACTAGAAGTTTCTCTCTGGATCTCTACAAGAGTGTGTTAAAACACTAATGTTGGGCTTATATCACAGCAAACAGATCAGATTCAAACACTGGTGAATGTTGTGGGTGACAAACAAATCTGCTTAGCTGGAGAACATATTTATCTTTCTCAGATATTTTCTGAGCCAGTGGAAACAAGAAATTATAGAAAAAAGGAGATAGAAAGACTGATAAACCAAAGATAAGACATTCATGCACATCACTGCTGAGTTGCAGTTACTTTCCTGATCACTTCAACAGAGTTTATGAAGTTTTCTACATTAGCTACGCTGTAGGGAAAGACAGTTTCAACATTTCTAGCTTCATTATACAAGCAAATAAGAAAGAATGAATGACAAGAAGTGATAGGCCAAGTTTAATTTAGAATACTTCTTGTCTTTATTCTGAAACATATTTTTATATGTTTAACATCGTCATAGAGTCCATTAAAATATAAAAAAGTCTAATAACCAGCGTAAAGCTAGCTGATTAATAGCTTAAATGCAGGAAAGTATAGAACCCAATGGCACAAAAATTCTCATCACGAAATGAGTAATAGCAATGTCTATCAGTCCACTATCAACTATCTCAGTAGCAGACATCCAACCCAGACCTCGACAGCAATTCATGCATTGTAAAAGGTTTAAGAAATCTCTTATAACTCAGATTTCAGTACAGCTACAGGGGTAGCTTTTGTAACAGAAACACACACTCAAACAGAAAAGAGGGTTATATTCACAGCAGGCCAACAAAATTATTCTCTCCATTTTCCCTACATCTCAGCTAGGGACGCTGCTGCTAATTTGATGTTCGTATTCTCAGAATTTTTCTTCCTGGAAGTAAACACAGGCCAACACTGAGGACAAGCAGGCCCAGCCTTCCCATAGTCTCCTTTCTGCAAACATTGCTTCTGAGAACAGCACTGTTTAGAGCAGCAAGGTTTTGAATGATAACACCACAATGTTAGTGTACATATGCAACCGAAATACTTTTCTAGCTATATAGTAACCAAGAAACACAGAAGTACTTAATTTTCTTTTGCATCAGATCATGTTGAAAGCCTCATGAGCCTGGGGACATCTGCTAAACAGTTCGCTTCTCATGTATTTTTCTGATTCATGTACAAACCAAGCAAGGTTTGTTGCTCAGCACCCCACAGCAAACAGACACCTTGGATCTATTCTGAATGAGTTGATTTGTTTCACAATCACTGGGCAGATTTCCTTCTACACCTCAGTTTCTTTTATGCCCACAGAATCATAGAATGTTTTGGGTTGGAAGAGACCTTCAAGACCATCTAGTTCCAACCCCCCCCTGCCACGAGCAGGGACACCTTCCACCAGAACAGGTTGCTCAGAGCCCCGTCCAAGCTGGCCTTGAACACTTCCACGGGGGTGGCACCCACAGCTTCTCTGGGCTGTAAAGCCCTTTTCCCCTGAAAATTAATGCATCAAAGAAGCAGACTCAGAGAAGCCCAAGAATAAGGCACAGCAATTACTAGAAATTTACCACAACACACAATCAAGGTTTCTGGCCCAAGAACAAATGCTTGCTCTGCCATTAACTCCCATGAACAACACTAGATCATAAGCTGTCAGATGACACATTTATGCATGTCTGCACCAGTTACAAAGTTCTTGAGCTGTAACCTCAATTCAGAGCGTTCATACTTTTCATAACAATCATTTAAAATATTCTCATTATTGTCTAGAGGATATAAGTTAAAATACATTGATCTTGGCTCATGTAGCAAAACTTGTTTTCTTGCTTACTTCCCTAAAAATACTCCAACCCCACAACACTAGCTGACGAAAAACTGTGTTGAAAAAGGGACTTGATAACAAAACTAATTCAGAGAGCTGTGGGACTACTGGTTTTAAACAGGACCTGCTACAATACTTTATCTCCCCCATGAAACAACTTTGAGAACACTGAGCTTAAAGTATTGACCACAACACCACATGGAACTACAGGATCAGTCCGTGAAATCGTGCTGAGTTTTTGGCTAGTAATCCAACACTCACGCAACAAGAAGAGACCTTATTCCTTTAAAATACAGAACAGTATTGTTCACTTTTGGCTTCTCTTGTTCTCCAGCTCCTATTTTGCTTGGAGCTCAATTTTAAACACTGTGGGAGCAGAGAAGTTGCAATTAACCCAGTGAACACTAGCATCAACTTCACATTACTACTTTTCCACAGAATGAGTAGCACCTTACATTGTATTTTTCCTTTTGAAGAGAAAGGAATGTGCATACCAATTCGGATGTTGTTAGGTTCATTTGGAAGAATGCATCTAGTGAGTTTACTTGATACAGCCTGAAGCTGAGAGCCTAGAACTGTCTTCTGATTGTTGCTACAGCACTGAAGTTCCCAAATTTATTAACCTTAGTAGATGTGTCAAGATGATATGACTAAACAGTTCCCTGATCGAAAAAGCTTAGATTCATATCTTTGATATGAGTCAACTTCTCATATACATCACAATCCATTTAAGCTTCTTCAGTTGGTGTTGGTTTGACAGCCACTCTAAATGCGAAGCATGTCAATCAGCCCAAGTCAAGATGAACAGCCATAGTCAATATTGTCATGAGACACCTCAACCACAACTGTGTATATGCCCGAGTAACCAACTGCAATAAGCTTCCACCCTCTTTTTAACTGGCAAATAAATCTTTGCTTCACCCCCCCAAAAGGGGAAATGTACTTGAATTAGTTTATTCTTAGCTTGCATTCAGCACTATTTTCACAGACAATACATATGCTGTAATTCTACTAATGGTCATTTACATGCAGCTGGAGATTTGCCCCAAACTCAGGGTGCTGAATATAGTCTCATAGTACTCTGGGCTTCAGATGAGAGGCATTCACCATTGATTTCAGTGCCAGTAATACCAGGAGAAGCTTCCCCCACTCCACTGCTTTTCCTTTTTTTCTTTAATTTGAAGTTTATAGAGGCAGTTATTTATATACACTTTTACAGGATCTTCTGACAGGCAGATCTTGAACCATGATGATTTTACATAAACTAGTATCTAGTGCAGCACAGGCCTCAACATGTTAGATCAGCCTGGAGTACTCTGCGAAAAAACAAACACTACAATATTTCATAGTCAGAAAACAGCAAAGACGTTAGAAAGAAACAAGCTCAGCAAAATGATCTTAACAAAACTGATCTGGACTGCACTTCAAGAGTCACAGTACCACAACAGTTTTAGTTCTTTCCTCTGTCAACCACATAAGTAATTCACAGGTATAGTTACAGTCAAAACACATGGAATTTAGAAAATCTATATTCTTTCTTGCATCAAAAAAAGCTATCTTTGGAACTATTTACTAGGAAGACCATGAAAAGTCTATGGCTAGATTAAAACAAATTTAATTGTATTTATTAGGGAAAACATCCATACAATTTATAACCTTTAAGATTAAAAATAAAAACATACTTTTTATGAACAATCATTACCCTCCATAGGACATAGCATTCAGATACCTTTAACATAGTTCTGTGCAGGAGAGGGATATCTGAATTTGATTCTATTCTTGCCTTAATATCTGACTATGCAGTATTTATTTTACTTGTGTTTAATGTTTCTGCTCCTTCTGGTCTGTATATACCTTTGCATAATGCCTCCTACAGACTTCAGGCTGTCTAGGCATTACTTTAAAACTAAAAGATGTTACGTGTGAAAGTTACAAAACCAGAAAACACCACATCTGAACTACTCTTTTCCTTCCAAATTCCTCCAGGAAATCAGCTCTTCTCAGTTTAGCAGAGACATCTCTGGGGCAGAGGCGTCATTGTTTTTTTGGAAATGCTAAAAACAAAAAAGTGACTGAGAATGGAAGAGAATCTATAAAAGACAGTAACACAATGCAAAATAAGTATAATAAGAGACTATGTGTAGATGTCCTAACATTGGACATCAAGAAAGAAGGCTGGTCTCTTTGTATACCTACACAGATCTCTGCATGATGTTATATTTAAATATAATGGAGTAATTCTTCTCCACAGGAAAATTTAGTGCACTGTGATTCAGAGCCTCCTGTTAAGAAACACAGCTCTATTAATCTGATTCAATTCCAGACAGAAATAACTTCCTTGAAATAACAGATATGGGAGAGTAGAAAGTTTTCTTCATTTCCTCTGGGAATTAATAAATTTGCATTGTTTTGTAGCCTGACCTTGTTTACAATTCTACTCTGCTCACACGCATTTATGCTTTGCATTTAAATATCTTACTGCATTCATTGTAACTTTCTAATTATTTGACTCACATACTCAACGTATCTATATGCTGTGTTCCTGTTCTCACCTTAAAAACAGAAACTCCCAGGCAGGGATTAAATCCTCAGTAGATGTATTTACACTACCTGGCACGTAGGAATTCCAAAATCATACCTTAGCAGAAGAAACAAAACACCCCCTAACTTTTGATTGCTATTTATATCTGACCCCTTGCAGCCATACTGCCTCTGCTCATTAATATCGCTCCCCTTGTTCCCTCCAAAATTTCCTACCCATCTGAATGGTTGAACAGCCTCATGGATCAAGGTCTGCTCAGAGCTGCACGTTCATGCAGTAAGCTTTACGGGAGCTAGTTGCTGTGTGTCAGAACAGCTGAGAAACTCAATTGCAAATGTAGTTCCTTTAGCAGTATCCAGCAGTGTTTAGTTATGGCATCCTTCCACTCGCAGGCCACTGATCTTCACAATTCACAAAAACTTAACTCCGAAACCTTGATCTCTCTTTGAAATTGTTTAAGAGCTTCAAAATTTCTTTTGATTAACCCAAATGGACAACATTCATGTATTAAAAAAGCTCAATAGAATATTCTACTTGTATTAATGATGAAAAAAAATTACTCTATGTAAAACACATGAATATTGTCCAAACCACATAGCTATATATAAATACTGGTTATTGTCTATACTCCAATATTCAGTTAATACATTAATTTTCATTATTGACCATTCTCAATGGTATTCAAACCACTATCTTTAAGTTTTTAATCAAGTAAAAAGCCATAGAATATTAAGTAACCAATTACATACTTTAAAATAATTAATAGCAAGTGAGCAAACCAAACAGCTCATGATCAAATTAATAGGTTAAAGGCTACTTATTAAAAACATTATGCAAATATATAACATTATAAAAACATCTGCAAAAGCTGAAGTCACCTCACAGGTTTATGAGCAGAAAGTTTCATGTGAATAGCAATAGGAAATTCTGGCTGAAGTTTTTACACCTAGGAAATCCATTTCCATAGTTATAATATTCATATCACATGCACACTGTGTTGATCGCATGAAACAGTATTTTTTGCAGGAGGTTCCTGCTTTTAATTTTCATTAATAGGTACAACACAATTCACACCTCGGTGATGTATCGACACCCTAAAGTCTCCCTCCCTCTGACATTTCCCATTCCCCCATCCTCCCTGATGCACATTCCCCTCAACCTCAAAGGAATAGCACTTTACACTCAATCTTCTTTGAATTCACATTGCTTGATCTTCAGCAACCAGAGACAGGCACAGTATCCCAAGATAAATTCTCACCAATTCTTTGTACAATGGTACTTCTTTCTTTGTGAAATACCCTGCTGAATGGATAATAACTTGTCTCTTTCAATCATCTTATGATCTACTAATATGCTTTCTTGTTCCTCTCTCATTTCCTATGAAAAGATTCTAGCCACCAGTAGGAATCCTGTTATTAGTTTCAGGCACACAGACTTTTATTTGGGCATGAAACATAATAGTATTTCAACAGTAATACATCTCAAGGACATCCAATTTAAAGAAAAAAAAACAACATTGAGACTCCTCCTCTTTGACAGTGCCACTCAATTCACATCAATGAAAGGAGCCATCCAGAAAACACACGAAGGACCCAAGGCTTCAGACTTGTTTCTTACTATGCAAGTTTAACTATGCGATATAAAACAGGGCAACAAAGCAAAATGATGAACGGAAGCCTGCTTACGAATGGGAAAGGACACATCATGTTACCCAGTATCAATATCAAATACAAAAAGCAGTATCACTTGAAATACAGTTGCTTCTAATGAAATCACTAGCAATCCAAATTTCATACACAATCATTAGTAATATTACAGAGCGGTTTCCTAAAACTATTTATCGTATAGCCATTATTGCAGTACTGCTCCACTAGAGCTGTTAGATGCAAGGTGGACTGACACATCTGTGACAGGAGGCTCCAGCATTCAAGGAAGCGACTCACAACCCACATACTTGCTAGGACTGAAATAGAACAATGGTGAGCAACAGTTGCCTCAGATCATACCCCTTCCTTTCCCTAGTATTTGCATGCAAGTCTTTTCAGCATTTCTGATTTTCATAAAAAATTATTCAGATACAACTGTAATCTACTACAAAAGGTCACATAGTTAAAAACTTAGAATAATAACTTCTCAGAATTCTTGAGCCATCTTTCATAAAACCCTGAAACAAAGAAGCATAATAATATGAACACGACCACAAACATTGAACAGCAGAGATGAAATTAAGAAGCAACTTGAATAAGCCAAAGAATTGTAGTAGCTAAATTCAAGTCCCAGCTTTACAGCTCTCAGCAGAAAAATCAGGATTTTCATTCATTGGCCAAATCTAAAATTCAGTATATACAGATTAGAATCAAGATAGCAGCACTTTTTGCTTGACTCAAGATTATGCATATTTTTAGTGGCCTAAAGCTAGCTGTTATACAGTTGTTGTTGTTTGGTGGGTTTGTTCCCCCCCTCCCCCCCCCAAGTAAATTTATCTTTCTTATCACTTTCATCACTCAGCTCTAGATTCAGTAGCGATAAAGAACAGAGCACAGTCTTGGACAGCGCACACTGTGCTAGTACCCAGACATAATGATTTTCCTGCTGTCAAATTTATTCTAACTAGGTCTTAGGCACTGGACTCTTCAATGATTGCACCATGATATTAGAATACTTGCATTTCTCAGTTTGAGCAGCCTATCTGTAATCAGTTCTATGAATTTGAAGAGGATCACTTTTAGCCAACTTCTTTTTCCTAACCATTTACTTAGCTGTAATTTCTATGCATTAGATGTTCCCTGCATATCTCACATGTTTGTTTTCCTTTAAATATTCTGTACTTCTGACATGTAAAGATGTTGCTGGCTGCAGTACCTACTTTTCAGGAAACAAAAACCTCCCCCCCAAAATTCCTGAAATGTGTATAATTTTCACTACTGAAATAATAGAAACTAAGCTCATTGCATAGCAGTCTGCAGGTGAATATGGAAAATTTTCTCTTCCTTCCCCCAACCTTTAAAATATTCATATACTTAAAATATGACTTCCTAAACCAAAGGTTTACTGCCTCCCTCCCACAGTTAATCTACAAGCTAAACTGTAAACTCACCAGCATGCATATTTTCCCTCTGCGTCTGCTGTTTGCCAGGTTGCAGCATCAGTTTACAGACAAAAAGAAATGTTATTAAAATTGTTTGTTAGAGAAACCTTACTAGGTTAAGACCTCCAAGGGACACACACACAAAAATGAATAAAAAAACATGTCTCAATTTGGTCTCCAACATGGTGCTCGTGTGAATTTTTTCTCTTGTACTCAATACTTTTTTGCAATTATTTTAGAGCCATTACCACTAATCGCAGAGAGTCTATACATAAGAAATAGGCAGCAAAAGAGACATCAAATCATGGCATGAGAAAAATCAGCGCGTTTTGAAATTCCCTTCAAATATTTAAATGAGAAAACCCTGCACAGAATTAAATCATAGAATAGAATCATAGAATGGTTTGGGTTGAAAGGGACCTCAAAGGTCATCCAGTTCCAACCCTCACACTCTGAGTGCAACTGTCCAGCCAATTCCTTAACCACCGAGTGGTCCATCCACCAAATCTATGTGTCTCCAATTTAGAGACAAGGATGTCGTGCAGGACAGTGTCAAATGCTTTGCTGAAGTCCAGGTAGATAACATCAGCTGCTCTTCCCTTAGCCACCAACACAGTGCTAAATGGCTAGTAGAAAGGTGTGCCTCCCCCTAGGACTCTTTAAAGTGTAATATTCATTTTTGCTTGTCTATAAATACAACTGTGGGTACATGAATCCCAGATGTAAGTCATTCTGCCCACTTCTAAATGCACAAGCATTTAGGTATCTTGTTCTTCTCCTAAGTACATACATGCACAGATGATCAAAAAGACCTTTGTTCACTGTTGGAAGTGTCTACTAAGTACACTTACCAGTTAGGCTATAATACCCAACATCCACTAGGTTGTGGTGTCTAATCATTTATTGTACAAAAATCTGGCCAAAAAGGCTTATGAAATTTTTAGAAATATGAATGGAGGCATTGACATAATCAATGGAAATGTAAGTAGCACTTTAATATTCAGTACTAGATTGACCATTGCTAGTACATGATTATCTATTTTTGTGTCCACAATTTAGAAAGGAATTTGGAGAGTTTAAAAAAAGAACTAGTAGTTAAAGCGCTGGAACATTCTTTATTACAAAAATCTTTTTTTTTTTTTCTATTTTTTTTCTCTCTCTCTTTTTTTTTTTTTTTTGTAATCTGAGAGCCTTCCAAAGTTTACCCTGTATGTTACATTCCCAGAAAGAAGGCTAGGAGATTATTTGATCACAGAGTACCTAGACGTGAAACAAAACTGGGATTAAGGGCACTTGTGGTTTTATAATCTATAACTCTGAAGAAGGTAAAAAAGTTAGTTCCAGAGGCCACTAGGAAGAGCTGAATGAACATTAAAGTCTGTGCAAGTAGCCCACCAAAACTGCATGCGTTAAAAACAGTTTGGATGACAGATTGTATTCAGTATAGCGTAAGCAACCTTCAACACGTTAGGAATTGCAACAAATCCTTGGTTTGGAGACAAACTTATTCAGAGTGAATAATGGGCCTTTTGGTTATTTTCAAAGGGATTAAGCCAACTGGCAAAAACAAACCCTGTGTTGCTACTTACTGTTAGAAATGGTGTCAAAATATTGCCATTGCAAATATAAGAAAAAATATCTATTGAAATACTTTTTAGTTTTGCTACACTTAAAAATGTCTACTTGACATTAACATTCATCTCACCTGTGTTAAAGCTCACTATCCAGGCCCCATAAGATTTTAAACTGCACAATATGCATAAGCCTGGAGCTGTAAAGGAAGACAAAATCTTATAAAGATTAATTTTTCTTGTAAAATTAAGACTATCTGCCACCTCTTTCATTTGATCTGTCATGATGAATAATTCTGACCACGCTGAATACTTCATTAGTTTTTCTGCTATTCCAGCAGTCAAATGCAAGGGATTCCTTAGTGAAATCACTGAACAGAGGCAATGAGCTCTGCACAACAACATGCAACTGATATAAAATTGAATGTCAGCATGCAGGCATCCTGGGGTCTGTTCCACAGTAACAATTTCTTTTTGAGTACCTGGAATAACAGAAGTATTTTCAAGGTCAAATCCAAAGTTGAAAAAAAGGGAAGTTATCAGCATGTTCAATGTATATAAGCCACACACACATCCACAGCCACGGCTACACTGGGTGTAACCATGTTTTGCCAGTGTTGCAATCAGCATTTCTGATCTCACCCGACACACTGAAAATGCATGAGGTACCACCTCTGCCCACCACTCACTGGTGATGACTGTATTCCTTGTAATCTCTAACATAGCCACCTATGTACAAAGGAGCCACTCCTGGCAGGTACTGATGCAGTCTAGTTCCCAGAACAGGGAAGCTTTATAACAGGGAATGACAATTCAACAAGAAATAGACTTAAAATGCAGAGAGACAAGCATTGTGGAGTTATACCTGCACACCCCAATGTCAGAGGGCTGCAATCAGAGCTCACCATGTGGACCTGAAGTGAGAGTGGGCACTTTCTGTCTTTGTAAAATACAGGGAGCAGCCAGACAGGAGGAGCAAGAGCACACCCCTGAGCCATACCACAGTGAAGTTTCTGTTCCCAAGACAGGACACAAGTATATCCACTGTTAGAAAGCACAGGTGCTGCAAGAACAGTACCTTTGTTTTTCAATGCATAATGTACATGAAACCATATGCTGAACAAAAAAACCTCTGACAATACACAAGTAAATTGATGGCTACCTTAACATATGACTTGAGAACTTGATTATAGCTAGCAGAGACCCATTCGAGTAACCGATACAGACTCTGCCTCAGTCCTTACAGTTACTTTTGTGTAAACTCTTTTTTGCATTTCTCATTTGTTTGGATTAGACTTTTCCTCTTTATAGAATAATAAAATTATCCAAGCATTAAACAATCTTACTGTTTTGCATGGCAGTTGCTTGGTTATATCTAACTTTTTCTCCACTTTACTTGTCCTTAACCCACTATGACTCCAAATTCATGATTTTTTAAAGTGACTGTCATTGAGATCTGTTAAATAAGGGGACACATACAAGACACCTGCTTTGCACTACTAAGAATAGCAATGCTTTTGTTCTTTCTGGTTTATGTTACACTGCAGGGGATGAATTTAATGCAAAACAAGAACACGTTGAAATTTTGTGACTGTTTTGTTGACTTTCTCTTGAATTGCTGTTCTATGGAGGCAATCATATATTGTTAATACTGCTTTTTAATGTTTACTTTCAGATCAGACACACCTGGAATACACTTCTGTACTTCAAATAACATTAACAATTAATTATTAAACATTAAGTAACAAAATACTGTGTCTTTAGAGCAAACTAAAGGAAATAATGGTATTTAGTTTTTAAATAAGTTTAATCCTTTTAGAAGTTCCAGAACATTATAAGTAAAGAAGCCACCATCTTAGCTCACTTTGACATATTTCATAACACAGCATTTCAACAGCAAATTATATAGTAGCAAGTGAATACAGTTCCAAGTTCAAACTTTGGAACTTCTCTGCCAAAGCCTTTTAAATATTAACAGGTCATTCAAGCTGAGATGTACATATTTATGTTTTATTCTTAAAAATATCTTTATTAACATCAATGCAGAATCGCTCCCTCAAACTGCTCTTCTGGAAGGGTAGAGGAAAGTCCACGCAAAAGTTGTTTAAATAATATGATACTAATTAATACAGGAGCTCTTTGCTGTATCTATGCTCTATCAGTACCATTTCCAAGAATTGTTTAGATACAGTCATTAAAGACAATAAATACATTTTGGCAAAACACGAGTGCTTTATCTATTCAGAAAACACACCATGAACAACAACTACAACAACAAATCCAATCAATCCACTATCATTTTCTTTCCATATATACATTCTTACCCTTGGGGACTGGCTTTCTCCCAGGACAATTTCATGAAACAATTTGAAGTCTTATTCATGCAAGTCAAAAGAAATTCACATCCTTTTTCTTTTTTTGGTGGAATGGCCTCAGCATTAGCAAAAAAAATTTTTAAAAAGCCACTGGGGACTGTTCATCCTTGGCAAGACTCTACAGAGTGGGCAGCTGCACAGCAAGATAAAGAGATGATTCTAGCAGATATCATTAGGAATCTCCATTGAACAGCAGTTTCACTGCAAGATATTTATGACATGGTCACCATTCACTTCCTTGTGGAACAGACTTCAAGGTGGCAAATCCTGACAGTATTCCACCTGTCCAGGTGTCAGGAACCAAAGAGAACAAGCACAAGAGCTCCACACAAGCTTCCTTCCCAGCACCACCAATTATAACACATCTCTGGTGGGACAGAGCCCTGACAAGATTGTGATAGCTGAAACCATGTAACAAACAAGCAATCTGTTGTCTTTAAAATATTTGTAGGTTCCTTATTTAGTGCATCAACCTTTAACTGTTTATATTTGAAAGAGGCTGTTTCACATCTCAACAATTCTAAGACAACTTTTCCTATTTTCTGCCAGTCTGTTAATATTTCTGCACCCTCAGTGTCCAAAGCTTCTCCTGAATCAGTTTTCATACTCCACACTAAAAACCAATTTTAATAATCAATTTTTAAATTACCTGTTACCCTTTTCTAGAATGATATTCCCTTAGAAATCTGAAAGCCAAATGTTAACTTCCTTGCAACATTTTGTGTTTCCGTATTTGGCATATTTGGTTGGCATTGATTTCCTTTTTTCCCCGTTTTTTCCTACTAGTACATAAAACAATATACCCATTTCAGTACACTTCAATGCTGATACACCAGCATAATGAGTGTTTTGCCAATGCACCTCTGGGGAAAGTGTTAGTAATTAACTGCAACTGCCACAGCTGAGAGGACACAAAGAAAGCCTTTGTGTTGATTTCATGAACACTCCAGCTATCTAATAGTCAAAAAACACTTTTGCTTGCATTTTATGTTAAATATATACATTCAGAAAAACATTTTACTCAATTTTATGCCCTAGAAAATTTTATTAGTGCAAATAACGAGACAGAATATGAACTCAGGAGGCCATCACAGCTTCCACCACCGCTTACAAAACAGTGTTTGGGTGGCAATTATTGCCAAGGTATCCAAGTCTGTATTAAACTTTCTAACAGTCCATGTCTGTTCAACATACAACACGAACATGTCTGTAAGCATATCTGTGGAAGATACTGTCTCATTGTGGCCACACTACTCCTTTCATTTGATACACTGAATTCTATCACATCCGCAGTTGGTAGCAGAATTCTCATCTTCTGTTGATGATTTTTTTTTTTTTCCCAACACACCCAATTACATTTTTTTCATGAAAGAGGAGATGGTGACTAAACAGCTCAGAACAGAAAGAAGGAATCCAAGTCATTGACCCTGCTCTCTGTGTGTTAATAAATGTTACATGTGTACATGTATGCATATAAATACATACATTATGTATATTTTCTGCTGATTGGTCAAGTTTAAAAAATACGTAACCCAGCAAAGCAATTTAATATAACCTTTAGGAAAAATCCTGCAGGTTTTGGTTTTAGTTCATGCCAGTCTTGTGCTAGTAAATTGTATCTAGTTGAGTTGTGACCAGTTTTCTAGAAGCTAAGTAAAATCAAGGAGGTAAATTGTATTGAAATGTTTAGAATTATCCCCATCATTAATTTTACCTAATTCCTATATACACCAAACCACTGTCTTGACCATTCACTTCTGTTTCTGGTGAAGAGGTTCCAGGTCACTCAGACATGTTTGCAAACATAAACAGGCCCAATTTCAAAGGTTGCAAGGTTGGTATATGGAAGCTGAGGTTTCTCTGCACCTTAGAGAACTACTGAAGCAGAAGTATTCAAGCATTTTTAAGCGCAGAAGTTTACATTCAAGTTTCTTGTACAAGAAATCACAGAAAGCATTAACCAAGGAGCTTTTTATTGCCTGTAAAACTGAGAGTGAAGTTGAAGCACAGATCAAGTGAATACCTATCTTTTTAAGCAAATACTAGTGATTAATTTTGAAAATACAAATTTAAAGCCAAAATCGTGATGCATATTTTAAAAACAAATGATATAGGACAAGCAAAAAATGTCAGTCCAGGTTTTCAGTATTTTAGTTACCTTTTTCATAATTTTTATTTCCACTATTAAATTCAAGCGGGTTCCTAAAAGTCAGAGAAATTTCTTTCCTGCAGGCAACATTTTGAAGTATTATAAGATTTTGTATCATCTGCCCAAATCATTTGATGGCGCTCTTTTTAGTATCTGTAGGTACCTGTAAATCACATGTAGCCATTCTCTCTATTTTAATCCCTGTACTTCAGTTAAATGTCAAGATTCAAGGCAATCTACTTAGGTATACAAGTAGTCTCCTTAACAACGTAGGTAGTCTTGTAGAGTCACCAATCTCAAGTTTGTGATCAGACATATTCCTAAAACTTCTCAGATACCAGGGTTTGAATATCACAACTAAGATCTTGAGCAAAGGCTGAAAAACTAGCAGGGTGTATGCACATAACTGTTCATAGGCCTCAAGTTAACCAGAGCCTGCATGACTAAATGAGACTAGCATTAAATGTAAAGTCAAAATGTTGCTTTATTCTATGGACAACTATTATTTAGGTTCTCCCATGAAAGTTAAAATAACAAAGGGCTGCTTCAGCTTTTGCTGTGTCTGCATCCCCAGTATTAGAAACAAATCCTGAAGAGGCATAGGTGTTACTTTGGTCACTGTAAGCCACTGGAATTCCTGCTAGACTTTATAGAAAGGATGCTTTCTTATGTCCGGTTTAGATATCTCTAGAAAATTGCCTAAAATCCAGAATTTATCTCCTTGTCATTTTACAAGGAAAAGCTACAAGCTAAGTGATGTTTAACCACATGGTTCAGTATTGAGGTTATTTACCACGTTTACCCTTCTTTTGTCACTACCAGATCCATTGCTACTAAATGAATCACTGGAAGCTGCAAACATCCTCACAAAGAAAATAGCTACTATGGTTAACAGTAAAATTTATTAATTGAAACTGATTTCACTCTATTAAGAGGTACTCTGGTTCCTAAGAAACGTTAAAGACCAGAGTAACACTTCATCTTAATAACACTGATTAGAATAAATTTGCAAACAAGCTTTAGCTACACCTATTGTCAACCTGAATATATTAACACTAAGAGAAACAATTCTTCTGCACGCAAAAATAATTGGCTTTTATTTTTCAGTATTTTAAACTCCATGTTTAGTTAACATATACATTTGAGTTTTGCTGCATGAGTTATTCAGACACAAAACAAAAGGTACCAGTATTACAACAACCTCTGCATAATTTCCTCTGTATCAGTCAATACTCTTTCCTCCAAGGAAGATTTACATTCCAGTCAAGGGTGAAGAGTCCCAAAGTACGTGCAGTTTTGCTATGTCTGTTTGCCAGAAAAGGCAAAACTCAAAGCAGTGGTACACGAAGTCAATGTTAATTGCGCTACCAAAAAATACACATGCAGACAGGTCAAGGTAACAACAAGGCAAAGGACAGAAATGAAGCAAGCAATGCTACCCAGAGCCATGAGGAAGAGTGCCCTTCCTCCCTATACACAATCCAGTATATCTTTCAAAACAATCCAGCCCTGAATCCTATAATCAACGTGCTCATTTTTTCAAGGGAAGACTGCTGTAACATCAGCTACTCAGATTGCCTTTTTCTTTTTTCTAAAATCTATTGCTTTACACATAATGTAAAACCTCACCACAGAAATGGTAGAAATCACTGGCAGCACACAGATCCACGATGGATGCATACTATACAGAAACTGCTTGTTTTCAATATTCTACTATAATACTCAGTGATCTGTGTCTTCCTCTTTCACAACACCAAATGATGACTTTTGTTCAACTATTAATGCACAAGCACTAAATGAAGCCAAGTTCTAGACTGCCAGTTTTCAACTTAAAGCACCTTTTCACAGCCAAAAACAGAAAATGGAAAAATGAAGGACAGACCAAGGAAAACCACGGAAGCTGAATCTTAGCACTAAATTTTGCTGCAAGAGAATCAAACCCAGGCATTCTTATTTTGAAACTACAATATATGTATAATCAAGAACACACGACCAAAAATAAATTAGGTACAAGAATGTTTTAAGTGTATAAACAGGAAAAGCTCTTAACAGGTAAAAGTAGTTCTGTTTATTTTTGTAAATTCATAGACAGGTGTCATTGACAAAATTATAAATAAAACATCGCATCAGAAGCCAATGTCTCCGGTCATGTTTGCAGTGGAAACATGTTTATGCATCTCAAACTGAAAACATAACTTCTCAAAAATAGTAGCAAAAGATTCTCCTTACATTGCCAAATAAATCACAAGTTTTTACATAGTGAGCAAAAATTTTATTAGGATTTATTTATTTCACTATATAGCAAAACAAAAGCAAAGTCCTACACCCTTCTGCCTTTTACTGACAGCTTCCTCTGTAAGCATAAGGTCTGAATTCTGGAACAAACCAGAGTAAGTGCAGACAGGCCAAGCCAACACCACCCCCTCCTTAGAAAGGTTTCAAACAGAAGTGTTTCAGTTTCACATGAACGCAGGAAATTCTGTACTGGCAATGAAATTAACAGTAAATGCAATGAACTCCTGGTGTCACAGGAGCTGTTGTCCAAGTATTTTTCCACAAACAAGCTCCTCTTGATGTTTGTCCAAAGACCCGTCACACCTCAGATCTTTCACACAAACAACATTGTTCTGTAACAGGTGGCAAGTTTATCTGAAGAGGCTTTTTCTTTTTTTTTCTTTTTTGCTGAAGTAATTTCATAAGTAATTTGTTTTTACATTCTACGTATCAATTATCAAAGCAATATGCAATCTTGATAGTTTCCCATAAACAACTCTAATTACACCATAGCAACTACAGTCACTGCATTTACTGTCAATCAAATCTTTACATGGGGTCTCCTATCTATCCTTCATGTTAGGAGAATTTTCACTGTCCTCATTGAACTTATTTTTCAGCCTTCCTTGGTGAAATATTTTCTTGCCTTATCAAGGCAAGATGGTTTTTGATAGAATCATTGCAAGTAAGGCTTTATTTAAAAAAAATGAATGTTCTCTCATCAAACAAAGAAGCTTCTCACCAACTTAAGAGTTGCAGTCTATGTTTACACTTTGACTTCCTCCGTCATGTAAAGAAAGGTGCCAACTAGTACAGTTAGTTGCCTGCTTTGTCGATGAATCGCAACAAAAACAAGAATTAATTGTTAAAGTAAAAAAAAAAAAAAACTGTGTTAAGCAGCAGTATTTCATATACCTTCAATAAGCAAATGTCTTGACTGCAGGTAGAAACTGCGAGCACAAAGTTTTCCTGCATGACCAATTTCTTTAAGCAAAAGGAAAACCTGAACCAAATAAATTCCAAAACACCAGAAGCCAGCACCCACCTTAGACTTTGAACGAAGGCCTGAAGCCCTGCATCTGCAGTGAGTGCTCTTTTTCAGAGTTCAGAGGCTTGGCGTATTTTCCCTCAGTGTTCTTGCAAGACTTTAACCTAAGCTGTGAGAAAATCTTTCCTTTTCACTTCACTGACTGCAGCTCACGTGGCTCTGTTATCAACTTATTTTTCTTTCTTACTTATAAGCTTTTTATAAGAAGAATCTGTTGTGCTCAGTGAAAATACTGTCTTACAAACGTACATAATAATGTGTGATAAATATTTAAACAGGGGATACGATAGACTGAATTATGCATGAAATATAGAATTTAAGATAAAGATATTTTACTGATTAACAAAAGCACTTCTTGCTTTGTGGTCCAGTCTAAAAACTCCAATTATATTCCGATACATGAAATAATGTCTTGAGTTACTCAAGCAAAATTTCTGCTGGAAACTACTTTCTGTGTAGATTAAATGAAAACAATTGCAGAGTTCTGGTCCAAAGCATTTCTGAATAGCTATAACAAAATACAGCAGTCCCACAATGCTTTTGTATCCAAGGTGAAAGATTAAATCTAAAAAAATTTTATTTCACAACTCCATTCAATTCCTGGATTGCATTAGCATCCTTCCAGGAAATGCACAATAAAATCCTGCATATTTTTCTACTCACAAGTTTAGTTTCAAGTCCACTCTGATGATGTCCATTTTCATGTATATAACGTATATGCAAAGTTTTTACATTTCTGTGATCTACCACAGCTAAAACTAAGCTGTAACAAATTTATAAACAATATCTTTTAAAACCCCCACAGATTTCCTATTTGTGTACATCACTTCGCTCAAGCTTTCCAAGATATTTACTCTAGTAAATTCTTGCAAATTAGTATTGCGCATGACAATGTTTTATTGCCAACAATTTCTACTAAATTGAACTGAATTTTAGCAAATTTCTTTTTTGTTTTATTAAGGCAGACAGCATTCCCTCAACTCTCAGCATCTTACAATCACGCAGAGCTCTTCGAGCTTGCCTCCTAGCTCTTTTGTCTTTAGTGCTGATAATGGAAAATAAGTACTCCTTTCAGCAGCTGTTTGCTACATGTTTTGTTTCAGCACTATTATTTCTTGCCCCCTTCCCTGCCTCCTTTTTCTTCTTTTTAATTTCAGCTTGAACTGAACCATTCATTTAGATTTTCTGTAAAATAAGCCCTGCATTTGTATTAGCAATGAAGTTAAGTGAGCATACGCTATTAAAAGTTCTGATAAACTCTATGAACCACCACTGAACAAATATAGCTCCACTGTGAGATGTACCTGGCCATGATACAGAATAATTTCTGTAATTCATTAACAGATATGATTAAGATAAATGTGCATATTTTGGTATATTTGTGAAGATAGAGTTATTTCAGAAAGAAGCTATAAAATTCAAACTAGTGATTAGAATAGATCATTGAACTAAAATGCAGAATATAAACAAGTTGCCTGAAATATGGAAGATTTTGTTAGAACGAGCTCATACATAGTAAAAACTAACCTACGATTAACATAAAGATTCCATGGTTACATTACCACCCAACAGTTCTCAAGAGCACAAAGGACACCTCAGATTTCACTCCTGAGCTATGAAAACCCATCAAGAGGAGTTTCTAAGCCTTTCCTGCTTTTCAGTCTGCCACTAATCAGTGTTTAAAAAAGCGATACATATAACGAAACCAAGCTACAAATGTATGGTAGCTAGCAAAACATGGGTTGCAATAGAAATTATGATTTCTAGGAGAGGATTTTCATGGTAAGTTGGATAAATAGCAGGAAAACAGTAAGAAGCAGTTTGACTAAGGGAAACATACTATGCATAAGGCGGCAGAGTCTCAAACAGGTTTGGTAACAGTACTGCAAAATAATGGTCTGGGAATTACTGTAAGTTATCAACTGAAAGAAACAACAAATTGATGCTTTTGCAGAAAATAAAGAGGAGGATGTGTTAGACAGGACGTATTAGTAGCCATATCCTACAAAAGGCAGTAAGACCAGTGTACTCATCATTGAGGCAATATCCTCTGGAGTACTGGACATCATACTTTAAAGAAAGATACAAAGAAATGTCAGATTATGTTTTCTAATAAAGGATCAGAACAGACAGACTAGCAACCTCTTTAAAAGATTAAGTCATAACACAAGCCTGATGGATAAAAAACTGATCAGTTACTCATTCACTTAGTCTATTTACACTGGATGTAATGCAAAAACTAAACAACTCCATGTGCAGCAAAAAGAAATTGACATTTGCTACACAAAAAATGTTTTAAATTATAATTTTAGGTGGGCACTGGAGCATGCTATTTATGTAGGCTACAAATACCCTTTGTTGGTGGCCTTCAAAAAGAAGTGAACTAATACTGGTTAGGGTTATTGTTCCACAGTGAAATAAACTAGATGATACCACAAGTTTATTTTCATCCAGATATTTTTATTCTTCTATGTCCCTCTAACTAAACATAGGATGTAAGGTTTGTGCTGTTGCTGCTGAAATAGTATATAAAGAAAAGAGCATTGTCTTCACACTCATGCCAAAGATGAATCTTACATCACTGGAGTAGAAAAAAAAAATAGTTACACTAAACACTTGCAATAGTTGATACTAGAATGACAGGGATACAGGTCCAGAGCCATCTGTTTTAGAAAAAAAGACTTTCCTATCAGCACAGTACTTAACGGAAATGGCCTGCTTCTGTAGTCAGGTGCTTTATCTGCAACAGCCACACTGCAAATACATTCAGTTAGTATCTACACCGCCTCAGATGATGTTATGCATTTGCTGCGTCCAGGTATTTTGTGAAAAGCTACACACGTTTTCTTCTGAAAGAGACAGGAAAAAAATAACGAGAAGCAACTGCCTTCGAAGCAGCTTAAGCAAGTGCCAGAATCTTATGCAAAAAGGAACACACCTACAGCATGATGTGAAAGGAAAATACCGTGAGCCAAGGCTGCTCCTCCTTTTGCAGGTTCAAAGGTGTGTGAAAGGGATCAAACTGGTGCATCTGGATATGCACAGGAGTGAACAAGAAATGGAAGATGGAAAGAACCTGAACAGCTAGGCACTGCCTGCCAAAAGAAGCTATCGCAAAGGGAAAAGTAGTAGACAGGGAAAACCACAACCATCTCTTCTATTCGGAATACTCTACCCCCTTTTCAGCACAGGCACTAACTACAGAATGCAGCCGCAGCACATCTCTGTGACCACTCAGTGGCAGGACGTGTCTGCTTTTGTCACCCTCGTCCCCCTCACGCCGCCAGCTCAGCATTGCTATCCATATCGCTGTGCTGCTGAGTCAGCAGACTGCCTGAACTAGCATAAAGCAAAGTATAACCTGAAATTGCAGCCCAAGAAGCTTTTAAATAAACTCTACTTATGACGCTGCTATAACAGAAGTGACAACTATTGCACTCAATTAACTGTCGGTGAAACCACATGTAAAATTTAAAGTGATCATACTTGTCAAATATCCAAGCCAATCCACTTCTAGCAAGTTCTGCTCACTCCTTTTGTATGCATCTAGACAGAATCGAAAGTGTCAAACTGGTGTTTTGATAGAATAGGATAGGATAGGGGAATAACAGAATCTACTCTTAATCAGTGAACCTTGGTAGTTTCACTGAAGCAGAGTCCCCTTTTAAGAAACTAATAGCTGTTTTAGCCCACAACAACTACTACTGCCACTCACACACCAACATCCTTCATCATTGGGACTAGACAGCTCTATTAAGTTGCTCTTCTTGAAGAACAGATGCTACTCTTTAACTTTACCCACAGTTATTAATCATAATATCAGAATGCTTTTCAGATACTCTGCATATCCCTCCCCAGAAAACAAAGTGGAAACAGCTTTATGATTGACCACAGCAACAGGACTCAAAAATCTTTCCTTCAAGGTTTTGAAGACTTAGAAAAATCAAATTATTTTCTTATGCAATAAAGAAGATCATACACATCCATGTCTGACATTTTAGGGACCGTTTGTCACTTCAGGAACTGCAGTGTAGACCTTCGTTTCTTTCAGAACACACTGGGAAAACTCTGGCTGGCACAGAATGCCTGTGGCAAGATTAATTACCAACACAGAGAAAAGCTACTGCCATGCTGCCCCTTCTTCAGTCTCTGCACTGATCTCTCAAAATTTCAGGCTCGTTTCAAAATGTTTATTCTCACAGGGAACATTCTCCAGAGCTATGACCTTCCTTATTATCTGAGGAAACATGGGTCCCCTTTATACTTTCTACTGACAGTTTATATTCTCTATAGTTTAGTCTATTAATTATCGCAAAGGAGAATTTTGCAAATATCAGAGTCTTTGTAAATCCTACATTATGGCGACTGCTCACTTAGACATCCAGCAGCCTGTTTTGTATCTGAGTTCAAGATAAAATAAAATTGGCTTGGGGGATTTTCTGCAGGCTTTCAAGTGCATCCAGAAATATTCTTCTACCTTGCCTGCATCCCTCTCCCCTGTACTAAGCTTGTTACACATTACTATCAAAAAATTTTTGGCAAAAGATTTAAGGTAGTTTAATATAAAGAAAAGACTGAAGAAGTATAATCTTAAGTAGATAATATCACTCCATTCTTCAGTGACTGGACTCCAAAGAACACTACCATCACAAGGCAGAAAAGGCAAGAGTAAATGCTAATAAGGTTGTTATAATGATGACAGTACATAGATCAAAAAACTTCTAGCAATGATCTGTATATTTGAAAATTATAGACATACTGGCTCAATTTTGGGTCTTTGGACCTTAACCCACTAACAGCTTGAAATCAAAGCAAGAAGAGAAACTCTGTTAGTTGTGTCTTAACTGAAAACACACAGTGTAATACTGACCAACTTTCCAGTCAATACTTTTAAGTTAAAAAAAAAAACAAAACACACGACACCACCAAAAGCCAAACAAACCACTTTTCTCTGTTACTTTCATCCCTGTTCTTCTTTATCCTATGGTATGTCCTTACTTTAACTGCTCCTACCCTGCTTCCTCCTTTCCACTACCTATTCTTCTCTCAGTCTCTTCATAGCTCTTTTCCAAGACCCAATAACAACATCTCCAGGAGAGACTGTTTTTAAACAAGCTGAAGTGAACCGACATACAGCACAGAATGGTTTGGGTTGGAAGCGACGTTAAAGATTATCTGATTCTAACCCCCCTGCCTTAGGCAGGGACATCTTCCACCAGACCAGGTTGCTCAGAGCTCCATCCAACCTGGCCTTGAACACTGCCAGGGAGAAAGCATCCACAGCTTCCCTGGGCAACCTGTTCCAGTGCCTGACCAACCTCACAGTAAAGAATTTCTTCCCTATATCTAATCTAAACCTATCCTCTTTCAGCACAAAGCCATTCCCCCTTGTCCTACCACTACATGCCCTTGTAAATGTTCCTCTCCAGCTTTCTTGTAAGCACCCTTCAGGTACTCAGCAGCATGGTTGTTTTTTTTCTTCTGTTAGTTAATTGGATTGCTTTTCTAAATACAGGCCTTTTTATAAGTATGACGATGAAAAAATGCTGACTGAAAACAACAGTTGCCTCAAAGGAACAATTTTGCGAAGCTACCTAGGAACAGTCAGTGCTCATCTCCCAGAAATTCACATAACTACATGACAGCTCCCTCCACATAACTTGCAATATTGGATTAAGAGTACTGCAAATGTGGGACAACCACTATTTATTCAATCTGGGCAGTTCAGGATTAGAAAAACTCTCTGAGAAATTTATAATATGCACATAAAACCACTATATAACTTTAATATATAAATATAAAACTAATAGAGAGAAGCAGTTACAAAGTTTTTAAAGCTTATAAACCAAATACAAAAGGTCAAATGCAGCACAAGACAGAAAAGGCAAAACTGCCCGAACGAGCTGTGAGCTAGTGAGTCACCTAACTAGACAGAGTAAAAAAATAAAGATTCTAGGCAACATAGGAATTTCAGTAGTTTTTTCTTTGAGTCTCCAACAAATAAATTCTACCCCATCCTCAAAACTGAGACTAGCTACTCCAGTCATATACTTGGGGGGTCTTCTGGCCTGAAGACCCTTACTGAATTGAGTTGATCTTCAGGCATCAGCCAGTCAGGTTCCGATTCATCAGCTTTCAACCACACAATCCCAGGATTTTATTTATTACTAAAACTAACCAGCGTGTACATGTAAAAGAATAAAATACATCCACCTGATGCCTAACTACATGCTGATTATGGTTTTCAACACTTGTAACTTAGAGGTCTTTCGAACTTTTAAAACACATAGGCAATAATTAACATCAGCCCAACAATCTCTCCAATTTGAAAAACACCCTTAAACAGTTACTGAATGTTATTCAGATATAAAGGAAAATAAATTGGCTTATAAGACAAGGCTGTTTCCAAAAGGTTCAGTTAATTTCAAAACAGGTCAGGTAAAATATGATAAGCCCCCCTCAGGACACCAGTTTCTCTGCAGTTTCTGAATACCAAATATTGCACAGGATCATACATGTGAAAGTGAAAAAGGACAGTTTTACTCTCCATTTTCATACCCTTAATCTCATCTCTAGTCAATCTGAGAAACATGAAAACTTGCAGAAGACTTTTTCAACATCTTGATTTACCACGCTTTAGAAAATAGTTCTGATTACTGACAGGAAAAAAAAAGAAATTGTGTATCAGGAAGCCCCACATCTCCCAGTACTGTCCCTCTTCCAAAGATCCAAGGCCTCAGCCTGGTATCATGGCCGAGACCTCTATGGAAACCGTTGTGCTGTAAGAAAGCTGTGAGGAAATCTCTGGAGCACAGCCAACATGAGACAAAAGTAAAACTGGCTTCACTGGTAGAATTGCTGAAATGGGGATTGTTAGCTGCTCTGGTATTCAAGAGTAAAAATACACATCAAGATGGTAAGTTATAAAGCCCTAACAAATGAACAGGCAATGGCTAGAAGATTGCATGTCAACATCATCATGAATCTATTTCAGAGAGCAGCAGAGGCCGTTATTCCTCTCCTGACTGATGCCTGCCAGCAAAGGCTTTTTAGGTATCTTATCATGGGCAGTGAGTGTTCTAGCGCTCATCTTGGTAGGTTGTTAAATCCTAGATATTTTACATGTGTTAGCCAACAAGTAAGTGCATTATACTCTTAAGTTGTGCATCACCTGCACAGATTCTCTTTTTCAGATACATTCAGCTGTATAACAAAGTGACCCCAAAAGGCAGGGTAACAGGGCCAAATTTCCAAAAGCACTGAGGAGATGAGAGCATTCAAATTTTCAAACTAGATTTAGATCCTAATTGAACTAGCAACTTCATACACATCTGTTGTTCAGTAACCAACAATAAGACCATTATAGGAATTTAGAAAGAAGCACATGGCTGGGACTACCCATTAATAAGGTCACAAGAATTATATTATTGAATCCTGCAGACACTAAGAATCTGCCTTCTAGCACTGGTTTCAGAGGAGTAATCAAAACACCTAAGTTAAATACAGGAGCGTTAAAAGGTCCAGAATCTAGAGTCACTATGAATACGTGTGTGTGTCCCGCACTCAGTGGGTAAGGGGACATAAGCTTTTTCAGTTCTCTGCACAGTATCTAGGAGTCACAACAATGACCCAATAGGTTCGACTGAAAACAAAGCTTTACTTGGAACTCAGTGAAATTATGAAAGATAGTACCTGCATGACTTTATAACAACATTACTTTTTAACACAGTGGGGTTACAACAGATACTGACTTGGCAAAGCTTACAGAATCACAGAATCACAGAATAGTAGGGGTTGGAAGGGACCTCTGTGGGTCATCTAGTCCAACCCCCCCGCCGAAGCAGGGTCAC
>Ga0065711_1003982_pt1 | contig 25499 bp, 16 predicted proteins | sample Hoacrofraction12_FD_59098 | JGI IMG/M metagenome (GOLD analysis project Ga0065711, IMG submission 59098) | Hoatzin crop microbial communities from Cojedes, Venezuela - Epithelial fraction 12 v2 (version 2) | ecosystem: Host-associated > Birds > Digestive system > Esophagus > Crop | place...
AAGCGTGGTTGACCCATGCTTTTCTTTTTTTTTTTTTTTTTTTGACAGAAAAATCAAGTGCAGCATCCAAACTTCAATTCTTCCTCATGGACACTCTCCAATATTTTGGACCCAGATTAGGGACTAATGTGGCTCACACCTCGCTGATGTGAGACACAACAGAGCAAAAAGCCTATGGTTTGTATCCAGCTATATAGATATATCCTTGCTGAAATGACGACCTTGTCTTTGTGGAATCTGCCTGCCCAAAATTGTTCAGAAGATTCACTGATACTGGTTCTTTACCCTTCCTGCCAAACCAGCCTGACACTAAACCAGAGAGTCACAAGAGGTACCTACTACGGGCACCTACGTCTTGCATCCTGCTTGAGTTATGAATTCACAAGTCCTGAAGTCCCGGAGGGTGCAAAAGCAAGATCTTCTTCACAGCAAAAGTATTACAGTAAAGAAGTTTCCTAAGCTGTAAAATTTCTTTGCAGCCAAATAGTAAAGGAACAATTTTTTACATATAAAAAAATAACCTCTGCAGAAATTCTACAAAGAAAAATAACTTTTGAGAAAACTGTAAGGGCACATTTGTCATTCACTTTAAAACACCAGGAGATTAGTATACAGATTATAGTCCTTGCACTCTAACAAATTATGGTTTTAATAAAAAACAGAGATTCTGTACACATACTCAATTGAAAGGGTATTTCATTAATTACATGGTTTTCCAAGTATTTTAATTGCATTTTTATTGGTAAACAGCAGAAGGTACTGCAAGCACAACTTATTTTATTAAAACCAGGAACAAACCTTGTCACTTTTAATTTAGCTTAAAACCACAAATTATTGACGTTACACTCAAGGGAATGCTCATTAAAGTATTTCCTCACATGACCTACATATATCAGTCTATAATCCCCTTCTTGAAACATAGGCCTTTCATTTTCCTCAGTTACTAATTATTGTCACTGAAGTATCAAAGCATTTCTTTATTCAGCTACTCCCACTATTGCCTATTATTTGGAAATTAGTTTTTCATTAGCAAATTTTGTAACATAAGCCCTCCTCCTCTTTTGTAATTAAAAAACAGATGTGTTTGTTTTTTCCAGCTCTAATGCTTAGAATAACAATAATAAAAAAAAGTCATGAAACTGTTAATTGTTGGCAAATTGACAGCATAGGCATGTAAAAAATATCCAGCCATGAATGCAGTGTCGTCTCCATAAAGCCCTTTGAATGCCAAGGACATTCCAGTAAGGGCATTTTCAGTGGCTCTTCACAACTTTTAGTTCAGTGTAGAAGGTGCTGAGGGCCTGGAAAACTTACGCACTTTAGCTCAGAGGATTTTCCATTCAACAGCAAAGAGTTCTCAAACCTCTTGAATGCCTTTGGACTCGTTCTTATCTCTGCTGGGAAATTATGGCTTCCCACACATACAGACCTCTCAGCTGAAATCCTTCATTGTTCTACTACGAAAAGTGATTTCTTAGTTGTGTATACTGTTCTTTTTTTGACTTTTCCTTGAACTTTCTACCAAAAACCTCTCTGAGATGTTTCACGGTAGCTGTCCTTATAATGGGAAATTATTGTACTAGCTGCTTGAAGAGACGTGGTTTTGGTTTGGGGATTTTTTTAAAGTAAAAACATATGTCCCAAATTCCTCATTTAAAATAAGTCTTTAGGAACAAACAGGACTGATACGAAAACTCATGATACTAACTTACCTGAAAATCATGCTTTTCTGTCCTTACTAATTTGCTGAAGATAATGCCAAATGCCAGGAGAGGTTAAAAAAAAAACACTGAAGAAAGAGGGTTTGGAAAGGACTTGTAACCTAAGCAGGGTGTAGCTGACTTGAAGGGTAACTTGTCTGCTTGGACAAGATAGAAAATGTAAGCATTTTCTGTATCTATGCAAATTTATTATAGCCAAGTCCAACCTATTTATTCACTGTCCTGCTTAATCTTGTACTTTGTCACTTTGGGCATTTACTAATTATAAAAGTTAGAGAAATCAGCTGTGAGAAGCTGCTCTGTTTCCATTTTTACCTAATCATATTTTAATTACACTTTTTAAAAAAGCAAAATACATGGTGCACAGGCAGAGGCGCCAGAAGACCTTATATCCTGTAATTTACACCAAATTATGAACTTCCATGCTTTTAGCAAAAATCCGGGGGGGGGGGGCGAAGGGGGAGGTAAGAACCTCCAGATTATTTTAGCGCTAGAGTACAACAGCAGATTTAGCAGGTTGCATGTTTTCCCCTAGCTAGCCGGTCTCGGCGCCAGCACTGCAGATGACATTGCGTACTCACGTCCTGCCATCTGGTCTCGTCCTCTTTCAGCTGGTTGTGTACGTTCTGCAGTTTCTCATGGCGAGCTTTGCTATGAGGCTGAGTCACAGCTTCTTCTTCACTTCTCATGTCAAACATGCTCACGCTCCTAAACAAGGGGCAAACGAAGCGCAGCGTTATTCAGAAGCTTCTAGTCCTTCAGCTTGCTAGAGCTAAAGCCACATGAGGGTGCTACAGCAGAATCAGACACCCGCACCGTTAGGAAGCACCAAAAGCAGCAGTCCCCTAGAAGGACCAGTTAGCATCCCTGTGGCTCCCACTCTGTACTTCAGGCATCGTACTCCTCAACTGTATCTTGTTTCTGTTAGCTGACTGCAACTTTGCCTCTCACTAAGAAGCATTACCAACATTACAGGTCCATCAATAGCTTTTATTAAAATCACTCTCTTCAGAGCAGAGTTCAGAACATTTTACTTTCTGAAGATTTGTTTCCCAGTGACTTTTCAAGACCCCTCCAATTAACAACGCAGACAGAAGTTTCCATATCAGCGTAAAACAAGAGAGGCTTGAGAAGCATATTAGGGGCAGCATGGCTGGCTAAATGCTACTGCTACAAACCTGGGGAAAGCCTGCCCAGAGAAGTACATGCAGCGCAAACAGCATGGTCCTTCCTCCTCTCCCCTCCCTGCCTCAGAGAAACGCAATGCTATCAGCGCCAACTTATTAATACAGCTAACCTAACAGGGAAAAGGTTCAGGATAAAACAGTTTCTCTCCACACATTCTATTTCTGTTCCTGACCTTTGGAGAATTAAAGGAAAAAAGGTCATGGTTTGATATTATCCATCCATTCATATTATATTAAGATCTTGACACAAAGATACCGTACTTACTACTCCCCCCCTACTACCTATTATCAGTAAAACATGACCTCAGTTGTGCCATTAAAAGCAAGGGAGAAAAAAAAAAGCCATGCAGTTCCACATGAAGTGATTTCACAGCAGTCTTCAAATGATCATCTGTAGCTTTAGGTGAGCCAACAAGCCAGCTAGCAGGAGAAGCACCCAATGAAGATAAAATTGTAGGCAACTGTGTCCACGGTAATCAAAGTGAACAGACACGGAAAGCTGTGCATAGATATATTTAGCCAACATTTGTATTCAGGCAAGCAAAGATGGGAATGAACCACTCTCAGGGAAAACTGAAAGATCTGGATAGTGGATGGAAAAGGACATGCACAGATCCCATCCTGTTAGTAGGCATTTACTCAGAAATGAAGAACAGAATACCTTACTCAGAAATGAAGAACAGAATACACATCCTATTGCCTTTAAGCACAAACAGCAAGGATATCACCGTTCTTCATCACTTAAACACAGGGCTGAGGGGTACACTAGTACGGGTTTCTCTGCAGCTAGTTTACGGGTTGCATTGCTCATTGAACTGGAGCACTCCTAAATAACAGAACCTAAAGAGCTGGCAAACTTTGTTGCTTTTAAAACTAAAGGCATATCACCTACTTAGGAACATTTAAACATCAGCCATATTTTGCAGACTGGTGAGGCAGGCTGGGAGATGCATAACTTATAACAAGTCACCCTTAAATGGTTTATTGAATTTTAGGAGCTTTTGAAACTCACACTAAGAAAAGCCTTTAGTGTTAAGTATTTGCCACCTTGTGCCTCCTGGGCAAAGTGATTGTGTTGCTTCTTTCTTGTACCCTCCCCTCACGTCAGAGCATTCTTCATTTATGTACAGTAGAGGAAAACAGAAGACCCGAAGCAGTAGCTGGTTCTAGTAGAGTGCATGAGTACTTGTCCTCTGCCATTTGGGATACGAAAATAAAAATACCTTCTACTGAGAGTCCCCTGATGCCCAAATGAAAGGCTAGTATTTATTCCCTGTATTTACTCAGGGTCTCTTGGGGTGCACAGAAACAGCAAAACCTAAGGTTTTATGGCTATTAACAGTGCAATAGAAAAGGCACTCTGGAAAAGGCTTCAGCCTGGGCCAGGAATCAAACTACACAGCACAACCCCACATGCACCTTCTACTCTAGGTGTCACCTCCTGCTGCTGGGCCTTCATTGCCGTGGATAAGCAACCAGGAAAGTCCAAACATTAACTCTGCAGCAACGTGTTACAGAGCAAATGGATCTTCCCAGGAGACCAATCCCAAGGAGTCACATCTCAAAGAACCGGGCTCTGCTCTGACCAACAAGTGAGAGCCATTAACGAGAGCCACCTACTTTTCTGAATACATGGAAAAGGCCAACTGAAAGGTCTACATCGACTTCTCTGCCTGACAAATCCATCCTTACAAAAGAATCAGAGGCCAAAACTCTGAGCTTCTGCCAAACTACACTTTCACCAAGTCCCATATCACTTCTTCCTATTTCTTAGATAAACTACAAATGACTCCAGTCCCTTGCTAACACCTGCATGAATCGAGCTAGATTTACTCCTTCCTTCAACCGTGTGCTGAGCCAGCAGGCACACAGCATGCAAGCAGATGGAGGAGATCTAACGGTACCTAATTCAGGTTCATTAATTTGCTGCCATTAGCAAAGCCCTGGGGATTATATCCAAACTCTGGAAGCAAGAGGCCTTTCTGCTGACCAGTGTACCAGACCTGCTGTTCCGACAAAGATCTGGGAAAAAACACTGCGCAGACCAACAGTGTATTTAGGGGGGGGCTAGGTCTCTGGGATGATATGAATTTTAAGTTACGCTGCTTTATTCTCGCAAATTACAGCTGTTGTCGTCAGTGATATCATGCAGCAACTCTTTTTTTAACAAGTCTGAACAGTGTTGGATAAATGCAGTCCTCACGGACTTGAATGTTCAGAGTACTTAATATAAAAATGAGAAAAAAGGCTAAAAACTTATTTTTATGAGAATATGTTAAAAACACTACGCAAGGCATTTATTATGTGGCTGCATTACCCTTTTCCAGGCATACTAAGACTTAAGAAACCCCAACAAAACATAAAAGCGACAGGCTGGCTAAAGAATCTGACTCTAGTGAACAAATGCTCAAATAGCTCACTATGTATGATAAATCATACACCTAATCTCCCACTGGAGTGTCACACTACCCCCAGAGTTCAGCCCTGTCATTCCAGGAGACGGAATGGGGCTGAGCAGCAGCAGCACACTATGTGCTGCCTTTTCTGGACCTTGCGACAGACCAGGGCTGATGACAGTATCTAGCACCCACTAAGCAGCGCGGGGAACTTTGTCAGTCTAACCACTGAGTTTCTAGTTTTGCTGCTGGAATAAATAGCACCTAGTCTAAGACCGAATGCAAGTTACAGAGTTTTCAAAGGAGACTTCACAGACCTTTTGGAAGCATTGTAAATGTCAGTTCAATTTATTTTGCTTAGTTGAAAGTCAAATTTTATTAGATTCTTCGTAAGTACTTTGTCTTCAGAAGGAAAACCACTATCTTATGTTTTATAAGAACTTTAAAGACAGTTTAGGAAAATAGTTGCTCTGTAAAATGTGGCACATCTGGAAAGGATGACAAGAAGGCTTGCACATTTATTGTTCTGCCTTTTAAAACAGAATCTATGTGGAATAAGCAATACGATTTATTCGTCTGTGCTTCTCACAGTATACAACCAAACACACTGCAACGCCTCTTTGGAGGCATCTCCATGAACCTTCTCTCATGTTTGCATTTAATACAGACATGCAAAAATGTGGGAAAATAAATGAACAAATCAATCAGATAGGTAAGGTTTCTGAAATGGCAGGGAAGTCTCTGTTGTTAAGTAGAACAATTCTGTGTTGTTATGCTCTTTTTATCTCATCTCTTCATTTAATTGAAAAGATTTCTGCTGCGTGAAAATGATCAGATTTACTCTGTGGTCAGCGGACACAGGCTTTGCACAGCATAAAGGTATTACAGATCCTGCAAAGATTATTCAGTCCATGATTCTAGCCATTATCACTAGAGGACAGGGTGAAAAATTATATATGACTTTCTGAATATACTCGTTATAAAAAACCCTCTATGCTATTTCTATTTTGTGATTTTGTCTGAGAGACAGAGAAGGTCATGTAAGGACATTATTATGTGGGTAGTTCCAACAACTCCTTTGCTTCTAAATGCCTGCACTTTGTAAGAATAGCTAATACTTTGACAGAGCTTTCTAAATGATGTTGCGTGCTATTCTGAACTACAGCTTATGTGCATCCACAGACAATTAAAATATGTTTGAATGCAATGAATGTCACAGTCCTTCTCCTTCTGTGAGAAGCAAAGCATTGAGGTGAAGAGCTTAAAAAAAGTGAAGTTCAGTACATTATTAAATTAAATCAACCTAGTACGGATTCAAGAGAAAGTTTTAAAAAAGACAATAAAGGAACAACTGAAGATGTATTGTCCCGGCAATTGATTTTATATTACTTTGGGATTTCATTTTTTTCTTCCTGTATAGGTCATACTTCATTTTTTAGCTCAACGACCAGCCCAGATTCAACCCAGCTCTCTTTACCTGCAGCTGATTAGAGGCAATGGAAATTCAGAAGAAAAACAAAAGAAAAGAAAAAAAAGAGGAAACAATACTTTAAGCAACAGCTGAACAGTAGTGTTACGCTCAGTTTTTATGGGCTTATATATAAAAATTATTTTTAGCTGCAATGTAAGCCATGTTGCACTCCATTTTTCAGTTTTTTTCTGAAAAATTTATTTGCTGAAACACTGCAAAATAATAACAAGGCATCAACTGCATTTTAAATTAGTAGGAAGACGGGAAAGCATGCAGTGTAAGTTGTTTAAAATACAATCTTGTGAACACAAGACAACTTACTCTGCGTCATCAGACACAGCAGTTCTGGGGCCGAATCTACAAGACCAAATATAAAATTAGAGCGTTGATAAACACATTAAGTAGCAATTGCAACTGGACCCGTACAATTTGGGCAACTGTTACTTGACCATCCAACGTGTACTAGCAAAGCTGTTCAAAAAAGAAAGAATCATACTGCTCAGGGATTATGTATTCAGCAAACAAGACTTACCCAACCATCTGAAGGTCGAACTACGTAAGAACACCACCCACCCTGCCCCCATTATAAAAATCTGCTCAAGTATACCTAAAATGGGTGTAGAAAGTAGTTATCAAAAATAGACAATACATTACTATTTACATTAGGTGCCACACATGCAATGAACAGAGACAAAACTTAAGTCACATTCCACAGCAGTGCTCAGAATCACCATTACCAAAGCATGGAAGAGACAAATATTATAGGCAGAAAGTGAGCCACAGGATTTCCTTTTTTTGTTGCTGTTGTAGTTGTTTTTTGGGGTGTGTGTAGCTGAAAAAAGGTACTGGTAATACACAAGTCAGTGTCATTCACTCAAGTGACAGCGTTGTGTATTTTCATGCAAACCACCACTGGGATTTATCATAAAAGAACATCAAGTACGAAAGCCAGCATTGCCACATTTTCTAATTACGGAGAAGCAAGACGCACATCTCTGAGGATGCCCAGCAGAGTCCAGTTGAAGCTCTGCTACTTGAAAACCTTTTCTGCAATTCACACATGTAGTCAAATATTTTATTTCATTAGCTGTAGAAAAGAGAACAATACATTGTGCCACTACTCTGCTTGTTTCTAGAATGTGTATTACTGACATACAGTGTTTAGTCGGGACTGAAAACACACCAGGCAATGCACAACCTGAATTCTGAGTGTGCACACAGAGGTGTACAAGCTGCGTAATTCACACCATACAGAGCTCACGTTTGCAGATGTTCATCCTTGGATGGCAATGTTTCAGTTTTCTTTTCCTCAGGAATCTCCTGACGCTTAGGTATTTGATCAAGGTGGACTTCATCAAGGCTACCTTCACCCACTCGGGCAGCACAAACAGTCTCATCCTGTTGTGCAGGAGGGAGATTGCATCTTTCCTGTCCTTGCTGCTGTTCTTGCGGTGGTTGTATTACAGGTTTTCTAGAGCTGTTAGTGCAGACTTGTGGACATTTTTCAGGCCTGAGTGAGCCAAAGGCAGCAGTGCAAAGAAGCATTTATTAAGCAACATTTGAAAAAGTACATATCCATCATGAAAAGCATAACTGTAAGTTAACAAAAAAATCTCACAAACCCAAGCACCTGATAGCTGACAAGCTAAATGAGGCAGGTGCACAAAACAATTTTAATAGACAGTCAAATGCTTGTACTTCCATTCTTCCAAGTCAGAAACACCAACTGCCCTGGACACTGCCAAAGATTAAAATATTAAGAACACATTTTAAATAAGCAATTCAACTTAAGGTCTTCTCAACACCAAATCACTGTTAAATTCTAGGGGGATGTCAGAGTTTTTATTCTCCTGGCTGAGCTGTACATCAGTTTTTCATCTGTGTATGCACAGGCGCGTGCATATCCTTCTCCTCATCTACTTTGAAGAGGCTGATGAGTAAGAACCTTTCCACTCCCATTTGCGTGTGGCTCAACCAGTCAACGATAACTCTGTTCAAAGGCTTAAACCACCAACTTCCACACATAGCCTCACCCACCTGAACAAAGGTGCTTAGAAAGACACCAAGCCTTATCAGGAGGGATCTCAGGATCTCCAGATTTCCTGTTTGGAAGCCATTGGCACCAGCTAAGCCATAGACAAGCATCTAATCTACTATATCCAGCACCTCTATTTCAAGCTGGATTTGTAATGATTAGCACATATTTAACCAGAAACCTCTGCAAAGGTAATGAAATCTTAACGTCTATCCATTTCCATACGCTGTTAGAACCTTGCATCTGTTGAGCTCTGTTCTGAGTCTTTACAGCACTCTACCAAAAGGGCCAGAAACTCTGCACAGCCTTCTTTTGAGCAGAAAGAGTTGGCACAGAATCCAGGACAAGTATCGAAGAAACTGCTGCTGGGCCAACAACCCTTCCAGATCACGAGATCTTGACAAACAGCCCACAGGGCCAGCTACAAGGGGAAGAGAGAATCACAACTTTCTTACCTCGTAGTTTTTTTCTCAAGTTCTTTAGCTGTGCCCTGCTTATTCTGCTGCTTTGAAAATGGCATGGGAAGGAACTGCTTAACACTGGGCCCAGGCTGCCTTAGAAAAGCTCCAGTTCTTCTGGCCAACATGTCATCTCTTTGTGGGTCTGGACATTTCACTTTGTTTTCTGTTCCACCACTCTGCTGCGGAGGGATCTCAAGCTGTTCTTGGGTTTCTTCTCGTGTGACAGTACTGCTCAGAGAAACAAGTGACACTGTTCCATGATAATGCTCACTTGTGCAGCCCAAAGGCAAGCGGCAGCTGAGGCAATGTGGGGTACTGGTACTCAAAACACAGTTGCAGGCAACTAGGCATATTTAGCTACAGCGCAGGGAGTGAGAGCAAGATGACACTATGTTGAATGCCACACTTATGTAGGTGATTTGTTAGAAGTTGGGGATTGCATAAAAACATATGCGAGGAATTTTTCACTTGGAAGCTGGCACAAAAGTCTAGACAAAGCACCAGGGATTGCAAAAGGAATCCCCCCAAAAGATGAAAGACTGTTTTCATGCTGAACAGCAATGAACAACTGAAGTACTTACATATTATGGAAGAAAACAGACTGTTTCATGTTCATAGGATACATTCTTGTAAGTAATTTCATAAAACAGAACACATGCCATGATGAATGAGTAAAACACATCTTTAAAGGCTGTGTGAAGAATGGAACAACATTGCTGGCTGATCCAAGCTAACACCACACACAAACCAGGCACGAGGCTTAGAGGGATCTGCTTCTGTTCTCTGACCTTTCTGCTTCCCGTGGAGTCTTCAAATCCTTCTCATGAGCCACTGCCTCCCCTTGCTGCTGCTGCAGCAGATGAGGAGCTACTGACAGGGGAGGACAATGTAAGGGAACGGGGCTAGTGGTACGCCTCTGAAAAGTTCCCATCCTTCTAACCAACATATCATCTCTCTCGATGTCTGGTAAATGCCCGTCACATTCTTCCTCGGTGCTTTCCTGCTGTTTGTTCAGACTGCACAGGGTCTGTTTCTCAGAGATGATGCCAAAAGCCGGGCCAGGTGCTAGCATTCTCCTGCAAGAATCATCTGTACCTGACTTGGCTACCTCACTAGCGATGAGATTGAGAGGAGGGGTGAGAGAAACAAAAGATTCTNGGGTCATATGAAAGGCAAGAAGAAGAGTCCTTCAACTCAGTTTGCAAATGTTTTACAAACACCGAGTTGTTTGCTAAAAGCATTCATTAAGAATTCTTGCTACGGCCACAGTCTAAGCGATTACAGAAAAGCCAAATAAACACAAGCTCTGTTAATATGTTAACTTCCTAGAGCTGTACTCTCTTCCAGATAAATGCCAGAAACACAGAGCACGAACACACCTTGGTTTCAGCATTACGCCTTCAAAAAGAAAGTAAATCCATTAGGTTTGAAGAAAGCATTTTTTGAACGTCAGTAAGGCCAGTAAGATGATCAACAAATTCCTAATGTGCTGAAAGCAGGCAGAGCAAAGCCGCAGGGATTCAAGAACCAGAAAAAGCTTGAATGACAGATTAGACTCTGAGATACCAGTGATTTCAATGCTCATCAGAAATTTTGAGGCAAGCTCTCAGAAGACTTCTGCACAGCGTTGTTTTGCGTAACGCTGAACATGTTAAGATACCGTGAAGGCGTCAGGTGACTTCTGAACAAGGCCGTGCGCGTAAACAGCTCTTAGGTCTATGCTGCAGTCCACCCCCATGCAGATCAGCATCTGATAACAACAACAGGTCTCGTTTCCAGCTCAGCGGCACTTCCCAAGCCACACCAAATACCTGGACTCATTCCGTGGCTGAGATGCTTCATCGCTGTGTTCAGCAAACCCGAGACTGCCGACAGTGGTTGAAGGAGAGCTTTGAACACCAGCCTGACTCTCCAGACCATCTTTCTTGCTTTCCTCTTCTGTTCCACTATTGGATGAAGCTCTGCCAATAACGAGCCTGTCCCATCTCTGCTGATCAATCTCAGTTACTGGCCCAAAATGCACAAACTTCTGCTTGGGGCTACCAGCCTTTTTGTTTGCTCTGGCTTTGCGGACAGCAAAATCATCATGAGCTGCTGCTTTCACCGTGACTTCAGCTGGTGGCAGAGTGTCACTGGGACATTTGAAATCTTCTTCACTAGTCAGAATGAGGAATAAAAGAATCCCCCCCAGATGAGACTCCAGAATAAAGCAAATTAAATGCTCCTAAGGTTTTGAATGGTTTTTATTTTAAAACTCAAGGACACAGATACAAACAACAAGGCTCCTGAAACTCCTGCTGCATCGACAAACAGTGCTGGGGTATTTACTCAGCACTAGAGCACAATGCCATGCAGACCTATTAGCTCAGATCTCAAAAGCAGTATAGCCACATTAATGCGGAGATGCCGATCCTCACTCAACACCCCCAAGGTATAACGCCCCGAGCCCTGAAGATAGCTTGGTTAGCAGCAGCGCAGCGCTACTGAGTTAGTGTTGTCACATGGACCTTTGCACTGTTCAACTTAGAGCAGCTTCAAAGCAGCCTGATCCACAAGACAAGAGAGTCCATTCTGATATGACATTACGAGTGTCCACCAGTGGAGTGACTGTGAAACTACTACAGTGCTTTAAATAATGGACACACTTTAATTTCACGATAGATAGCATCCCTGTACAGATTTTGGACTCCTCTTGAAAATTTAAACAGGCAAGGACTGGTTGCCATCAAGGCACTCTCCAAGTTTCAAACCACAAGCACACACAGTGGATCGTGACATACTAAATGTGCTTCCTAGGGTGGCAACCTTGTCCACAGGCAGAAACCATACCTGGGCTCCCCTGACAGCTTCAATCTTTTCCAGGTCTCCAGATCTGCTTTGGTTATAGAGGCATTCACAAAACTCACATCATCTCGCAGCTGAGGAAGGGTGCTTTGAGATTTCTGTTTAGCCAAATCATCTCTGTCGGTATCAGGCCCTTTCACCTGCTGTTCCTCCTCTGACTCAGTCTTCTCTGTTTGCAGAAGTGGGTTCTCTTTGCTTGTTGCTATTTGCCTTGGTGATACCATTTGCACTCGTCTTCTTCTAATTTAATTCACATTCCAGTTCAGCAAGAAAAGATATTTTGAGGGAGTAATGATAAATCAGTATCAATAGAAGAGGTCCACAGCACAAGAAGATACAACTGAATTTGTAAGATGAGTTTTACATTAATTTTAGGAAGTAAACATGGAATAAATCATTTGAAGTTGAAACCTCTCATCTATGCTACCCTGGCTCATGCACTGTTGAGACTACTTCATCGCATGACTTCTATTCCTAGCGCAAGCAAGTAAAAGCTTTAAGTTATTACTGTATTAAGCATTTCTGCAATAAGCTCTCTCTGAAGTAGTTACAAATATATCATTTTCATATTATTAGCAAACTGAATTCAAGTTTTGCTCATAAACATACTACAGAATTTCTTTGATCTTAGAATCATGTCAATAGCATTAGAATATTAAAATTTGGTTATATACTCTTCAGATGCCTTGCCAAAGTAATCATTAGAAAATGTTTATATAACCAAATTACCAGCAGCTGAAAGGCACATTTTGGATTACTGAAAAGAGCTACTAGATATTAAGAGAAGTTTTCTGAATGTATCCGTTTGTACAGTTAAGGTCCACCGTAATGTGTATATAGTGGTTTTATCCAGGATCACTTTTTATTTTGCACAAATAAAACAAATCTATTTGGCTCCTGAGGAAGATGTGTGCCTAGCAGGTATGTGTGTTCAGCAACTTCTTAAGGGTCTGTACCACTGAACTGAAGACAGAAGAAATTTTCTAGGCTGAAACCTTGTAAGCCATGCTCCATTTCCAAAAACAATGCTACGTAAGAAACATTAGGGCTATGTGCAACACAATGTGGTGCAGTAGAGCAGGTACATGTATTCAGTGCATCAACTGAAGGCTAAGTCCATGTTTTCTGCAGGGTATTAAAAGAATGACATTAGATGAAAAAAAGGGATCAAAAAATGTGCATTGAAAATGCTCAAAAAAAGCATCGAGATGCAAAACACATCTTCAAAGGTTATTCTCCACTAAAGCTCACGAGCTGTCTCATGAGCTTAGATAACAAAGTCTTTATGTTATTTACGCTCACAGTCAATTTAAGCTCCTGGTCCTAATACCCTAAAAAAAAAATACAGTAAGAAATCTGCATCTTTTTTTCTTGTTCACTTGGTGACAAAGCATTTGCATTTACTTTACCCTGTAAGTTTTTTGTAGCCAAGACAGCTTTAGGCTTACACAGCAATAAGCCATGTGAAACTAAGTATTACAGTAGAAAGAAAAAGACCATGAATGCACACCTTGCATGTTCCCGCTTTTCCATCTGCAATGGCTTTTTAATGTCTTCCAGTTTACTTTTATCTTTACTTGTATAGGGTCCAATTAAAAAGGAGTTAAATGGAACTATATGTTTGGCTTGATTCATTCTGGCTCTCCGGGTGGCAAAGTCATCCTTTTCCAAATCAGGAACTCTGCTGGCTGCTTCATCTTCTGAACCAGAGTCCTTCCCCTGGTAATGTGTCATGAAGGGGTTGTCCCTGCGAAGGATGATGTCTGGGGTGCTTCCGTTGTCTTCGCATGTTTGCTTTTTACTGACACAGAGCAAAATTAAAGAAAGCTCTTGACGCACCAGGGGAGGAGAAGGGAGTGACAGCACTCATCTCCAGGTCATAAAACAAGTACAGTTAATCAAATATGCTGCAGGCTGCTGTTAGATTGGGCAAAGCCTTGTTATAAATAAAACTTATCAGATACAGATAACAAATTGCAAGGACTTCACACAGAGAATCAGCAGTGTTGGATCTTTATTTATTTTAGCTATAGCTAGAGGAACCAGTAAGAATTAGTTTAACATACTAGATGCAGTGAATGTAGTACTGCAAATGGCAGTATTAAATTTCTCGAACACTTCAAACAAAGAGATATGATGCAAATACCTGATCCTTGGCCAACATTGCTGAATCCTGAAATACCAGATATTTGTCATTTTTTCTTCTTAATGGGTTTTTTTTTTCCTTTTATTTAAGACCTGGGTAATTGCTGAGGGTGCTTGCCCTAATTTTCTTAACTGCTATTCTTCTCACACACATCCACGCTTGATTCTCTCCCTAGCTAACCTTCCCTTTCCCCCAGAATAAGCCCTCTGCTGACGTACAGTAGCTACAATGATAGCACCAGTATGCCAGTGATACTGGCATGCTGGAACATACCACCATCTGCCTTGGTCAGAAACGAGACTGATACCAACACAGCCTTGTTGTTACTGAAGATTACGACAATAAAGACCCTTGACAGCTGGTACCCAGAAAGATTAAGCTTATTTTAACTTGTAACGGTCAATACTCTTAAGCAAACTGAAAAGACAGATGGCAAGAGCTACACGACCCATTTAAAAATCAAATTGTATTTATTGATATTTTAGCAAGCTGGATATCAAGTAGTAGACTGTTCCATGCAGTACTTTTGTAGGCTGCAAATATCTTGCACTTCCTCCTTTGTACACCTTGCTACACAAAGGGAAAAAGAGGGTATCACAAAGGATTAAACAGAATGACGTTAAGAAAGCAAATCTAAACAAGGATTGGTTTGAGTTCCCCTTCTACCTAAGAAAACAGTAGTGTCACAATTAGCTGCTTTTCTAAAACATTTTAAGTCCTGTAAGCCCACTATACATGCTACTTCTTTTACGGTCCCAGCTGCCCTTTCAAAGTACTGCTTGAGAAAGCTGCCGGAGAAAGCTATGGGGAAACCACAAACCATCCCTGACAGGTCAGCCTGGCTCAGGCCGTGGAGGACAAAGAAGCAACACCAAACTGCCCGCCTTCACCTTGTCACGCTGCAACGCACAGGTCTCCCCGACGCGGAGAGCATGCTCTCCAGTTAGCTAAAGGCAACTTTTTCCTTAGATCTCTCTGAAGGATCAAGATTTGGTTTAAGGCAATAGACGCGACTGATAGACGGCGCTCTAAAGGGAACTGCTACTCCTCTCCCTCATGAGCATCTCTGCTCACAACAGCTTCAGAAACAGCTGGAACAGGCGGCTCTGAGCTGCAGGGATGCTTTGCAGTGCTCCACGTTTCTAACCCTTCCCCAGTAAGTACTGTCCTATCCCTTAGCTTCCACTCATAACAACAACTTCTACTCTTTCTTCCCTAAAATAACACGGTAAGAAGTTTACTAAGGACACTGACTCTTGTACATATCAAAATCAACAGGCTTACAAGGTCACCTCCAAGTTCGAATTTCACTGCTGAACAGGCATATTTCATTCAGTTCTAAACAGTGTTGTCAATACACTGGTTTAATTTGCCCAAATCCAATTGGCTTTTTACACCTGCAATACAGTAAGTACAAGATGACCATCAGGGAAAGAGTCTGATTTTCCGTTCATGGTTTCCTAAGACACCTTTTGTTTCCCCAGTACAAGAATTTGAAAACTTTAGAGAAAATATACTGATCTAAAGTAGATGCACGGTGCCTAGTGTTTTAGGCACACAAGAAAACAGTTATCTAAAAGTAATACACACCAAACTTGTTCTCCCAAATAGGCCAGGGTACATATGATTAACTTAATTTCTTATCAGACTTTACTACTCATACCATCACCCTTTTTTGAAATCTAATAATTCAGAAATAATTTTCAGAAGCTTGGACACAAAGGGCATATACAAAATCACATAAATAAGACTTAATGGAGTATTAGATTTACTTCTTAAATGGAGATCAATAAGATGAGCATTTATTCAGCTGGTTAGGTTGAGGGTATTGTTTTTATGCTTTTAGTTTTTAAGAGCTAGGTATAACCAAGAGATTATTCAGTAAAAACTGCTGGATTTTTCAGCCTCATGTCCACCAATACCATTGAAGCTTGACAGCAACAAACACAGCATTTCTGAGAAGGTGTTTCCGGTAACAAAGAAATATAGAGTTACAATATTCAAAAGAGCACCTATGAGTCATTGTAGCAACTAACTGAAGAACTTAGAGCTTTTAGTATGTAACTAGACTTCTGCAATCAGTTTTTAGGTTAAGAATATTTTCCATTCATTTACATTTTGTTTTTAATGGAATCAGAGATACGCACTGACATTTTGGGGTCTCCTGAATCAGTTTGTGACAGTCTCAAATGCATCTTTTAAGCCCAGTTTACCACAGAGGTAGTGAAGACTGGACATTCGCAGCTTGCAATGGACCAGGATTCCGCACAGATTTGCAAATTGCTCTCGCATACCCAGCCCTTGCAGAAACAACACCCAGGTCTATGCTGGTACAACAGGTGCTTCCAAACTGTCAGACTGTGGGCGTTTGCACTCCCTGAAGCAGGGTCTCGTACAGGCTTGTGGATTCTTATATTGCATTTTAGAATAATGAAAGGGTTTTGCATGCTTACGCACTGTGAAGATAAGAGTCCATGGCTCTTTTGCAACAAACATGTCAAAAATGTTTGCTCACATTTTTCTTATATCCTCCTCTCCATCATCTATTACAACACACTTAGTTCTCCTCTTTTCAGGGAGTCTCCATGAATCTGATCCTTACCTTTCAGATACAATAGTGTAACTAAGAGACAGATGCAAACAATAAGCAAGCAAGGAGGATCCCATATTAATAAAACAATGCGCTATAAAGAGACAATATACTCCTTCGGGAAGCGGGAATGCTTTTTGGCATGCATTTGTATCATGTCTAGTTTAATGAAGCCCTTTCCTAGAACATGCTACAGCAATGGAGAGAAGTACTTAGATTCCAAGCAAAAAATACATTTGCATACAAGTTCAAATCCTTCCTGTTCAGACCCAGAAAGGTCCCCTACTGAGTTTCAGCTTTAGGAACAATTAGATATCTCGTAGAACTCGAAGTCACAGTGGGTGTCCTTCAGAGGTCAGTAAGTTGAGAGGAAACAGCCTGTAAACAGCTAAGAGGAACTGGAAGACAACTGGCAACCTCAAGTGAAAGAAAAAAAAAGAGAGGCTGGCATCATAGAAAGATGAGCGAATAAGAGTGGTGAAAGGAAAAAAAAATCAGAATACAGAAACAAGAGGGATTGAGAATTGCTCACTGCCATTAGTGCACGGAATTTTGAACTTGATGCCACGAAGAGAGAGAAAATTGAGAGGTTCAAAGAACATGGAATGATAATGAGATGTTAAGAAAGATGGTTAAATGCTCTCGTGTAACCCAAAGTGTCACTATTGAATTCTTCCCTTCTCCTCACCCACTATTCTTCCACTTAAACATACATTTTCCTTACAGACTTCTGACCCCAGTGCCTTTTCTACTGTGTCTTCCTACAATCCCGAGGAGCAGACTCCTACTTCACTATGGTCAAGCTTGGGCTACAAAGCTCTGCTCTTTGACCCCAGGCTGCAGCAGAAAACCAGCAGCTCCTCCTTCCTCCAGCTGCCAAATTCCACGAGTTGCTTCCACTGAGAGCAAGGAAAGAAAATGGCTTGTTATTTCTCCTCACCTCCCTTCACCCCTGTCAGGACAACAGACTGTCCAAGGAAAGAGCAGACCCGATCTCATGCCAAAGAACCACATATTTGATCACATGTGCTTCTTTTGCAGAGATCAGGGCAGCAGATCAAGCACAGGGTTGGAAAAAGAACTCTCAATGTGGTGAGCCTCCTCCAAATGCAAATGCAAACAGTGCTCTTTGTTGTGCACAGCACTGCTAAACACAAGCTATTATTACATTTTACTACATCGCCACCATTCACATTACAGCCTTGGACTCAGAACAGGATTATGCTAGTATCCTGCTGGTTTAGGACACCTGATCGACTAGCACACTAATGGAGCTTGAAGGACCAACTTATGACAGAGAGTTCCTCTTCATTAGTATCTGGATTTGCTGAAGTAGTACCCCACAACGACACGCAAACACTGGTTCACTACAGCTTGACAACAGTGAAGCACACCTGAGAAGAGGACATACGACAGCTTACATACTGTGACTGCTTTATCTGCATACGGCACATCTGCATATGGCCACAGACAAGCCTCACTGTATATAGAAACAAGCTGTATCGCATAAGAGCTGTACTTCTTACTAGCACATTTCAAAGCCCAAACTGTAGATCAGCATCTGCTAAACTACTCACTGTCAAGATTTCTCCCCACAATCCTAAATAAAACATTTAGGATGGGCGGACATTTGGACACTTACCCTTTAGCCAAGCCATTTTGATCATTTGTAAGAGCCTAGTCTTCTGACATGTTGGTTAAAACTCTGCTTTGTGGGCCATCCCATGAGAAAGAGAGATTTTTTATGAGGATCTGATATCAGATGATGGAAAGGCGCGGGCAGTGAGCCCATTCAGCTCTCAAGTTAAAGAACAGGAAATAACCAAATTGAACAATATCAAAAAATAAATAACCCAGGTAATGAGTGAATAACTACTGATACTCCATGCCAAAGTCAGTCAAATTATGACTGCTGAACTATGCCTTCATGCCTTAACTGGTACATGTGTTAACAAGCAGTGTACTTTTATAGTTTCTGCCATTAAAAATAAATGCATCATTTATTAACACAGCTAAAAATATTAACCACCTAAAAAGTGTGGTTCAGCAAACTAAACCATCCCATCGGCAACAAGTAAAGCAAGTTTCTGAAACTTTTGCCTAAACAAGGCATTTTTAATGTACATTTCTATGTATTTTTTATTAAATGCAAGAAAGCATTAGGTGGAAGGTGACAAGAGTCTGTGTAGCAGTTTTCTTGCAATCTGTTTACATTACGCTGTCAGACAATACAATTTCTCAACACAAATGCAGTTAGCATCATACACCTCTGCAATCCACAGCTGCCACATCACAAGCCTCTTCAGACCAAGACCTTCGCTAGCCATTGTGAGTGCTTAGCAGACTGGATTTTTGTTAGAAGTGAAATCACAGCGGATTGAGGAAACCCACACTTCAGCCAATCCTAAAAATGTGAAGCATGCACAACTTCCCACACCACTGGGCTAACCTGCCATAGCGCTGGGCTGCTGACATGACCTTGATGCCAGCTTGTTCGAGTCTTCTTAATTTTCTGATCTCTTCTGCTTCTTTCCCCTTGGGTGCCGATGTTTCTTTTGCGCTACATGAAGGAGACTGGTCTATGGAGTTTCCTTCGTTTTGATTCAAACCTACTTGATTTTTAAAGGAGCTTGCCTCGGGAGCCATGGAGCCCACTGTCTCCTTTTCACACAGTCCTGATGTTTCATTCTGTTCTTCTTCCTCTATGGTTTCATGGTGGGGTTTGCTATTGAATTATACAAGGCAGTTTAATGTATGCTGTGCCTGAAACATATACACGTCTTTATTATAAGCACATTTTGTTGATATCAAGACGCCAAATGGTATTCTGATGAGTGATCCGGGAAGATAATTATTCTCTTTAGTGGAAGTTGCTTCTTAGGCCAAATCAAAAGTGAAATATCAGTTGGCAAAACCATCATGCAGAAACGCATAGTCACAGCTATACTGGTGTATAGAATACAACATACAAATAAATTTAACAAAAACACAGCAAAAATATTACCTATTTTGACCGAATACATTAAACATTACTTGTAAGTATCATTTGTCGGTGAGTAACTATCTATCTTGAGAAGTGAGACAGATCATCCAGAACACTTTTGTCCAGCCTTGGGTTTGAGTCAACATCCATGGTGCTTACATCAACCAACATCTTGTCAAACACAAGCTATACATTGCATTGTATGGTAAATGGCGACATCAAGACACTGATTTTCCACTCATTGCTTCTCTATACCACCTTTGCCAATTGCTACAAACAATTTATCAGTACCATCTCAGCAAGAGATCTACTGCAGCTTCATACACCTTACAAAAAGAATGAAAATTAGGTAAGTGTCAAAGCGTCATCGCTGAGGAAGGGAGAAGCTGGCCAGGCTGGTCTTACCTGAAAGGTCTGTCTCCTAGGGGTGAAGTCGCCGTGCTCCAGCTCTTTCGGTACTCCTCTCGTTCAGCTTTCTTCTTTCGAAGTGGAGCAGGTACATAGAAAGTCTGATTACTCTTGTTCGGGAGGTACTGGTTAAAAGGCACAGCTGATTTAGGTTCACCGTGTGAGGTCCGCCTCGCCAACATATCATCTTTTTTCACATCTGGCATCTTTCTGTGCGGCAGGTCCGTTTCCGAGTCGCTTCCTCTCCCTAGTGAGGAAGGAGAAGAAAAATCCATCTTCTTTTCACTTTCATCCAATTTTTGGGGTTTTTTTGTGTGGTTTTTTTTGCTGTTTTGTTTTTTTTTTTAATTATAAATCAGAGATGACACCATCAAAGATTAAATTTAGCATGTGAGCACCAAAAAATGAGGCCATTTTTACCTGTAATCATATTTTAAAATCAGTCACTGAAGGTGGTAGCCATAATATCTACACAGACAGTAAACATTGTTTTCCTCTCAACCCTTATTTTCTACTCCTGAAAAACTCATCTTCAGCCACAGGTCACATCAAAAAAACCCAGGGTCAGATTAAGCCAGACTTGTCAATCACAGAGGACAGCTACAGAAGCTTACCTGACTAAAGCCCAAATGACTCCTAGTTGTACAGATGGGTATGTTTGACCCGATTCACACTCTTGAACCTAGACTGACATGTGCATAGCATAAGCTCAAGCAAAAAAAGGCTGCATGCTGTATATTTACAGAATGGCAGGCATCTGTGGATGTTCCTATACACGCATATCAACAGCAATTTGCAGGCACACAGCATCAGCTTTGATCAAAATCTGAGAATAAGCATCAGCTGCTATAACCAGAAGATTCAGATGGGCTCTCTCCAGTCTCATTGGTTTGCCTGGTCAATCAGTCTAACACATTGCAAAACAGACAGAGAGATTTGATCCTCAGGTGGAAAGGTGCAAGGAGAGAGGGAAGGGATCTCAGGATTCAGAGGTTAGATCAGTGCAGCAAAGACTGAAGAATCCTTGCTGGCAAAGAAAAGAAATAAGGCAAGAGAGAAAAATCGAGAGTCACAGAGAATAAGATGGGAAATCAACAGAGGTGAGTGACTACTTTATTTTGTTCAAATGAACTAAGTTTCCTGATATTTACAACCCATTTAAAACACAGAAACTTAGACAAGACTTTTCCAACTGAAAACAAAACTCCCAAATGGAAGAACAAATACCTCAAAGATCATCTGCAGTAAAACTGCCCTCACAGCCACTTTGGAAGCCACTTCATAGACATTCACTAGATTCCCTGGACCATCATGAGCCTTTTTAAGTAATTCACAAAGAAGCCGTGTAAATAGTTCTCTCTCAGCAATGTAACATCACCACAGGCCCTGATTTGATGAGTGAAATGGAGCGTATTCAGCCATTTCTCCCAGCAGCACTCAAATCTCCCAGCTTTGGAGCATTGGGTGTCTCTGGCCCTTGGCCCCTTTGCACCACTTGCATATGCTGTTCCCCTTTTTGGGGCGAGGGGAAGCCACTCAGGTTGTGTCCTCTTGCTAATTCACCATGCTAGTCAATTACTAGCTAATTCACTGAGCTACCTAATGAACAACTGCAAACAATTAAATCATAAAAATCACAAGTAGCTTATGTATAATTAAAAGTGGGGGAAGGAAAAGAGGTCTAAATATGCTAGGAATGTTATTTGCAAAGAGCTTTTGCAGCAGCTTGAGTTATTCAATGTTTGCTTGAAGAGAGACGAAGAAGAGTGAAAGGGAACAGTAAAAAAAGACAAGACACGATGGAAGTGAGCTAGTTAGACAAAAATCGCAATGTGCTTTTTGCCAGTAATCTTTCGCTTGAACTGTTTTGGTTAAGAACATAAGATAACTAGTACCATGACTGGGAACCTGAGTCTACATCTAAAAAAAAAGTGGTGACGACCACATAAGCACGGGTGTCTGAGGATAGCTGAGGTCTGAAGAGCTGTAATACCATCAGACTGCGCAGGGCCACAGAGGAGCTGAAAGAAAATGAAAAGATCCCTTACTGTTATTTCCTATTCTGTTTGGTCTTGACTTTGTTCTGGTGTTTATTTTTGTATCACATGAAAACCAGTCTTGAACCGGCAGACAGAAATGTTGGAATAGATAACCACAGTAGCAGAGGAATTACAACAGATTCCTCTCCCTCATTATTGATGTGCCTAGCAGCATCCCCAAGTTGAGCACTTCAAAGACAAACAGCTTCTTTAATTATTCATATTTTACTTGTGAAATTATTTTCAGCTCAAATTTGGAAAACAAGTACTTGAAGCCAAAGCACTGAATGAAAGATGCAGCCGTGCTCTACATTTCTAACCTTAACTTTGTTGCTCTGCGTTTCCAAGTAGGAGAAGTAGCAGCCAGTTCCCACAACCCCTAGCAAGCAGTTGTACACCACAGACACGCACAGAACCTTTGTATGAGGATCCATGCACAACTGCCGGCCAAGGAAAGGATTTTATTCATTCCTCAGTACATTAGCAACTCTACGCACAGGTCAGTCTGCAATTCTACTGTGTTTTAAACAAACTGTTCTGTTTTACCACTGCTTTTGATTGCTTTTTGACAAGGGACAGGATCTGCATAGGACACCAGAGCAGTTCCTAAACAGCGGGGCTAATCACAGATCGCATTTGTGAAGGTAGCATTACTTATTGCTTCCACCTAAACTAATCATCACCTTAGGATCACTTAAGTGATCTCCATTCATTAATTTTTTTTTCTAGGAGTGGAAGGAATCATTGTTTTATCTGGCTATCATATTAGTGGGCTGATAAAGCTCCTATCTGAACAGAGAGAGAAGAAATGTGAGTAGAACCTTTTCCTCCATCTAGCTTTGCGTATACATTATTTCTATCAAAAACTACATGCAGCTCAGTGAAACACTGGCCTGCTGGGGCCACAGGAAAAGGCTCGAAGGAAAAGAGGTCAGCCAAGCTACACCTCACCTGCAACTCTTGGAGGAGACAGCTGTGAAGTTATGGCAGCAGCAAGCAGAGAAAATGGGACATATTAGAAAGGGCTGGCTGGACAAGTCATACGTGTGCACACAGCATCTGCATGGGTCTGGATATGGTTAAAGACTAATTTTTAAGAACGAGCTTTGTATGCTTGCATCTTATTTTGTATTTGTTATGGACTCAAGAATGCGACAAGATAGCATGTCTTAGCTGTGGCAAACAACCAACCACAAAACCCTATTAAAATCTGCTAATACAGGAGAAGTTGACAGGAATTGGCTAGAGGACATATGTGACCAGCTGCCCACCCGCTCCAAGAAGCCAGGGACACTGGGCACTCCCTGAGCACCCAGGACAGAGCAACACTTCTTGACTAGGACGTGTGAGGTGTTGCTATTTGCGAACCCCACACTTGTGTCCCATTTGGCAAGGCAGAAACACGTTTTGTAATGTGGTGACTGTGCTCTGTTCAGTGTCCGAGGGGGGCATGAGGCTGTTTCAGGGAACCGGCCCCAGTAGCTGGACCTGGATGGCCAACCAGCAACAGCCCCAATACCACAGGCCACTCAGAACAGCAGAGCAGATCTTAGTCCTGCTTTCCCCACAGCTCTTCCATAATTCAGCTGTAATACCAGCTCTCCCTGCCAGCTCTTCAGTTTTAAGGAGTTTCCCATCACCTTGGGAAATCTCTCATGTGTCCGGTTATGATTAGCGCCAGGTTCTTTCACACTGCCAAAAGCAGTATGAACATCTGGTTGCTACCAAAAAGTCTTTCTGCCCTTCCTATTTCTTATTAAATAAATAACATTACTAAGGAGAAGTGATTCACGTGTGGAACATAACTTCACCCGATGATGAAGTTTGACTGATTCATCTGTTCATCGGGAATGTAACCACGCAGAGGGAGCCTCAATCAAGTATCCTTTTGTTCTGAACCAGAATCCTGCTCACAACAGGTAACCTTAGCGCATGCTTCACACCTACTCCTAGCAAATCCTTCCTCATCCAGCATGCTGTATTTACAAGCCTCTGGAAGCCTCTGGGAACCCGACAAGGTAGGCACAGAAGGAGCACCCCTTCTGTAAGCCTAGAGCTACATGTCCTCACTCAAAGGTGTACAAAGGTGGCCATGGCACTGATGCCGGGAGCTATTCATTTACCCAATTTCCTAAATACCATGAAAACAAACAGAATATTCGGTAAAATGTTGTACAGACTTCAAAACTCTGTCAAGTATCAGACATTTCCAAGATATTTCTACGTCATTTAGCTGCCCAGGGTTTACTTAGGCAAACATTTTATTCAATATTTCCCTTTTATTTCTTACTCCAGCCTAGTTTATAAGTTAAAATGAGTCTGCCTAACGTCCTCTTACACCGTAACCCAGAAAAGCACTCTTCTCATCATAAAATTACACTGCAATGATGTAACTCATTTTCCAATGCTACGCTATCCTAACTGAGACAGACTTCAAGGAAGCTGTTGGCAAAGTCATCTAAACCTCAGGGAGCACAAATCAGCATTCACGGAGAAGTTCTCCCACCGGATTAGCACAATTCAGAGGCTGTGTCCAGCTTCTGAGTGGCACATTTGCTCCAGAAACATTACTCATACAGCACAACGCTACACACGTGCCACGCTGTGACCGGTACTCACCATCGCTGCTCCCTCTGAGCACTACATCTGGAGACGGTGTCTGCTGCGAGCGGGAGCCAAAGGAGTCCAGGCTGTCAAAGGAATCATCTCTGCCATGGCGCGGCGGGGAGAGGGAGTCGCTGCGTTCGGAGTCCCAGCAGTCTATGTAGCCGCTGTCGCGAATGCTGCGCTTCGGGCTCTCAATATCCTCCGTTTCCTACATGGAAGTACAGCAGGTACCTCTTCATAAAGCAGCCACTGACGTACCCGTGAGGTCCGTCACACACCAGACAACAAGGCATCTTCCCAAATACTAAAATCTCCTCCCCAAAAAAGGGTTTATTGTTTCCTGCACCTTCTCCCCTTCAAAACTGAAGCGCAAGCTTGCAGTAAACCCCAATTTTATGCTGATTAAGAGGAAACCCCACTCATTAGACCAGCACGATGAACTGAGAAAAAGTTGCAACAGGCAAGTTAATAAATCGATCAAAACCGAAAGTAACCTGAAACTTGACTTGTCGTCCACAGTCCATAGCACAGGCAAAGGCACTACAATTTTAACATTGTGCCTCCATCAGGTTTATGTCTGCTGCTTTCCAAAAGATCCCCCCCCCCCCCCC
>Ga0065711_1033440_pt1 | contig 25499 bp, 15 predicted proteins | sample Hoacrofraction12_FD_59098 | JGI IMG/M metagenome (GOLD analysis project Ga0065711, IMG submission 59098) | Hoatzin crop microbial communities from Cojedes, Venezuela - Epithelial fraction 12 v2 (version 2) | ecosystem: Host-associated > Birds > Digestive system > Esophagus > Crop | place...
AAGAAGTTCTTCCTCATGTTCAGACGGAACTTCCTGTGCCTCAGTTTGTGCCCATTGCCCCTTGTCCTGTCACTGGGCACCACTGAAAAGAGCTTGGCCCCATCCTCCTGACACCCACCCTTCAGATATGCCAAGGGAAACGGTCCGGAGGACAAACCCCATATTGTCCAGGAGCGGGGGAATTTGCTGCCAGCAAAGCTGCCTCAAGCTGCCCTGCCTGAGCTTTCCAGTGTGGAGGTAAAACATTGGTTCTGCAGCGTCAGGACCTCCAACCTAAATCAAGTTTCTATAGCCAGCATCAATGTAAAAGTTCTCTCCCCTCCATCTCCTCAAATATAAAGGATAACATTTTATGTAATACATGTATCTACGTGTTCTAGTAGCCAGAATTAATATTGTCTTTCTCCTGTAGAGCACGGTTGGTATACTTAGGTAGAAAATATTTAGAGCTCCAGGAGTGCATCAGCACTCTGTTACTGTGGGAAGCTGAAGCGGTCCCAGTTGCTTTGTCCAAAGTCTGTCTGTTGGGAGGCAGGATCCCCCGTCGAGGCTTGCAAGCTAATCACATTAGCTGTCACTCTGAAAATACAAGTGAAAGCATCGGTTTCGGTCTTACAGTCCCTGACATTGCTAGGGCCCACTTCTGCCGCAAAAACGGAAATGGGTAGCCCTGATATAGGTCCCAACAATCTCAATTTTGTTTATAGATAATCTGGTTTATTCATTTATTATCCCTATTTTTTCAAACATAAACGTTTTTGCTTGTGAAAGAGAAGAAACAATCCCTTGTGGAAGAAAGTAAATGTAATAAAATGAATCAGTGTGCAAATAAAGCATCCTTTGGTTGGATGCTCTTTTATTTGCATCCTTGTGATATGAATCTTTGTCTTTCTGCTCTGATGAAAGACGATCTCATTTTCTCTATCTCTCTTTTTCCCTGTTCCTCCTGCACACTCTCCATTAGAACCATCCAAATCCCTCACATTGCATTAGAGGCTCATTTTATTTATAATTAAGCAGTGATGCAGTCATACGTATTGTTGCATTTGAAAGATGCTCTCAGCTATATTGAAAAGCTGGAGATTCTGAGCAGGGTGCATTAAGGTTAATTACCTAATAATTTACAGTATAAAATGCAGCTGCAGACACTTTGATTTTCACTAATTGTGACACTGAACAAAGTAAATAAGAATTTGCTCATATTCCAGCACTGTGTGGAAAAAAAACCTTCTATGGCATTTATGATGTCCTTTCTTTCTCCTTGGCTTCAGCAGCACATGAGCAACCTTCAGTAGGGTATCATCCAGAGTACTGGAATCTCACCATATTTGTTTTATAATGATTTTCCTTTCCTAATAAAATTCAGATGTCAAATGTAGACCAGCTGACTTCTATTGCATTATAGGATATCAAAAGTGTTATTCTATAAAGGCAATACTAATAGGGTTTGATGGTGTTGGAAAGGCAATTGTGAGGGTCTTAGGATGAAGTGGAAAGACATGAAGCCAAGAGCATGAGTTGAGAGCTGCAACAGCTCCTCAACTACAGGATCTTGCTCTCTTTCCTGATCTGTACAACATCATATGGTCCTAGGTCTCCACGTGGTATAAATCTGTGTAGCTTCACTGAATTCATAAAAATGGGCAGGATATTAATTGTGAAAGGAGACATGCATAATTGTTCTAATATTTATATGCCATTCATCCTGTAAGTCTGCTGTCATCACACTGTGTGTTCCATCCTAACTGGGACCAAAAGCGCAGCCCTTGCTCATGGTCATCCTCTTGAAGATATTCTCAAATCAAGCAGTATGGAGAGCTAGTGTTTCCAACTCCCACTTCATGTCTTTTTTAGTCATTCTCAGATGAATATAATCAGCTCAGTTCTGTATCGGACAACATGGAGCAAGAGGTCTGGGAGAAAGCATACTGAGCAAAGATAAATATCTGTAAGGGAAAGAATGGCAGGCTACAGACCAGCCTCTGTACCTGTCCCTCTTATCTCCAGCAAAAATAAGCAATGTTTCATGTTGCCATGATAATTCATTAATGTTGTACTCTGCCAGAAACGGATGTTTTGGTTCATTTGGGATTTTCTATGTTAGATGTATCATTTGAAGTTGGAATGTTCCATGATATTTAGCAGCATCATTTCCTGTATACTAGTCCAAGTCTTGCTATGGTTTTTGTCTTAATTCTGTCATGAATTTTACCCCTTTGTTTAGCACCAGTGCAAGGATTTTGTGTCTCTGAATCCCCAGTTAACCCAACCCTCTGTACAGGATAAACTTCCTTCAAGAGTTTTGGGAAGGGGCTTTTTGGTTTCTTATAGCTTCTTCCTTCTGATGCGATGTAGAGTGGCCGAGAAAGAATATTCTTGGATACTATAAATAAATGCATTTCACATGTTGTGGCAAGCTTACAAATCTTTTCTATTAGGTGTAACTGTTGTGCGAAAGCATTAATTGCATTTAATAAATATTAATGTTTGTAAGAATGAGCATCACCAGCATTCCAGATTTCTGCGCTCAGGTAATAACAGCACACAGAAGCAGTGAACAGCAGAAACCGAGAAACACCTCTCCTCAGGAGATGTCAGCCTTTCTTTACAGAAAGGATAAAAAGACTTCAACATTTCATGCTGCAGATGGTCAAATGCTTCGCTTTCTTTTTCCTATAATTCTTTCTGATGTTCAAAATCCATTCAAAATTTTTCCATTAAGGTTTCTCAAAAGTTTCAATCCAGAATGAAATAGGCATTCTTCTTTCAGCTGGATTCCAGTCTAATAATTTGAATTAAAAACTTGGGTCCTTTCAATTTCTTACAAGGGAAAATAGGAGTTATTTAGGGAACAGATTCCCCTAATCACTACCACTATCTAACATTTCTTATATTTTTTTTAAAAAAGTTGTAACAAAGCGAAACAAGGAGAGTGTAAAGTTTTTTTGTTTTTTTTGTCATCTTTTACTGCAGGAAAGGCTTGGCAGAAAGCAAAAGAGGGATGAGGAACTGGGGCTGACTCATAATGTGTTCTTACTGATTAATACATTTTAATACTCTGAATGAAAACACTTAACAGATAATAAGATGATGGGTTTGGAATTTTTTGGAGCTTGCTTGCTTTAGACCTTTTCCTCTACATTTTCTATGGGAAAGACTTAGAAAAGTGAGATGAGGAGCAGCTCTTAATTGTTCTTGGTTGTTCATAGGCTCTACGTTTTTCGTCATTCTCTCAAGAATAGAAAGAAGGATAGAGGGAATATTTTAAAAGAATAGAAGAAAATCCAAAGAAGCCCAGGAATTCCAAATCTTACTTTTATAAAACAAAACAAATAAAAAATGTGAAAAACCCACAACAGAATACAGCATATATTTCTCGAGTAGCCAGAAAAAGGAGGGATCAAAGGAAAATCTTCAAAAACCTAACTTATTGTCAAAAAGGGGTTGAGTGTTGTTTGCCACCTGTGGTCATGACTCCATGCCCCCAGCAGCCTGCACCCACACCTTGAGCTCCTGGGGCTCAGAGTTTCTCCCCAAGGAGGATGCTGGTGCCACAGCACTCGGTCCAGCCTGGCCCAGTATAGCCACACTCCCTCATCCCAACGTCTGTTATTGATACATGATATTGAGTAATGAGCCGGATTCCCTAACCCTTAATCATTCTGAGAAGCCCTTGCAGAGCCAGTGAGCCCAACAAGATGACAAATGCAACTCAGGGTAAAGAGGTGAAGATTAGAACCTTCTGATATGCCCATGAAAATAAATCAATACAATAGTATTTTACTTAAGTGAAAGTTAATTAGAAAAAATAATCCACAATGTATACAGGGGGCCTTGAGCACTGATAAGACCTTTGTTTTAACATATAATAAATCTTTCACTATTAAGGATCAAAACCAACCAATTCTTGAAGATTCATTCTAAACAAAATTGTTAAACAAAGGGTGATTTATTGAGAAGAGACCTTAACAAACCAGGCAGTCACTTCATCTTTAAAATACTGTTGTTGCATCCAGTGTTGAACTGTGCAATCTTTATATTTAAAGGGAAATCAATATCATTGATTAAACAAAATAAAAGCTGCTCCATAAGAAACTATTACTAAATCTGGCTGTTGGAAAAATACATTGTTTTTAAATCAAACTGATAAAAATCAGTGCGAGTTTCTTCTATCTAGACATGATGACTAAAATGCACAATGAGTAGCACAGAATTACACATTTTAGCAAGAAAACATATGCCACTAGTTTGAAAAAGCTTCTTCTGTCCTTGCTTCTTCCTCGTGCAAACAGCTTTCTGCAGCAAGCAATTTGCTGGGGGCTTTTATTTAATGTTTTAATGGATTTTTTTCCTCTTCCAGAAGATGCATAAAGCAGTCAATCAAATTAGTGTCAAAATCCTAACCGCAATAAAAAAGCCAGCTTAGTACAATTCTTGATGGCACAGCCCTTAGATTTAGCTATGTCTTCATAATATGGTTGTGGGCTTCCATTGAGAAATACTTACACCAAACAGCTATTATATTGGAAAGAAATTTAGCGGTGCCAGTATTGCTGACAGAACTAAAGGGCTATTTTTCAATTTTAGTAGCACTATTCAACTCGAGCACTGAATTTCTGTTTTAATAGTTTTATCAGTCTTATAGAAGTTGACATTAGATAATTAAACTGGCATCCACATCGCCAATGTAAAGGTATAATGGTATATTTAAAGGCACAGAATAAAGTAAATTATGACCTAAGCTGATATAAACCAAAGTTTTGTATGCAAAGTAATTTCTCATAAATTTGTTTAAGGAGGTTATTCATTAAAGCAACACAGTTTCTTAGAAAAAAAAACCCTGTCTGTCAAAGATACTTCAATTATCTTTATTTTACTTTGTTTTTGTTCTAGAAATAATAGTAAAGAAGGTGCTCTGAATGCTTTTATCTGAAGCAATAAACCTCTAGGATGTTCAAGTATAATTAATTGCATTGCTTAAAAGTAAGGGCTTCTAGCAGAATCTATGGGCCTTGACATTTTTGTTATGCATAAACTCTACTAGGCTTATGCCATAATTAAGCATCAGGATTATATTTTCATTACGTTCTTAAAATTTTCATTAAAAATAGAATAAGGAAAACTTACAACAAAAGCTTATACTTGAATAAAAAGTGATGACACATTCCAAGATTGAGGTATGTAAGAACTGAGATGATAATGTTATAAATACATTTCTTTCACGTTTGTCAGAAGAGCTATTAACTTGAAATTTACAAAAGACAGTAAATGCTCCAAAAAGCAAGCTAGGGTTTTGCACTTTGCAAAGAAATAATAGAGAAGCCTACTTTTATGTCACAGTTAAATCAACACAATTTGCTTCTGAGTTATATAGCAATTAAATGTTATTAGGCAGCTGCATGGATGGACTTGGTTACGGCCTAGTTTACAGCACTGCAAGGCAAAAAAGATCTCGTCAGGTTTTCATGGCAGAGTTCACGTGTTAATGAACTTCTCTCCACATCTCACAGAAGGGTGAGGTAGCACCCTGTGAAAAAGCTGCAACAGCACACGTGCTAGTGTCTGCTTTGCCAGATGTTGCTGTTGCTGCTCTGCTTCGTAATAGACAGTAAGACGTGGTTTATGTTCACCTGAATCAAGGTCGGCTGCGGCTTCACACAGGGGACTGAATCCTTAAGACCTTACGCAGCTGAATCCATAGGCGTTAGCAAGGGCAGGAAGAAAATGGGTGGGAACTTCAGCATAGAACTGAACGAATGACTTCCACAGGACTCAGATTTCCAGATTCTCGCTGGCTGGTATTTTTCAAGCACTGGGCTGAAGATTTCTGTCAATCCGCTTTTAACGAGAGGTTTTTATAGAAACTACCTTTGTAACCTTGAGCTGTTAGGGTTAAAATAAAGGGTTTTAGCTGCTTACCTTGAAATGTTATTTTTCTACTTTAGTCCTCTGTTTTTACCTTGAATCTGTCCATTTAGGTGCGGACTACATGCAGATTATGATCCAGCATCATGCTTTCCGTTAGCAGTAGGATATTTTTCCTACTATTATATCAGTGCCAACTTTTCTTGTCGCATGAGGTTTGTCTCTGTGCATTGTCCTTATAGCACTTACAATCCCTCTCAAATAAGAAAATACCTATTCTCATGAGTCATTTGTAATGCCTTAGCCTCAATTACGTACTGTCAGGCAAGTATTAGCAGTTACAACTCTGTCGACAGCCCAGACATGTACCAATGTGCTTACCTGTGGTTTTACATTGGCCGTTGCAGACACTGAACAATGAGCTGATGCAAACAGGGAAACAAGCTGGCGTCCTCGTTGGAGACGATTTTCTGTAACCCCTTTCCATCTTTGTCTTCTCCTACGCTTTATCCATACTCCTTCCTTCACGCTCTTTTTCTTCTCCTACGCTTTATCCCTACTCCTTCCTTCAGCGTGCAGCTCTGAAGGAGGGTGGCCTTAGTAAATAGGCTGAAGATTATCACAGTAGTCTGCTATTTATTTAAGACCGTATTATCTGTGCATACACAACACATTCAGAAAACCTGGGCAGACAGCAGTGAGTAGAACTTTATGAAAGCAACCAGCAGGATGCAAGGGGGATGCTTAGCTCATCAGTGGCTCCATATATCTTTGTTAACAATCAGGGCTAATTTTGTTCCTGTGCTTTCTTCATGTGGGAGAATGAAGAATTATCAATCAAGTTCCTTGACTGTGGCCACATACTGAATGCATGAAGTATCCAAAAAGGAGGAGGCAAACATCTTTGTTATCACCACACAATGAAGGCAAGTGCTGGTCCCCCCAGGCAGAAATGCCCTATTAGGAGATACTTCTCTGTGTCCTTGTTTTTAAGCCTGTTAATTTGACTTCCATTGTATAGGCTCTGCAGTCCTTCTCATTAAGAAAAGATCTTACCTATGATGCTGAAATGTCGTCAAACCTATGTTTGGAGAAAGAAAATACAGTTTGGTTCCAGATTAGGAAAAGGCTGAGTCTATATAGGTTTCAGATCCCAGTTCAATAGAAAGTATCTCGCACTCTTCACGAGAAACTGCAGACCCAGTAAATGAAAGGCTTTAGCCAAAATCTTGTGAGAGCAGGTAAGACGATTTTAGCCATGTCAAATGGAAAGCAGAAGTAAGCAGAGCTAGCCCCGTTCACAGATCAGCAAGTTAGACTCTTGTGAATCAGCCTCTGTATTTGCAAATACATCTTGCATTTAGAAGTGTTGAACAAGCGAGCTGTTGGTCTGGAAAGGAGCCAAATACCTCGTTCAGTCACAGCGTTCACGCTTTACTGGCCCCGCTAACGACAGGGGTTGTTTGCTCTCTGCCCCTGACGGCTGATCCCAAGGGTAAGACTTGCTCAGCCTGGAGCTCTGCACACCGGGGACCATCCCACACCGCTGCAAGACACGCTGATGCAAAAGGCACGAAGCTGCCCAGGTGTATTGCTGCCACTCGCTTGTAACTTTGGGATTTTTTTGCAAAGAAACAGTCAAAGAAACTCAACCAGAGATAAAAGGATACAAATTAGGAGTGCACTAAAAACGTTTAATGCTCGGGAGAAAAGTGCCTTAAGTATGGGATAGCATAAAACTCCCAGATGCTCCTCTGAAATTCATCTACATTCATCTGAGGTTATTTTACCCCTAAACAGAGCGTGCACACTGATACTTTAACATGCCACTCCACAACAAAGACATGGGGTGCATAAGGTAGCGTAAGCAGACATCCATACTAGAGTCTCAAATACACATAGCTGCTGACAAATCCCACATATTTCAAGACAAATCATCCAGTTGTAAATATGCAGAAACTAGAATAAGAATGAATCATGTTTTTTTTCCCATTATTTCTGTAGAAGTAATTCCATTTTGAGTTTGGATATGACTTTTACTAAAATCACAGGGGTGAATTAGGCCTCTGTGTGTTGAACTCAGTTCCTCCATCCCCAGAAATCTGAAATGCAAGATTGAAACTTAGAACTCTCCACATGCCACTCTGCTATACGTACCACTTTCTGGAGGGAGTTTCCTATATCAGGCAAGAACATCGTAATTTAAGGTTCTGTTGGGCACATAGATCTTCTGATGAGTAGATTAGTTCTGGCCAGACCACTGCAGTAAAGCATAGGTTTTCCTATTTTTGTATCCTTGCGGCCATATTACAAAAAAAACCAACCAAACAAAACAAACAAAAAAAAAAAAAGGCAACAGAAGAGGCTCTTGTCACCTCATTCACACACTTCTTTACCTTGCTTTATTTCCAATCCCAGACTCAGCAGTCAGTTGTACTCCTTCTGTAGACAGAAATCCTCCAAGGCTTGCAAATTAAGTAACCAAGGTGAGTCTGAGTGTATCCCTCTGGTCTTGGTTGAACTGCCCCTTCTCCAGCTCCCCCTCACACCCATGGCATTTGTAGCCATCAATCCATCAGTCCCCTACCTGTGAGCTGATTTGGACTGCAGTGGAACCAGGTTTTAAGCACTTTGAGCTCTGACCCTCACACAGTGCGTTAATTTGTTTATGTGGTTTACAGGCATTTCTGTAGCCTACAGAACTATAGTAATGAGCACAGAGCTAAGAAAAACTTTGCTAAACTGCACTGTTGAATTCTGTAATATTTTTTGTAAAATAGTAGCTGGAAGAAAGCTGGGAGCAAAGAAATGTCCCTGTGCTGTCTAGTTATCGCTTTCTCTGTGACCAATTCCAAAATTCTCCAACTTCAAAGAGAAAAAAAACATATTGTTGGTGTACTACATTTGGCATTGCCTTTGAACACATTACTCAATGTTTAAAGGACAGGCATTGTTTTACTACATTTTGAATTTAGTTTCCGGCCATAAATTAAGATTATTTAATCCTGTTTCATTTCAAATCCTCAGTTCTGGTTTTTACTTATGTAGCTGACGAAGATATCCATCCTTCTCCCTTCAAAAACCCATGTTGCAGGTGAATTAAATGCAGTCATATGACCAATACTGAAAGCTATTCATAATTGTCTCTGAAGTACTCGTTTAACTAGCTTTTAGCCACAGTGTTATGTTTAAGGCCAGTGACCTGGCAGCTCATTGCCACATAAATTGATCTTGCTTACAAAACACTACCTAGCAGTAGAGTCATATTCTGCAGTATTACAGCTTCACCCAGACTCATGTTTATAAGTCTAAACTGGGACGCTTTATCTGTTGGTAAAGAATTAAGCATCTAGAAACCATGATGCATAAATACATAAATAGTCCAGTTCCTAGCCATTTCAAAGATAAATGCCAACAACTTGCCTCAATCTGTGGAGACAACATCAGACGGAATGCCAAAGGGAATTTGTGTATTCCCAATGCCAGTATGAATTCTGAGAAAGCATCTTTAATACATTAAAGGATAATATATTTTATAACCTAACTCCATGCTGGTACTTCTGCACTGGCAATAACCTTGACTATTTGGGGGAATAAAAATGTATGAAATGCTTAGAGAAAATAAAACAAGTATAGATTTCCAAAACCTATATAATGACTCAGATGTATCAAATCTAATATGTCTCTGTATAAAATACAGGACTAGACTGTGCAGGAAGGATTGAATTGTAGATTCGCACTCCTGCGGAGTCCAGTCAATCCCAGTATGTGCATGACAATACTCTGCTTCATCAGCTGGCTTATGCTTCGTCCACAAAAGCTACTAAAAACCCATCTTGGTGAATTTGCAGGAGGTCAGATTCAACTGACAAAACAGACTTTGTGCTCCTGTTTCTCTGCTAGTTTTCTAGCATTCCCCTATGTGATAAAATTTTTTTTCCAAGCCGTGGCCCTGCTCAGCTCTCAGCTGCATTTTTGCACCTGTAGAACTGTGTAACACTTGATATAAGTTGAGCGTTCCCTTCTTTACACCTAGCTATGTGAGATAAAAGTGAAGAGCATTGCTTAAAATAGTTATAATTACTAAAGACAAAGGAATTGGTTAGAGCTGGGTGACAGGTTTCGGGAACCTGAGTTCTGGGTCCCTTTCTGATAATCGTTCCCTGGGTGATCGGGGAAAAACAAAGCAAATGAATTGTCTATGACTCAGTTTCTCTTTCTCTACAGCTGTGATAAGGACAGCTCTGCAGTGTTAGACTGTTTTGAGATGGGAGGTTCCACAGATGGAGAATGCAGTATAAAATGTCGTATTATTACCATGACCCATTCAAAGAATAGGAAGACTCTTTTGTGAAACTTCTCCATCTTTCTGCAATAATATGAAAGAAGAAATAATAGTAAAGTCTGCTTGCAGGAAATCTTTCTAAATCTTTGCTTTTACCCTTTATTTCTTTCTTTGAACAAAATATTTTGGCTTTTATAAATTTGTGGGGGTCCACTGCACAATGCTTTGCCAGAGCAAACTTTCTTGTCACAGACAGTGCAGAGAAAAGCAGGGTGGCAGCCATTAGCCCAGCAGCTCTCTGGCTACCCAGGCCGATGGGAGGATCCCGTAGCTGCAGGAACATGCACCAGCATCAAATCCAGCTCTTAGACCACCTAGAAACAGATCTTTTCAAGAGCACCCAAAGTGATTTAGCATGGTACGCCCATGAGACAAAGTGCTCTGGAAAAAAATCTCACTGTAGTCTTCTTGAAAACTGAAAGAAGGATTAAACGGCCTCAAGATAAAGAAAAGAGAAATTCTGTGGGGTCTGTCTTGCCATGAGATGGTCAAGGAGGAGTAGTCCCGCAGAAGGGAGGGCTCACCAACACTGACTGGAGGCCAGTGTCCTTTGGTGCTCAGGAGGAAGAAACTCTACCCTGTTAGTACAACCTTGGGAGAGCTGACATCATCTTTAGTCCTGCAAAAGGGCAGGGAACTGCCACGAGTCCCATCCTGGGCATTGTGCCTCGTCCCCGCCGAGAGCCCAGCTGGGGCGGGGAGGTGGGTGGCTGTGGCGTACCAGCTAAAGCAACATCTGCTCCCATAACCCCACCTGGGCTGAAGGGGGGGTGTTTTTGATATTTGTTATCTTGTCATATCCCTTCTTTGCTAGAAGACAGCAGATATTTTTATGAATGCTACTAATGTGAGTCTTCTTGACTTTGTCCTTCTCTGCAGGTGGGGTCTGGTGCCCAAATCCACCCACACTATTACCGTTCAGTCAGAACAACTGAAGGGGAGGAGATTTCATCTTTGAGCAATGTCCTGCATTTAGCGCAGCAAGAGAAATTTGGTTGGTTGATTGCACGTCAAATTACTTTTTAAAGCATTACCTATCCCTGCAAAGTCTCTTATGTTGGTGCAACAAAGAATTACGCAGATGCATAAGTTTACACGTGGAAGCAGGTGTATCAAAATCTGTGAAACTGCTTCAGCTTTTAGCGTTATACATGTGCTAACTGTCTGCTGGATGTTGTTGTGCTTACGTGTGTAACGATTATGTAAAGACTATTCAAGATCTGATTTGCAGATATAACTAACTATGGGATCTTTTTTAGAGTCTTTATTTTTCCGTTACCAGAATGATTGTGATACTCAGGAATTTCTCCAGTAGACTGGTTTGCCTTTCACAATTCAGAAGACATAAATAACGTCTATACTTTTCAAGTTAATTTAAGTCGGATTTGGTATACCATCAGTTTCAATCTCACTCCAAAATTGAATCAATCTTTATTCAGCTTAAAAATGTGCTAAATTGTTCAGATATTCTAAATCTCTTCTTCCTTAAGGCTTCTGAGTGAAATTCTACATTTATTTAATAAAGCAGCCAGGATTTACTACACCAGTAGTGGTAAGCACTTTTTACTTTCCTCAAGATAGATTAGAGTTGACTGTATACTTTTTTTGCTACAACTGCACAAGTTTACAAGTCGCAATTGAATTACCAAACTGAGGAAAAGAAAGATTATTCCTGTGGGTGCAGTACAGGTTGCAGACTTGTTTTCTTTTAAAGAAGGGTTTAAAGAATTAGCAATAAATGTTATCAACTGCAGCTAGAAAATGATGCTGACTTATTACTTTGTGGGGACCCTAAGGGGCATCATGAAAACCAAATTCTTTAGCTGAGCTTTCCAGAATAAAACAGAAAAAATCTAACAATGCGTTTTGAACTCCTTAAACTCAGATTTACTGTAGAGAAAAAGACTAAGCTTATAGGGATCTCTAGCTTGCTCCTGACATTGCACGACTCTGCAGCCCTTAAATGTTTACTGATTTATTTACTACTTAAACAACATGTTCCCATTGTCACTAACAATGTATGAGGTGGGGATGTTTCGACTGACAATCATCCATAACAGGGGAAGGCAGCCAGCTTTCTCGCCTCCAGCAGAATCCTCCAGCAAAGCGTATGCTCTGCCAGCCGAGAGGAGCACCAGGAAAGGCTGTAACTTTATTTCATATCACGCTGGGGTGAATGCTCCACTGAACTGGATGGACAATGCTTCTCTGAAGACTTTCCCCTTGTTACCTACCACCAAATAACCTAGTGGCTTTAAGGATATGTTTGATGTCTGGAAGACACAAACTCAGGACAAAGCAGAACCGTTGACCTTACTCTTCCATATACCATTTGAGTGGCCCTAACTTCAGGCAATATCGTGATGTTCCAAGAGGCAGAGCTGTTTTTTAAAAGGCTTTTTGAATGTTATTTTCGCAAGTTTTGCAGGTGCTGTTGCACATCAGGGTTTTTTTCCTGTGTCTAAAGAAAAACAATATTGTGAGCCATCAATTTTTTTCTCCATAAAATGTACTTGCTACATTTTGTCCAGCTCTACTAAGCAGTCTTTCATCTTTAAACCCTTAGACTATGTGCTCAGTAAAATTTCTCATCTCAAGGTGAGTTTTTGACAAATCAACAGAGTTTAGAAATGTTCACAATTATTATCTTGCATGCTATCATTACTGGAAACCCCATTTAAGCCAATTCTGTGTCTTAGCCAGGACTGACGTTGACAAACACAAAAAAACCTCACAGCCTATTCCACCAGATGTATGTGCATAATATTCAATACAACTTGTATAAATTTGGGACTTAGATTGCAGCCTGCAAGTCAGAATATTAAACTCAACATATTTTCTGTTTCTAACATTGTTATTTGAACAGTTATATACCCTCATCTGTCTCTCAGAGACCTGAAGAGAAGTATCTTCTGTACTCATTCAGTTAAGTAATTCCTGTACAAAAAGTACATGACAGCTGAATCATGCCCAGTGAATCACTGCTTACAACAGAGTAAACCTAGACTGTCTTACTTAACCTGTATTGAATTCAAGACAACTAAGATAGATGGTCTAAGAGTTATCTTCTTCAGAAGCCTTTATTATTTTTGTAGGAATCCATTTAAACAGTCCACAAAAACTAAAACACATGATGCCACAGTGGAATTCATTTTTCTTACACAGCAGAAACTGCCTTAATATTCCTGTGGTTTAGGTATTCATTCTTCACGTCTTCATTATTTGGATCACAGTTTTGCTTTGTAGAAATGAACTAGAGCTTATTTCTCCCAAAGAAATGAGAAATGAGATGTCCTTAAACAGGACCTGTACATCAGGTTATCTTCTGGCTATTTAGCTATAAATCTGCGTTGCATTGGGCAGTTCCGCTTGTGCACTGATGACCACGACTCCTCTGTAGGACTTTTTGCAATTGCCAAGCCTGGGGTTCAATTCTCAGGCAGCTGCTTACTGTCTTTCTTCAGAGCCCGTAAAGGTTTCTGGTTGTCTTACCTTACTAAAAAAGAAAAAAAAAAATTGCCCAACAGGACCAAATCATGTAGTGTTTGGTTAACTGAGCTAACACCTGTACCGGTAACTGTTGAACTAAGCCAACATGTTTATCAATATGTCAATACTGATATTGATTTCAATATCAATGTTTCTGGCTGGCCACAAGTGCACAGAGAGGAAAAGCATGCAGGGAGGTATGGTGCCTGGCGTGCGAAGGGACAAATGTCCCGCTATCTAAGCTTTGCAGGGACCGGTTACACTTCTTGGGCAGACATGTAGCCAGTTTTGAGCATCTGGCAAGATGACCAGAATTTGAATCTATGAAAAAGCTTAAATAAACAAATAAAATAGACTGACCGACAACATCATATTAGGAAGTAGTAGTTGAGGGTGAAGATGGAGTGAGGTTGTAGGCACAAAGCAAAGCACCTTGTATGTGGAACCTGGACCCCGTCTTCTAAAGTGTCGAAGGTCTTCATGAAAATTTCACTGAATTTGAATACTAATATGAGCGTCTAGTGAAATCTTTAAGCCAGGTGTCCTTAATCTGATTGGGTTTTCTCAACAGGGAAAGTCTGCAATGCTTGATCAGCCCTGAAGATGAAAACAGTGTTCCCCATGACATTAAAGATGTACTCTGAAATAAAAACAGTTTATGAAATCTTCTTGCAGACCTTTCAACAGATATTTTGTATGATTTAGCAAATCAGTTAATAGGATGAAAGTAAATGGAAAACCTTTGCTTTCTGTTAAAAAGAAAAAAAGGAAAGAGAGAAATTTGTAAATACAGTAATCCAAAAAATCTGAATGAACTTCCAAAACTGCATAATTTTTAGCCAAATGAAATTCTAGTGACAAAATTCATTTTAGAGCAACCTAAATGTTTTCTTTTCAAATCCGTATGCCAAAAGTTCAAATGTTTTGTTTCAGTTTTAATTCTTTCCCTTTTCTATTTGAACCAATGTAATCTTTCAAATAAAGAATGAGTTTAAAATTAAACACAGAAGCCTTTTGATCCAAAACAATTCTCTTTTATTTGCAAAAAAAAAAAAATCATTTATTCTAACGTGTCTGCTTTTTCCAAACAGTAGTTGAATTAAAATGGTGTTTCCTGGTAGGGAATTGTTTCACGTAAAATTTTGCAACCTGCTGTAAGTCGGAGCATTGCAAAGGCTGGTCAGGTCTGCCAGGGTTCTTGAGAGGCTCTGGAGGAGCCGCATCGAGCCCTGATGTTCCCGGGAAATGCTCCGACACCAGCGCTAACTTTCCTCTCGTGGAAATGCATCTCATTAGCAGGAGCTGTATGAGCACTGCCAGGCGAGGCTGCCCGGTGGCTGTTTCTACCTCTGCGCGGTGGGAATAGCCGGCATAATGAGTTGTTATACTGTTGTACCAAGCTTCTGAGCTGTTTTGCAGGTACATAGGATAGATGCCAGAATCAATTTTGCTCTTTTATGTTTCGTTGTGTGGTAGAGCACAGATGTATCTTTATTTTCATTTGCTTTGCTATTTAATTGCATCCCTTCAATTTAAGAGAAATTTAGCCTGCTATATACTTAGAAGAACTTTTTCTTGTATTTATTTTCAGACAGAGTTAATTTTAAAGACTACCTTTGTTTGAGAATCCCATATGTTCACTGTAAATAGACCTTTGTTTGCAAAGAAAGGGATAAAATAAAACCCCAAACATTGATTTTTAAATTGAATAAAACTCCAGAACAGCTAACAGCGTGCCTGACTGTCATAACATGGCTCTAAGACATCCACAGAGGCCCCCAACACTGGGGTCAATACAGACCCTCCATCTGTGGGCAGGGCTTGTCCCTTCCTCAAAGCTTTGGTCACTCTGCCCTGGTGCCGTGGGGATCTGCCTCCCTTCAGCATTAGGACTATACAGTGCATTTAAATGTCCTCACAATGAGATTAGAGTAGAGGTTTTTCCTTGTGTCAGCAGTCACTCAGATCTCCGTACTCTCAGCTTGCTTTCGAGTGTGTCAATGTTCATACACACGTTTGCCCTTTGCACCAAAATGCCCCGGGGATGACAGACCTGCTTTGCGGCAGTAAATCCAGGCACACGTGTAAGTACAGAGATAAAGCTGTTTTATTTGCCGATCTCCAGTGCTCTGCACTACACTTCTACATCTAGGTTCCTCCAGCAGGACTAAAAGCCATCAGATTACAATATGGTGGCCTTAACAGGATGGATCAGTATCATGCATTGTAGAAAAGTGTTAAGCATATAAGCAGAACATATTTAGGCAATTCACTGAACTGAATGATAGGTCAAGACTGTATTTAGATTAAGCCAAGTTGCATGGAAATTAATGTTGCCATTTTGCCCCCGCCTCCTGCTTGTTTTTTGCCCCCATATCAGATATCAGGGGACAGAAATTTCCCCCTCCCTCTTAAGAAATTAACTTTTCTTAAATCATTTCTGATCCCATTTTTTCTGCAGCTAAACTAAACCACAAAGCAGAATGAAAAAAAGAGAAGGAAAAAAAAAAGGAAAAGAACCTGTTAAAAATGATGCAACTGGCTTTTTCCCTTCCCTCAGACTGTGAAGATTAAAATAGTGATTGCTTCCATCAAACGCCTTAGATCACAGCTTTCGCTAAACAGACTATTCAAGCCACATTTCCATTATTCTCATCATCACTTATATAACGGTGACTGACTTTATCATTATTCTTTGTATGCATTCCCCTTAGTGCTCCAGGGTAGGAAAGGGTTCCCCCCCCATTCCTAACCAGCAACAGATAAATAACTTTGGCTCAGTGTCTAAGACAATGTGTTTTCTCAAAGGAGCCTTTTCTGTCTGGACAACAACAGTACAAAAAATATTTTGTTGTGGCATGTGCCAGCCAATAAATTCTGTCACTGGGGGATCTTCATTTATTTACTTTGAGTCATCTGGTTAACATTGTCTTTAGAAGATAGAGAGTTTGAATATTGTAAAGAGCTCTTACAATATGAAGGGCAACTGTAATGAATTGCTGAGGTAAAACACGTGACCAACACAGAAACCCTTTGAAAAGGAGGAGAACATATATCTGCTTCTCTGCCTCAGCCCGTATTTCATGTTAATGGTTCGGCCTGCTTGTTGTGATTATGACATACTGCTTCTTGCATTTATCTTCCCTATCCTAAAACCTGCTGGTAAAAATACTGTACATACTGCAGGTGTGTTCCTTCGGGGGCTTGCAAAAATTAAAAAAAATAAAGCCAGAGCTGCTGATAGCTAATTGTGAGGTTCTTAAGACATTTAAAACACTCCTGTTTCACTGCATGCATCTTTCTAGAAACAGACATCTAAATAGTATGGAAGAGGAGATGCTGCAATATGCCATTCACTCCAAAAAGTCCTTTGTTTTTAACAAATGCCTTGTATCAGAAAAAGGAGCGATCTGGCAAACTGAACAGGATGGAACACCAGGAGTGGCTGGGCTGGCACTCTGGGTACGGCACTGGGCATTTCCCAAACCCTGTCTCCATTTTCTCAGTAGTAACACTGAGGTTGCAATATTTACTCTGCCATGACCTGGCAAAAGTAATTTCATTAACACTCAGAAAATGTTCAGATACACCTAGAAATGACATAACATAAAATAAATACAAAATGTTGCTTAAAAAAAAAATGTTACATTTTCCTTCTGTATGCTTCAGAGTTAGCGTTTCCTTTTTAAGTAAAGGTAAAAGTGCTTTTGTGAAATTTTCAAAGCCACCTCAGTGCCTTTTCCAAACGTCATTACCCAGGCTCGTTTGAACAGTATCTTTTTTTTGGCTCCACAGTCATCTGGCACATATAGCCTAAAGTCTTTGAGGCAAATAGGATTCAACAAAACAGAGCAGCTTTCTATGTAGAATGAATCTAGGAGACCAGGGTATTCCTGACTCTACTAAAAATATTTACATCACCTGAGGAGGACAATATGGTTCTTTATTTTTTCCCCTTATTTTTATAATAAAATATAAATATAAATAAAATATAGATTAGAAGGTAAAAATACTGATCTCTTTTGCAAAGAGAAAACTGGTAATAGCAATACATAAGTTACTCTCAGAAAGTAATTTCTCTTTTTATCTTTACCATGCATGGCCAGAAAGTTTACTTGCACACTCGATCTTCGGTATAAGCTACCAGGCTGACTGCACAGTGGGTATATGTTGAAGGATGTGGGTATAGATCCTCGGCATGTTCTGTAACAGGGATACACACAGAGTGGGAAATTCTGCCCTCGCCAAAATCAATAGGACTAGCGTCATCGAATTCAACAGGATCAGAAATCTGGCTCTAACCTTTACAGTGCAGCTCAATAGAGTTTAAAGTTCTTTAAAAAAAAAAAAAAATCAAACCTCTAATCTTAAATACCCTTTGAAATTTGAAGTGTCTCCTGAGCTGTTGCTTCTGAACAAGCAAACTACTGCAGCAGTAACACAAGAAGACAGAAGGAAAAGGAATGAGGAGAGAGAAGAAAAACAGTAGTTTCCAGTCCCAGCTCCATCTAGGCTAGTTTATCTGCTCAGAACACCTCTTCGGGAGAAGCTCCTACTGACAGAAATGAAGCATGGAACTACACAATGGAAATGAGCTCAAGATCTGGAAAGTAGCTCAAATTGTAGTCTAAAAACCATAGTTCGTTATCATTAAAATATTTAAAGAGAAACTAAGAGAACGGCTGTGCAGTTGCCCATCTCCCGAGGCCACCTGTGAGTGGAGCCAGTGCTTGGCGTTGCGTGAAGATAACACAAGCTGCTCTACAGTGACTTCTCTACAGTGACTTCTCTGAAACTTTTTTCTTTTGACTAGCAAAATAATTAGTTAGTAATTCTGATTTTAGAGGCTGAGGAGAAGAATTTCGGACATTTCCATCAGAATGCATCTCCTTAGTTAAATAACTTCCTAGACTCTCTAGTTAAAGTTTAAATAAGAGTGAATGACTTCAAAGCAATCAGAAACATTTTGCCGAGGGGAAATCAACAGCATATTAAGATAGTTCAGTATTATTGCTGAATGCTAAAGGCAGCTTTGAAAGATCATATGTTTACAAACTAAAGAAATTAGATACATTTGATGATTCTGAAAAGTATACTGACACCTTTAATGCCATTTTTCTTCTGTCTGTGTGGGAACAATATTTCCTTTACATTACACATATACCAATGGGTAAGGTGAGCTTTCAGGTTTTACCAATTTTATACAAAATATTGAAGTTCCTCTCTGAAATAAACTCTTACGACAAATAATCTTTCTATAACATCATGCATATTATGTGTTGCAATCCCAGGGGTTTTAGATATATACATACACATCTTTTGGGTACAGTAGTGATACATTTTGATTATTCAGAATGGAAAACTTTTTTCTGTTTTTCGGCAATGTGTATCATTCACCTTCATGCCATGTTTTTCCACTTCCTCACAAACTGCAATGTTCTGTACAGAAACAATACTGTGTCTAACAAATTACCTCCCCATTTGACTTATCCCATAGGGGTGCAAATGGACCCACTTACCTTCCTGAAAATCCCCCAAAAATCCTGTATGTTGAGTCCAGAAAAATAAGAAATTTGGGCACAAATCTGTGCTACTGATTCCCTAACATATTTATCAGGAGCATCAACCAGCCATGCATTAGACTTTAAATCAGTGAACTATCCACTTACAGTGGTTAGAGCAATATGATACACTGCACTTGGCTAACAAGTGAAGAAATTGGAAAGAGATTACCTAAAACAGCAAATCCAAGCCCAAGCTGGCTTTTAGAGAAGGTCCCAGATTGTTGGATATTCTTCCATCCAAAATGTTTCTCAGGTTTTTTAATTTGGAATTGTATCCTTCATGATATTGCAAGGCACAAATATCTGTTGAATTCAGTGTATATTTTTAGCATGAGGGATGAGGTTTCATTAGCAGTTCATGTGAAAAGAATTTTTAATTGCTATTCAATTTGATCACACTGGAGTTTAATGCTGATGGCAAAACCTAAAGCACAGGTCGCATCCAAAATCCTTGGAATCAATGTGATTCTTAACACTAAATTCAGTGAAGCCAGGATTTCTGCCTAAATGTTTTTTAAATAAAATGCATAGGTTATTTCATCATTCTGATTATCTCTAGAATTCTGCCAGACTAAGCTGTGACAGTCTGCCTGTCTCCCAAGACAGTTTCTGTGAATCCCAAAACCTTACACTTTGCATATAATAATTCTATCCAATAAAAAAATAGCATGAAGTGACTTCCAAAATCCAAAGGTCAAAAATTCAGCTAACATACATTAATCTTTATTATGTAATAATGATATAATAAATAAGTTTATGAATTCATATGACCTGTACAAAAAGCCGAAAAGGTATTGCACCAAGTTAGGTACCGGCTATTTGGATTTAGTATTTGTTAAACATATGATCTAAAATTACATACAGTTGTGGAGTTAAGGCAAAACCAGATGATACCTCTAACACAAGAGAAGGCTTGAAAAATAGACATAATTACAAACGAGGGGATCTCATCTCCAGCTAATAAAGTGGTTGTGTCTAAGGCAGGAATCCCTTAGTTTTTTAATACACCAGTTATTATCAGTCATGTTAATTAAAATTGAAGAACAAGTGTGACATTCCCTGCAGGGCAAAGCTGTTTTACAAAGTTGTGCCTGAATGATCACCTATAACCACGGTAAGAATATTTTTCTTAATGGTTATAATCTGCTCTTCCTTTTAGAAAACAGCATGTGGAAAACAGGAATGCCTTACATAGCCAACTAAAATACAACCCAAACCTCTTAGCTTTATGTAAGCTAGACTTCATTGTGATCGGTGACAGAGCATAAATATACAGGTGAACCATCCAACACACTACACGGAGACGAGAATTAAAGTCAACCACTTATCAATAATAATTACCTTTCTCAAGACAATGGAATAGATCATGTCAGTTAAGTCCCAATGACAAAAACATGTATGACCAATATATCAATATACAGTTCTTTGGCAGCAACACACTAACTCTTGATTGAAGTCTGAACTCAAACTTTCCTAAATTATGGACCTGGTTGCGAGTCTTTTCGTAATTAAAGAAAATCCACTTCTCCCATGAATCCAATAAGTCCAGTAAATGAAATCTGAATAAATCTTGCAGGCAGATTTAGACTGTAACATGAAGCATAGATATTTATTGTCTGCTTTAGTCTTAATCCAAATATATTGTATTTAAACACACAAAATTCTGCGAAACTTCTGAGTAGTTCAGATGGGGCCAAAATCCATAAAGAGAATCCATATTCACCCATGAAAAACCAATAAAGAAACATCAATCCATGATGACAAAATGATCTTCATGTAACAGAGGCAATGATGAGTCCACACCTGGATGAATGTCACAGGAAAAATTGACTTTACAGGGGAAAGACCAGAAAGCCAGAAAACGTAGAATACTGCCATCCACCGACCAGATTACCTTTCTCCAGTTTCAGGTAAACCTTATCCTCCTTGTCTAGGTAGAGCAGGACTCCGTTAGTGGCAGCTTCACGTGTGACGTCCTTGTCCCCGGCAAAAGCAGAAATGACTGGCTTTCCATTTAGCATCAGATTAACCTGCAAGACAAAAACCACTGAAAAGCTCTAATTGACAGAAAAACATCAAGAACTATCACTGAATATTAGCTACAGTGTAAGAGGTCTGCCAAGGTCCCAATCTTGGCTGCTTGGTTTTGTTTTGTTTTAAACCAATAATTACATGTATTTGGAGTGTACAAGCACTTTTGTGTTTCATGGGCTTGACCTGCAGCTGAGTGAAGTCAGTGGGACACTGTCCTCTGCGCACCACGGTCCGGGCTCAGTCGGTGTGAGAGGCAAACATGACATTGCTTTCATCTGTTGCTTGGGCACACAAATTGTTGTAAATCTCTGGTAATGTGGACCTGTGAGCTATTACCTTGGTTTGTTTCACTTTGCCTTCCTCACAGGTTATTCAGACACACACTAGCAAATAGACATTGTCAAGAAACTTCAGTACCCAGAGATGCGCTAACAGGCACCTAATGAGATGTCAAAGGTACTGCAGTAGGCTGGGACCTTACACTTCATTGAGAGCAAAATATATGTCCCTTCCATTACTGACGCCAGCTTAGTTTTAAAGTCTAGAACAGACTTTTAGCTTTACAAACCACTGCGCTGTGTTTTGGTACTGAATCCATTTTTCTACAAAACACTTCTGAAAGTCAGCACAGCTTCAGCTCTGAAAGCAACATCACACAGGCACTCTGTAAATAAAGATGGGCAGGGGCTGGGGGAGTGGACAGATCTGGGCATTTTTCATTTCCCCAATGGCAACCTATTAGCTTTCTTCTGCTTTTTCTTTTTAAGCAGCTATAATGCAGTCACAGAGGGGTGAATTATGAAATGCTTATTCATATCAAGTATGCTGGCCTTGCATATGCTCCCATTAATTTTAATGGGAGTCACCGTGGAATAAATTAGTGCTCAGCAGAAGTCAGGGCAGCAGAATCTGGCCCTGATTTGGGATTCGCCGATCTGGGAAATCCACTTAATCAGATGTCCCCAGGGAACCAATTTCAGTTTAATGATATTTAATGGCACTAACAGATGTTCTAGGGGCATAGTAATATCACTTATGTAGGAAGCCTTCAGGTGATTTAGTGATGGTGAAGTCTGCCTGTGGCTGAGACTCAAGCTGGTTTGCTCCACTGCAATGGCTTTCAGTCTTCCCCCCTAGTTATCACACATGGAAAACAAGGGCATCAAGAGTTTACTCGTTGCTTGGCTTTGGTTTATCTCACTCCCTCTGTACCGTCTCTCTAGGTCACGTTTCCCTGCAGATCATCTTACAGCTATTTTAATCACAGCAGAAGACATTTTCAGGAAATTTAGGTACCCATCACAGGTTTGCACCAGATGGTCTCGCGTTAACTATGCCAAAATGGAGCCAACAAAACCCATCCATCACTTCAGAAACTCTTGATCTATGCAAGATTCTGGGTCATGCATAAGGCTGTAACATTCCCTGTTACGAGCCCCAGACTCCCCGGTTTGAGTACCTGGTGTGTGAAACACCAAAGGTGGCACTGGGCTTCCAGAACCCAAGCCTTGACATCTTTCTTGGCAATATGTGTTTTAAATCCAATGCAGCTGGCTGACATACAGTTATTCTAGGCCATTTCAACCTTCAGCATTTAAGAGAGTGAAAGGAACAAAGTTTGAGCGTATTAAATAGCTTATAAGCTCATTATAGAGATTTTCATGAGGTCAATATTTTGCCTAGGACTTTTGCCGTTGACCTGAATGGAACGATGATTTCCTGTTGTAGCCCAAAGGCAAATTTCACCAGGGATGTGAATGTGTCTCACACCGGCTTTCTCTGCCTTCTCTACCATTTTCACGTTTCTCAGGAACTTTACTGGCAACCCGTAGCCAGAGTTGCCACAAAGAAATGGCTGAGCAGTCCTGCAGAAACCAGCTTCGTCTCAGCCTTGTACACTGAAAACCATATTCACAAGCAAGACAGGTAAAGAGAAAAGCATCAGATTCTGCTGCACATCTGGTGGCCTCATGGGTGGAAACAAGGGAAGCCACAGATGTTATTCCAGATCTAGGAAGCCAGTATGTAAGTCACAGAAATAGCATGACCTGGCGTGAAGATTAAGGAATGTACTTTAAGGAATTTACTGTCAGCTCAGCGAGGGGGTGTTCAGGAACTTAGAGGTTTTTCCTCTAAGCTAGTACATACTTGTATTTAATTAGGCAGCTCAGCTGCTCTTAAGATACAGAAGAAAGTGCAGAATCACTCTTTTTTTTAAATAGATGACACATTTTATGTATTATATGGTGAAAAAAATGTTTAAACTGCTGTAAAGGTTCCCGAGAAGACATCGCTACAAAGGTATAACATTTTGGTGTGGTTACTGAACAAGTAGACCACTGTAACTAAGCTTGGTCCACAGCAGCCTGGTGTCGTGAACAGATACCTGGCATCATCAGCTGCCAGTCGGGTCACAAAACGTTACCAAAATAAGCAAATCTGGTACCAGTCCCCGGAACTCCTGGCTTCAAGACTGAGTTTAAACTGTAGCAAAATATACCTCTTCAGTAGTATTTATGCAATTAAGTGAAATTTAGAGCTCTGTTTTACGCTTGGATGATTCATTCCATTTAATACTTTGTATCACCCCAGATAGTTCTTATCATATAGAAGTGAAGCTATGGCAATTTATCCGAGGTGAGGACCCTGCCTTATTACAGCTGTTCGGTTTAGACGTATTCACCTTATTGCTAGGATCTCTATGCCACAGGTTGCTTTAAACTAAGCTGTGTTTCCTTGAAGTGTGTTAAATACTCCTGCGTTCAGCCAAGATTCTATTCTAAATAAACAATTTCAGTAAGAGATTTTATAATCATACTTGATCAACGTACCTGAATTGTTTGACTCTGATAGACTTTAATTACGTGAAAACTGAAACTGTAAATTCCTTTTCTTGGTGCTACAAAGACAGACTCCAACGTGAAAAAATTGCCCACATTTACAAGGATCTACAAACAAAAAATATAGCATGGCAATTAGTACAGGTATTCAGTGCTAAATGAAAAATACAGACTATTAACTTTAGGAACCATTCACCCATGGAAATCTGTAATCTACATCTATGCTGTTTTATTCATTGTTCTCACAAGTAAGTTGGAATATTACTCATAAAAGTGAATATTTATTTATATTTATAGTACAACTTTACTATAAATAAATGAGGGTGGGAAATATTTCTTACTTCGCTACTACATCATACCTTCAAGGTCTTTCTTCTATACGTGTTTAGAGGAGATAAAGAAAAGGCATTTTTGTTCATCATTCCCCCAAAATGACATCAAAACACTATTGCAGGGAGCGGCATACTGGTTTGGGCTAAAAAGCAGTGGTCAAGTCAACACCATCTTCCTGAAAGTCTCAAGCTGAGAGAGGAAGGATGTACGTGGATGATCTCATTCAGCAGTTCATAGGCAGACTGAGCTACTGAAATACCTGGCACATCTGAGCAAAAAACTGGCTGCGAGCCCTTGCTGCTTTATTTGTTTTTGTAAGCACTAATAATAATTTGAGTTTGGGTAAACAGAGACAAGTAACAGAGGGGAACATATTAAATGAGTACATTGTCCATATGCTAAATATCTCCTTTAATGACTACATTTTTCTTTCTTTACACTTAGTTATGCTTTGTTTTTAATTGCTATATTCAGGCTCCTTTACGCTAGACACAGCCCTAGAAAGCCACTGGGAATGTCCCTGAAGTTAGGGTAATTTACTTTGCTAGCACTAAGCTACGTGACATCTCTGGCTTCAGTTGTCACGACAATTTACCGTCCATTATGGTACGGTATAGGAAGCCAATCAACCGTCAGCCTCAGTTACCTTGGACCTGCCCTGGGACAGGAGCAGCTCTGTGAGATGTGTGCTGGCATCTGTGCGTTAACGTTAGTGGCTGAGGTGCGAGGGGCTCTACTGCGAACCTGCGACTGTTAGGGGAAAGTTAAGGGATTTTTCCTTAAAATTCGTTCTGCTTTCCCCTCTCAAAGGCCGCGCCAGCCGTCTAAAACCCTACGCAGGCAGCTTGGCCCCGAGAAAACCCTGTCCCCAAGCCTCCCGGGGCCGCGTCCCCTGGCGCTCGCACAGCCCCGGCCGCCGCCCCCCGCCTCTCCCCGCTCAGCGCCGCGGGACCCCGCACTCCGCCTCACTCACCGGGACCCGTCCGCCGCGGGGGCTGGAGAGGCCGGGGCCGGCGGCCCCCGGGGGGG
>Ga0065711_1033441_pt1 | contig 25499 bp, 23 predicted proteins | sample Hoacrofraction12_FD_59098 | JGI IMG/M metagenome (GOLD analysis project Ga0065711, IMG submission 59098) | Hoatzin crop microbial communities from Cojedes, Venezuela - Epithelial fraction 12 v2 (version 2) | ecosystem: Host-associated > Birds > Digestive system > Esophagus > Crop | place...
CTGCTGGCCACGCTTCTCTTGATGCAGCCCAGGACACGGTTGGCCCTCTGGGCTGCCAGCGCACATTGCCGGCTCATGTCCAGCCTTTCGTCTATCAGTACCCCCAGGTCCCTCTCAGCAGGGCTGCTCTTGATCCTTTCATCCCCCAGCCTGTATTGATAGCGGGGATTACCCCGACCCAGGTATAGGACCTTGCACTTGACCTTGTTGAACCTCATGAGGTTCACACAGGCCCACCTCTCCATATGGATAGTCTCCATGTACCTTACTTCCAGTGGTGTTTCTACAGGAAACGGCATTTGTTCTGGTGCACCCCAGAAGTGGTGGCACAGCTACAGGCTCAGATGGAGCTGTTCCCTGGGTGATATCCTGATGTAATGGGACAGGAGGGCGTCAGGCATCTGCTGCTACCCTGCGCCGAGCTGGCTGGTGATGAAGATATCTCTCCATCTCCCTCTTGGGAAATGTGTTGTTGTATCGCAGCAAAGTCAAGGGGTTTCAGTGCCAGGCTTGGGTCTTTGCACCTCTGCAGTGCACGCAGCACCCGCTGCACCTCCGCTGGCTTTTCTCTCCGTGCAGCGACAGGCTGGGGAGGGGAGAGGAGGGGAGAACAGCAGCGACTGATTAAAACTCAGCCCCCCTGGCCCTAGATCTGAGGAGGCAGAGCCCGCCCTCCCTTCCCTTACAATAATTTTATTTTATTACAAAAAGAGACCATATTAAAAAAGCTCATGATTATGTTTTCTGTTCACCAAGACTTTTCCTGTATTCGACCTTTGGATAACCTCCAAGGCTTGCAAACATTTGAAAGGAGTAAAGGAGCTCGTTTTATTGCAGGGCCTCAGCATACATTCTTTCCAGCCTATCTTTAACATCAGTTGACAAGAATTATATAATTGCAGTCTGTGATCCCTTTAAGGCTAAAACGTATTCGTTTTCCCTCAAAGAACACTTCAGGTTTTCAGAGTTAAATGTATACTTTTTTTTTCCCCCATCTGGGTTATTCTCTAAAAAGCCGTTTTCTCTTAAACTGGCAAGTCTTATTCTACCAAGTTGCATGGATTTATTTTTTACTGCGGTTTTAAGCTCACATGTTAACAAGTAGAAGAAATAGCCTCCAAATCCCAACCTGTGTTTCCCATTCCATTGGAAAATTAGTGGGTTACAGAGAACACGCAGGGGGAATTATACTCCTTAGGAGGAATCAAATAAAATTTCAACATACTTATTTAATCAAATTAGTGTCTAATGCTTATTGGTAGGCAGTCTGGAGATGGACAGGTAGCTGGATTGTATTTGATCTTGCATTTCAGAGGCATGACGTAATCTGCTGGGTCAGGAAGGAATTTCTGGTTTGCTATCAGAATGGCATCTGCCACCATGTTTTAGGAAGCTGTGGACGTCGGATACTTGGATAGGAGCTGGGGAATGATGCCAAAAAAGAAGTCTAAAGATATTACCTGGAATTTAAAATATGAATTAGCTGTTGCCACAATGACATTATGTTTGCATATGTTCCCCACTGTTCAGGTTTGCGCTGGTCTTTGTTCTCCTGGAGAGTAAAAAAAGCACGTAAATGTGTGAGTGTTCCTGGAAGCTTTTGATGACAGTTGTGTCTGTGTGTTGGGGCCAGCGGCGCTCGGATCCTCTGCTCAGGGGGGGAACAGGAGCGGTGCCACCACCGTGCTCCAAGCACACCTGCAGTGCTCCTTGAGACTGGAGCAAGAAGCTCAAAGACACTGCAAAAAACCTCACCCCTCTGAGTATTTCTGGACATTGAAAAATGGAGGCAGCACCAGCCTGGTCATGGGTATTTGCATGCAAGAAGGGAAGTTAAATTAATCTGGTAAATTGGCTATTAGGAGTGATTAAACTGGTTGAAGCTGGAGACGAGACTGGGCTCGATGGGTCAATTGTCTGCCCTGGTGCAGCAAAGGGGTTGAAATCAAGAGGTCTGCGGGGTTGTTCTCGATTTTGCCATGGACTCACCCCAGACCTCAGTTTTGTTACCTGAAAAGAGGACGACAGTGGCAGCCAGTGTGCCTGCCTTCGTGTTCTTTTGTCTAAGCGCTTGAGGAAGTGGAAACTTCTATTCCAAATAATGTTTGCCAGTAAAAATGGGTCCTTTCTTCAAATATTTCGTTAATCTAACACTGATTTCCCCCCATTCCCTAAGGGGAGGAGGGGGCAGGGGCAGCATTCCTGGTTTTATAGAGGGATAGGTTTGAAAGGGCTGTAAATGCATGTCGCAGGGTTGGGATACAATAACCTAAGAGAGGGGAGCTGGTAACAGAATCCTTTTAATGAACTACAAGCCCACAGTTTATAAACTTGAACACAGATTACGCTCCTGCCTACTGTATAAAAATAACACATTTGGATGCGTTTGTGGCCAAAGGATCTTATAACCTGTTAAGTTTTCGCTGCCTGTTTTTCTAGTGTAAGCAGGACCTGTGTAATACCCTGTGTTGCACTGAAAGGGAAAATCTCCGGTCTGCTAAGCTGTTCCCTGCCTTTGGTAGTCTCTCGGTATCAGGATTCACATTCTTGTTTCCGTTTCGAACAGGAGACTAGTTTACAAGGCAAGTTCCTCCTTGGAGATCACAAGAAGCTTTCTTTCCCCTTTCTTTTCTGAGAGGAAGGATTAGGTCACCAGTAATACCATTTGCTTTTTAGTTTTTTCTCCTTTGGCTAATCTGCTCTCCAAGATGTCCATGTTACAAGAGAAATAAAAGGCTTTAAGTGAGCGCAGGATTTTTCCCCCCTCACCTCAGCATTCCAGACAAGAAGTGATTTACAGAAATCACTGCATGGAAAAGCCTTAAAACAGAATTTCAGATGCTTGTAAGACAAAGCAGAAAGATAGCAGAGTGGCAGGTGCCATCTCCTTACCTCGCAGGGTCATGTTCTGCCCGCTCTTAAGGAGTTTGGTGGATGGTGATTACAAATCTGTCTGCACCATATCCGGGTGTATTGTACGTGCAGTGACAGCTTTGTATAGCGAGCTTGTGCAGTCCCTCACCTGCAATCAAGAGTCTTATCATTATCCAAAGACCTTTATTTTCTATTATCTTTGTGCAGTTTACGTGGTGCAAGCATTAATGGCACCACGTTTCAAGATGTGCTTTTTGAGTCTGGCACCCTTCCCGGTAGCGGTGTGCAGCGTGCTGTACATTGCTTGGCTTCACCTGAGAGGAGGACGCATGCTAATGCCAGTTCTTCTATGCGGAAAGTTTTGGGGCTCTCGAAAGAAAATTACTTTGGTCAGAGCATACTGAGCACAAACAGATTATAGCTTTAGTGAAATATACATTATTCTTGTTCGCATACCAAGTACTGGTACCAGTTTGTGGTAAAACATAAAGATTTTGCAGGAATAAATATGAATCTGCAGTGGGTAGTTTGTACCTAGCACAGGTACAGCTTGTTCATACTGGTCACGTTATGTTTGGCAAACTATGTTTAAAGGGCCAGGTCTGCCTTGATTTAGATCAGCACAGCTCTGCTGAACTCCGCGCCAGTCTCTGTCAACCACAGTTGTGGATCTCAAAGGTTTTCAACTATTTTTTTCAGTCCTTTCTTTCCTAAGAGTTTTAAAAATGCAATTAAATGGACAGTAATACTCAGCAGTAAAGCATAAAAAGCTGTTTATCTAGGGATATCAAAATACTTGACAAAGGTGGGTAATTCTCACTGTGCCCTTTCTTTGCATGGTGGGATGCTGGCATGCAGAGACAGCAAGCGGTTTATCTGAGTAACAGAGTCAGTAGCAGAGGTAGTAATTAAAACTCTGGTCTCATGACACCCAACTCTGTACTGTAACTGCTAGACAAACTGCCTCCCGGAACCGTATCTCATCTCTATCTCCCTACATATGCACAATAAAGCCTTTGTAGTGTATGCTGTACACTTGCTATTGATAGTTGTATCAGCTGAAAGATAATGCTTGCTCTTCTAACTGGCTGGGAGTGTGCTCCATACAGCCTCAATTATCTGATCATAATGGGGGAGCAGTGGAGAATTTTGGATAATCGAGGTTTCAAATAGTTGATGGAGTTTTTGGTGTAATTAACAGACATGGTGGGGACACAGCATGTTTTGGAGAGCGGGTTTGGATAGCTGGTGTCGAACTCTGCAGTCAGTTAATAACCAACACGCTGCCGTTTGGGATATGGTTTTGGTTTTCTTTTTTCTGAAGGGAGGTGTTTCTCTTCCTCGCTTTGTTTCAAAGAAAGAAAGGACAAACGCATTTCAAACGTGTTGTTGGTATCCCTTTACGGTTGGTGAAGACCAGCAGCTGTCCTGTTGCTTAATGGAAAGCTGCTTATAGACGTGGGTAGTTTAAAAATACTGATCGATAGGCATTGCACAGCCTGGACGGCAGTGGACTGTGGGCTATGTGGGTGGCTCTGAATGTCTGCAGAGAAGTAGGACCAGAGATCATCTGAAAAATAATTTCCCCTGCATATGCCATAAACTCTAGGATTTCAAGTATGACCTGGCTGTTAATGAGCTCCATACAGGCAAACAAATGTACGGTTACTGTAGAGACACATTCAGTTATGAAGATAAAACATGATCCACAGGACCTGGTAACTGCTCGCATAGTGTCTCTGCACTGAAAGCTGACCTCCCTGTGACAGAAATCTTTACTAGTGTGACTTCATAAATTTCACTGTGCCATCTAGGCAAGCTTCACATCACTGCCTACATTCTGCACAAGCCGATTAATTTCTAAAAGCAACAGAGTAAAAATATGAAATAAAGTTTGCGAAGTGTAGCACGAAGCATTACTGACCCTGTTCAGCTTTCATCGCGCCATACGCTCTCACCACGACTTGCTTTTTAAAACCAGCGCTGTCCTCTGCCTCACACCAGATGCAGAAATTAAGAGCAGCCGTTACGCTTGAAGCTGTTACGAGCTAACAGATGGGTGCAGGTAAGGCTGAAAGACCTCAGGAAGGGATTAGCTTGGTTTGGTTTTTATGAAATACAGTGTTAGGTAGAGGATGGCTATTCAGCACTGACCAGCCTCAGAGTTCGTCCTGAAGCATTAATCTGTTCTGAAACCGTGGCAGTTACGTGCCTCCCATCAGAGCAGCACACACACACGTTCAGATTAGTACCAAAACCACGCTTTGGTTTATTGTTCTCAGCCATTACCTGAGAGACAGGATACATTGACATCTGGGAGCTGATATCTGGCTTCTTTTCAGAACAGATCAGTCCAGTCTTAGTGGCTTTAAATTATAATCTTGACTTTTTCCCTATAAGTTTACAGTGCCTGGTCTCATCAGCTACTTTAAATGCCTGAAAAATAAACGAATTTTCTTGTGTGCTTCAGTGCATGTTTGTGGAGAGAGAACATGCTTATTTATTATCTTTTAAACAGTCTGGATATACACACATGTATATAATTCTATTTCTATTTAGACACCAATCTGTATATGTGTATTTATGAGGGCTTCAGTGGAAACAGGACTGACCCCAACGTTTTATGCGTTATTAGGAGGAACAACAGTTCACCCTTTAAGATGACTATATTTGGAAGTCTGATTCTAAACTCACGCTAGTTTAACTTAATTTTGTGGCTTTTCTCCAGATTTTCATAACCAGTGGAAGTGAGGACAGGATCGAGAGGAACATTTATGCTCCTTGAAGGTGAGCGTTGGTGTAGACACACTTGCATGTTAGCTGCTGTAAGGGACCAGGTAAGCGCACAGCTTTTGGCCCCAGCACGAGGAATAACTGCACTGACGCACGGTGCTTTCACAGTTCAATTTTTGTGCCTTTTCTCTTGCTAAGCTCTTTTTTCCCACCACTTTGGTCATCGCAAGTCCCATCTGTTCCTTTTTTCCACCGCTTTGGTTGTTGCAGGTCCCATCTATTTTTTTTACTATTATTATTATTTTTTTAATATCTGGTCAGCTGCTTTTATGAGAATTTTGTGCTCCCTCTTCTTTTCCTGGATTGTCTCCATCCCTTTTTGGGATCGTTTTGCGGCGTATAAAGTAGTGAGATAAAGCACAAAGGGCCGGTGATAAAGCCCGGGGTTTTGTTGAACAGTTCAGATAGTGGAAGTTTACAAGAGCTGCAGCGGCAGAGCCGTGCCGTGAATGGAGCTGTTCTTGCCGTTATCACGTTGTTTAGACTGGCGGGCCAGAACGCGGGCGTTCCGTGCTTGCCTGACAGCTCCATCGGGCTGCGCGTTTGCGCCGTCCCTGGGCCCCGGCGCTGTCACAGGGGCCGCGGGTGACACCGGGGTTCATCGGGGGCTCTGGCGCTCCGGCAAGCCGCTGGTCACCGGGCGGCTGGGACCGGGCGGGGGGGGTTCGGCTGTCCCGGGCTCGCAGGCGGCTGCGGGGGGTCGGGGCCGACAGAGGGCAGCAGCCCCCTGCCGCTGCGCTGCCTGCGCTGCCCGGGGCGGGCGGGCGCGGCGCGGTGGGCGGCGGGCAGGGCTGGGTGGGCAGGGAGCGGGCAGGGCTCCGCCGGGGTCGTGCCGGCAGGTTTTACCGCTCAAACCCTTCTCCCCCGCACCGAGCATGGAAGTCCCGCTTCTCCGTCGTCTTTCTGGTAACAGACCGCCGCACTGCAACAAGGCGGGGGGGTCGGGGTTTGGGTTTTTTTCCTTTGTGTGTGTACAATCGCAGATGTATAGGGAGGAGGCTGCTGGCGTGGTTTCCTAGATAACTTTCCCCATAATTTCAAAAAAAAAAAAGTCCCAAACACCTAGAAACGATTTTGTGTTGCTTGCACAAAAAAATATATCCTGAAGAACATCTGAGTCAATGCGTATATAGCACACATAGGTTCCTATAAAAGTAGCTTTTTATTTGTGTGGGGGTACGTATGAAACCCAGGATGATGTACCACATTATGCTTAGATCTTTGTTTCAAGATACAGCTATGGGTACATTACACGATGGATTGTCTTTAGCTGTTATTTCAGCACTTCTTACTCTCCTATTTTCAATACACGCACCTTCAGTATTAAAAGCCCACAATTATTACTTTTCTTCAACTCCTCCTTTGCCTGTTAACAAGATCCTTTAAAAAAAACAAAACAAAAACCTTTTAGATCCCACGTAGATTTGTTACTCCAATATCAGCAGCATCAGTGCCCAGCTCTGAACTGTACAGGCAAGTGCGAGCTGCTTGCTCTGGAAAGTTTGCAGCCAAACCTGGTGCTGCGCGAGCACACCGAGGCAAGCGGAAAGCAAGGAGCAAATGGTTACAAACGAGCACTGCTCCTCGGTTCCACGATTTTCTGTTCGTCTTAAATGCACTTTACTGCACCTTTTCTGCAGTTCACTCTGAGGACAGCCACACTAAGAATCCTTATCCGACACAGGAATCCCCCTCCTGGCTTTCAGCTTGAAGCCACGGCTGGCATTCTGCTGCGCTGATTTGTTGACTTTGATAATTTTTTAAATTATTATTCCATATTAGCTCTTGCTTGAGTTGCTGTTGCAGCTTACCTCTGACCACAATCTGAGACTGAGTAAGAGCTGCTATAACCTAGCCTCCATGTTTTCCATCACTGTGTTTTCAGGGCTTGTGATTTCAGCCGAATATACGGCTTGTCATTTCAGCCGGGCGCTCAAACTGCGCGACAGCCGGGAATTCAAAGTGCCGAATCCAAGCGAGAGCCCGCGTGTGCGTGTGTGGTGCTGGGGGTGTTAGGTGTAGGCAGATTCTTTAATACACTGAAAACATCGGGTTTGATCGCTGGTGCTCTGGAAGCTTTTCATGCTATTTTTTGATGACAGGTTGAACTATTCCCCAAACTGAAAGTAGTTGCTTTTCCTATATTTTGACAGCAGCTTCTAATAAATGGAAGCCCATCCCGGTATTTAGAAAATCCATGCAATGAATACTTGCTGAGCAGCAAGCACGATTCTTTTTAAAGTTCTTCTGTATCGTGAAGTATCAATGTTTTATGTTAAAAACAGTAAGTGCAACTTCTCACGACTATTACGTTTGCTTTAAACAATGAAGTTTTCACTCAGGAACAGTCCTGTGTTCGTCAGAGAATAAGTGCAGCACTGGCCCAAATCAATAAATGAAGTTTGCTTGTGGCAGGACTGACGAAGTCGTTGTGTAAGAGGGGAGTCCAAGGAAGTATGTGATCATTTTGCTGGGGTTTTTATTTACTTGTTTTCCAGCAAAATAGTGCCACTTAAGGCAAGTAATTAATGTTTTATTTCTTTTTTCTAAAAAAAAAAAAAATCCAACTCTGCAAATGACACTGAAAACTTAGTGCTGAACCTTAGTCTTACAGGATTAGTTCCCATCAACTTCACTGGCTCTGTTCATGGGACTAAAGGCCCCAGGAGAAATCCCACACAGGAAAACATATTCTTTGCCCTGGAAACCTCGATATCTCATATGATCCAGGTATAAACACTTGGTTCATTCCCAACGCACAAAGGGTGAACTCCTTTCTCTCTTACTCCAGCAGGGTTTTGCCAGGGTGAATTTACTCCTGGCTTACACCTTCTGTAACCTCAGTGGAAGCAAAATTCAGCCCTTTAGCTCTAATGGGAGCCTGTTTGATCTCGTCCTTTATTGCCGAGTGGTATCAGGAGGGGAGCTGAGTGCAGAAACATGACTACCACCGAGCTGCTGTTTGTTGCACTGCATTATCTGTAGTATCCTTGTTATTCTAGAAACTTTTTTTCTTCCCTGCCTGGAACATTTTGCTGCAGCAAATGAAGAAGGCGGAAAAAAAAATTGAAGAGACCTTCATTTGGTGGCATAGAAAATTTGCATAAAATATCGCTCTAAGCATTGAAGGATCTTATTACATAGGGTTTTGATGATAATCTTTGTTGAAATAATATTTAACACATGCTGCACTTTTAATTAAGTATCTGAATAATCTCAAATTAATACCAGAGGTTTAAAAATAAGTTTTCATTTTAGTGAACTGTAACATAATAGCAAGCTGCATGGCAACCCCCTCCTTTACCCTTTGATTTAATTGAATACCCTTCTGTGTGCTGCTTCTCACTTCAGAAATGCGCATAAAGAAATCAGACCTGGACATTTTATTTAGGATTTTGCCACTTTCCTTTTCCCTACGTCTTCACTTATTTATTTGCCCTGCTTCCCCTAGGACTTTAATAAAGCGTTTTGTTGGGGATCGGCTCGTCTGGGGCTTTGCAAACTGGCCTGCATGTTTGAAAAGGGCGATTACAGCGTGTCAGGTTTGTGTCGGTGTTTCGGAGCCGTGGTGCTGACACACAGGTCCCCGTCTGGAAGCAGCAAGCTGTGGCGGGGAAGCGTTGGGTCGTGCACGGCTTGCGTGCGTGTGTGCGGTGGGGAGGATGCAGCCTGTTCGACCCCGGGGCAGCTCGCACGGCGCAGGGATGCGCTGGAGTGTGTTATGCTCCTGGAGTTTGATTATAAGGTAAAAAGGGGCTTAGCAGTGTAATGGTTTCAGAGAGCAATCAAACCATTGCAAATAAATTCACGTTTATTCTATTTATTTTTTCAAATTAAAAAGGCCTGATCCAGCCAATTTGTTTGCCTTCCAGTTAGGCGTATTTGACAATCACTGCTTCATTATTCCATCTTAAGAAATTCCATTAACCAAAGGAGAAGAAAAAGACCTCGCTCAGATCTGTGTCAACGAAATTGTTTTGCCGAAGCCACCTCACTCGGCAAGCGTGAGTGTGGGCCGGGGGGAGGCTGTTTACCGCCTCTGTGAAAACATATTCGCAATTTGGGAGCGCGAGGATGTGAAGCAGGCTGGCTTTGAAGGCTTTCTGTTAGATTTTCCCCTTTATCCCTTTGCCATCTATCATTGTAAAGGAGACATATATAACTGCCGCACTTTGTATATTAAGGGGAGCTGCCTGCTTTTTTCCTTTGCTGAGATAATGACGCTGAGGGTTGTTGACTGCTGTTATCTCTGATGACAGCCTTATCTGCATGGCTCTGATTCCCGCTCCCAGAGTCGGAGATATCCAGTCCTTCGGAAACTGACCACTGCTCCCATTATGGCTGGGCAGGCTGGAAAGCAAATATTCAGGGGCAACAGAGTTCTTAACTGGTCGTGCTGTTTGCTGTGTTCCCCTCCTTCCACAATACAAAGTATTGAAGGGATGTACTGGGGGTAAGGAGAAAAGAGAGCCTCAAAATAAGGTCAGATAAAAGGTAAATGCCCACAGCCCTCCCCAAAAAGCCTCTGGTGGGGACGAAAAAAGGGTGATAACCAATTGTTGAATGGTTTTGGTGCGTGGCTCGGCTTCTCTGTGCCACAAGGACCCCTCGCTAATCGACCTAGGAATTGTATTTACACAGTGGAGGGACCGTTACACCCTCATGGCTGCACTGAGTAAGAATCTGGGAGTTTATTTTAATAAACATAATCTGCAGTTAATTGGCTAACGTTCACTGTGCCTCCAAGGTGCGCAGCACTGCCGTGGCTTGGCACACCGCATTCCTGTCCCTCGGAGATCTCAAAGCAAATTTCAAATATTTATGAATTTAGCCTCTTAACGCTCTTGAGAAACAGCCTTGTTTTACTGCTGCAGAAAGTGAGATACAGAGATAGCGTGTGCACTTGGCTGGGATCCCCTGGAGCTGGGAGAGTAGTCAGCCGTGAAGCCCAGGTCTCCGAATGCCTCGCCAGCACCCTACTCATCATACCCGTCCAGTCACCCAAGTTTTATCATTGCGACCCTTAAAAATAGGCAACTGAACCCATTCTCCACAAGGTGGGTTTCTGCAAATCCCGCTGGATTAGAAGCACCTCTCAGGGTGGAAAAATTCCCGGATAATTCCACCTTGAAGCGGCGCTGAGCAGGAGCTTGCGGAGCAAACTGCGGGAGAGCCAGGAGCTGCACGGGTCAGGGCTGGACACGGAGCCCTGCCTGCACTCTGCCTCGTCTTCCCTGCGAGATCGTCTGCCCTTTCTCAGATGTAAAGGGGCTATTAGGAGCTTTTTTCTCCTTGTCATATCTTGTGACGTATGTTCCAGTTGGAACACTTAGACCAATTTCATTGATAGATGGTCCAGCCTGCCGTAACCGCGTTGTGCCTCTTCTGTCAGCCCCCTGCAGTCTGGGCTTGCCTGAGCTGTGCTGCGAGGCTACCAAGGTTCACCACAAAGCGAGCGGTACTGGAAATACACATCGCTGAAGTATGCTGAGGCTTTTTTTCCCTTTTTATAAATGTGTTGTACTGGAAACTGTGAGGAGGTGGGGGGGAGACACGGAGTTTGCCCTGAAAGTTTAAAGGGAAGTTTATTTTTCCGATCCTTCAGAAGAAGGAAAAGCCAGACTATTTTTAGTACTGAAGAACAATTATTGATTAAAAACCAGAATTTATGCTGAAAAATTGCTCTAAATTTGTTTGGGTTTTTTGTTGTTTGTTTGAAAAGGCAGCAATGTATAACAGAAAAGTTTCTGTTCAAAAAGCATTTTTGTTTGAGAAGACATTCTTGTCACGCACGAAGTTTCTTCCTTTAGTCCCAGTAGGGTTTTGTGTGTTGAAATGTGTGATCACCAAGGGCACTTTTCTTGTGGCTAACTGGTGGAGCTGTTTTCCTGGGACACATAAAACAGTTCTGATCTACTGTGAAGCTTCAATGAAGATTGTAGGAAATCTGTTTAGGATATTATTAAATCGGCAGAAAATTCAGTTGCAGACCACAGTGTGGAATATTCTTACACACGCTGTTTGAAGAGGAGCTTGGGTATTAAGAGCTTGTCTGTTTTTTCCCTTCCAGTGCTTCCAGCTGGTCTAATAGAAGTGAATACCTCACCCTGTGGATCTTGCTTTGCTGTTGTATGTGAGGATGGAATAGGTCAAGTGCATAACACTTATTTTCCAAAGTTGTGAGGGACTGAAAGGGGTTAGGATGGGGTCTCATTGTGGCAAGATTGGGATTACAGGCTTGGATGTAGCATTTCCTTTTATGTGGGTCTGTCTAGGGCTCTGGCTCAAACCCGCTGGCTCGGGGGCTTTAGAGATTGACCCCAGGAGGGATGCTGGCCACTGGTGTCCTGGCTGCTGGCTCCCTGCTCACGTCACCAAAGGCGCGTCCTTCCCCGTCGAAGCCTCATCAACGCCAGCGTCCCTGAGAGCAGAGCTGCACGGTGGTGCCTGCTTGAGCTGAGCTACCCATAAGTAGCACGTAAACCTGGTGCTAAAGCTAGACACCATCTCTGAGAGGATTTGAAGCCCAGCTCGCAAACAGAACAGCAATTTCATCGCTTGAGCATGCCGTTATGCAGCCATGGTGTTGGTGGGGGTGGTTCAATTCTTGCCTTTGCAGGCTGGAAACTTTTTCCCTGATGGTCTCTCTGCTGCGATTCCTCCACCCAGCACATGCCATCCTTGACCACAAACACGGTCATTTTTCTGTATCGTTCTCAACCACGCAGCACAGCCCCGCTGGGGCACTGTGGGCTCCTCTCCCGCGCCACAGCCCCGCAATGGGAGGACATTTCTCTTTGCGTTCAGGATGGAGCTGGGGGCAGGTTTTGTGCATTAGCGAGAGTTATCTGTGGCTGCGGGAGCGTGTTCTGCCAGAAGCCCGCGTCTCCCGAGCGTTAATTACACAGCCCTGTGTGTTCCTGTGTTCCCAGCTGTAAAATGGAGATATGCTTCTTAACCCACACCATCGTTTTAGTTCGCTGCAGCTCACAAAGCGCTTCTGGATCCACAGAAGGGAGGGACTGGGAGTGACTGGAGAAGTGACAAAGGTGATTAATAAGGAGGTTATTAAAAAATGCCAGAGGTCAAATTCTTCACTGGTTCCCAAGTTAGTGCTTGACACAGAGGTCAGTGTCACGAACGACTTTCCCTCTGGCTGGGAGCTGGCCTTGACACCTGAATGTAAATCCAGAACAGGCAAAAATTAGGATGAACAGATCTGACCTCCACCTGATAGGAAGGTTTCTGAAGGAATGAGGTGTTTTCCATGGTATTACAGAAGCGTAAAACCATTTCCTAGGTGAGTTATGAGTGGTCCCACGGACTGGTGTAGTTGTTTTGCAAGCTGGTTTGTCTAAACTTTTGTGATCTGAGGGGTTGTTGACACCCTTAAACAAAATCTCTGCATTTCTGATGGTCTTGGGCAGGCAGCAAAGTGTGTACTTGTTGTGGGGCAAAAGCACTGCTCTTCTGAAGCATGGTTTCCATTTAAACTTTCGAAGGGCTCCTAGCTCTGGCCTGCCTGTGTTTATCTGTGCCAAGTGTGAATAGGAATTGGAAAAGAGGAAAGAGAGAACGGCTGCTTTTTAAAAAACTAATTTAAAAGCAGGCGCAGTCTTCTGTAAGGATGATTCTGATTGTCCAGAGCTCTTTTAAAGGGACAAGGTTAAATGCATTTGTATTGAGAATGTGGGGTTAGACGCACACACAAAATGAACAACATCTTCTTTATTTATTTCATACTTAAATGGCCAAGGGTGTAAGTCAGTCAGTTCCTGATGATTCAGGAAAGCAAGGGGATTTTCTGTATTGTTTTTTTATTTCCTAAAGCTCTTTATCTCTGGCTTTGTATATTAGCTATTTCTACAGTACCACCAACCGCCCTCTGACCACTATCCTTGTGTATCCAAAGGGAGAAATATGCTTTGACTGTACATGGCTCAATGGGTTGGAAGCCACAGGTAAAACACTTGTGAGCCTATTCCCACGTGTCCCAGTTTAACAGTATAAAGCTGCCTGGCATGGGAAACACTGATGCTTGTACCATTATTCTATGCAAGATCTGAAATGACCGAGGGTTTAAAACAGCTCTATGAAGCAGGGAATTGCAGTATTATTTAGAAAGTGCTGATGTTTTGGCAAAAAACATGAACAGGCCCAGTTCAAATTGATTACAGTCTACAGCCAACACCGTGTCTGGAGCAGGACTGCCTTTTCTTGTATATTTTTACTGTGTGATTTTAATCTTGGCTGCATCTGTTCATTGCCATTGTAAAAGGAAGAAATCATAACAATTTGAAGAAAAAGCCTGGGGAAGTAGGAGTTTCTTTTTTTGTCAGCTTTATAGCCGGGGAAACTGAGGCATGGAGAGGCCCTGGATCTTCGTGGGTGAAGAAAATCAGCAAAGAGGTGGAGGATTCAGGGAGAGAGCCCGGGACTCCCATGCTACGGCGCTGGAAGGCAATGTTCCCCACGCACAAGTATCACCAGGGAGTGGCCCAGAGGATCTTCAGCTGGCAGAGTTTGCCCACACATATCAGCAGCACTTTTTGCCTAGGAAGCTAAGGGTTGGAAGAAGACAGTGTGCCTCATGAGTTAAGATTTGGTAGCTTGGTCGCTGGTGGAGCAGGATGCTCCAGACTCTGTTTCTCAGAAAAAACTGGCTGGAAACTACTCAGCTTAAAACTCCCCTTGGATGAGCGCAGCCAAAAACTTCAAGGGTTCTCCACTTGGGCTCTGCGAAAGGGAACTCTGGTCTCAAACTGCACACCAGTGTCCAGAAAGATATTTCCCACCAGTGGGGTCTTTTCCCTTGGGGGCGGGGGGAAGAAAAAAAAAAAGAAGAAAAAAATTCCAACTTGTCACAGACCATCTGCCTTCTCTCAGCCGTCTGGCTTTACCCTCCCACCCTTATTTTGGTAGTGTCATCTCTCTAGATACTATCTTACCTTTCTGGAGCAAACACAGTTTCTTGCTTATGTAGCTGGGGCCAGGATCTCTGCTGCAGAAAAGCAGTGTGTCACTGTGTGAGTTCAAATGAGCTGTGTTGAGTCATGCCAGCTGAGGATCCCGCTGCTTCGATTTATTGCTGAGAAAAGACCAAAAGCGAATACCCAGCACAAGGGAGGTTCTGTCTTATGTGCCCCATAGGCTTAATTAGCATACAGATTTTTGTTCACTGCTATTGCTTAAAACCAAAACCACTAACAAGCAAATGATGTAAAGGAGAAGGGCAGAAATGCTGTGTTCATTGTTCATTGCTGTTTATGTAGCACCGAAGTTGGGTAAGGCACTCTAGAGGCGTTTAACAGGCATGATGGCACGAAATACTGACCGTAATTAAGCCAGATGGAGCTTTGGTGTTGATTTTAGTGGAGTCAGGGATAGCCCTTTCCCAAGAAGTTCCTGTCTTAAGGGTAATCCTTGCCTTGAACAGAGGTTCAGCAGGCAGCAGGATGGGTTTGGATCTGCTGTGCAAGGTCTTGGCCTGGAGGAGCCCGAAATGGTGGGAATGAGCCCTAAACACTGCAGAGCTGTGCTGCCTGGGGATGCCTCTGTTTAGTGAGGGCATGCCCCAGTGGACCTATGGCTAATCAGACGTGTGGGTTAAACACTTGTTATTCACACTGCTGGAAATGTCATAACAAAAATAGCCTCCTACAATCAGGACCTAAATTTTCTGTACATTCCTACCTATGTCTTTGCTCCAGGTTTGATCTTGGCAGTGAATATTCCAGTACTCCTGTTCAGAAGACAGTGGACTATGCTTTCTCCAAGTTCTCAGGCTGAGTCACTAAAAATGTGTTATTTCCTTGCTGTGATGTTGTCCAAGATTTAGAAGTCACAATCCAACACGTTAGCCAAAACAATGACCTTGGCTTGCAAGCAAGAAGGTTTCTCAAAGGTTGATTGAAATGGTGGTGAGTTTTGCCTGCTTTCTGTGTTTTAAACCAGTAGGATACTTTAAAATTACATTTTCAGGCTTTCCCCAAAGCTATGAAGCCCAGATACCGATTTTTCCAGCTAAAAATTTTGGGACTATTTGTGCTGCTCACCTTAAGACACCTGCCCTTAGGTACCTGACTGGTGAAGCTCCTCTGCCTGGTTTGTACATGCTCCTCTGGAAGGGGCATTTAGAGATCTGCTTTAGAGAAGCAGTTCTGACATGGGTGAGTATTCCCTCCTTCCCCCAAAATTGAGAGGGAGTTCTGCTTATCCAGCTAAGAAGCCAGTTCACATGCCTGTGTTGCCCCTGATCACAAATAAGCAGTACAGCAATAGCCACAGCACGAGTGATAATAGGAAATAGCCATAAATAAATATGAAGGAATCATAGTTCACCTGTAGATTCTCCATAGCCATAAATGCTGGTGAGAGTTGTTGCATCATCCCGAACTCATCCCGAGCTATTCAATCTGCTCTTCTACTTCATGACCACAATGAATGTACGCCCTGGTTTCTGAGGTTGCAGATCTGTTACCCCAGGCTGCTGCCTTCTGCGCTCATGTGACGAGTACTACAGGCCAAACTAACTCTTGAAGTGGGATCTGGATCCAAATCCAGAGTGGCCTTAGAGCACCAGGGTGCAATAACAAGACTCCCAAAAGGATCAGCAGGTTGACAGAAGTATTCTGGTTTTGCAAAGCTGTTTGTCGAAAGATTCTGGTTTGTGAGAAAGGAGGTTGTAGCAAGGTAGTTGTTGGTGTCTTTTCAAAGTAACGAGTGATAGGATGAGAGGAAACAGCTTCAAGTAGCACCAGGGGAGGATTAAATTGGATATTAGGAAAAATTCCTTCACCAAAAGGTCGAGCACGGGAACAGGCTGCCCAGGGAAGTGGTTGAGTGACCATCCCTGGAGGTATTTAAAAGACACGTAGATGTGACACTTAGGGACACGGTTTAGTGGTGGACTTGGCAGTGTTTGGTTTATGGTTGGACTCGATCGTCTTAAAGGTCTTTTCCAACTTAAATGATTCTGTGATTCTGCATTTCTCACATACTTCACTCAAGCTGTTCTCTTGCATCTGCAGGTTTATCTGCTGGACTCCCATCTTACGCTCAGCAAGAGCTGCTGAGTGGGCTTGGGAATGACCTAATGGCTAAGTTTTATAGTGCCCAATTCCCTCCTTCATTGTTTTAACATCTATGTAACATTTCTTGCTGCTGTTCCCTTCCAGAATTGAAAAGCCGTTTCATGGAACTCACTGACCTGCCCTGGAGGGCTCTCCCTGGTCTGTGGTTTCATGCTCTACAATCTTATCCAAGACAACTGCATTTGGGGTTTCCCTTCCAGCCTGTCTGCCATGGAGCCCTTCAGAGCAGGTACGTTTCCGTAGTGCAGGACTGAGCCCAGGGAGCACTGCAGAACATGTGTGGGAAGGTGTCCTGTGCAAACATTGCCTTATGCGCTGCTCCCCAGCCCCACGCTGGCAGTTCATGGTATGTTGTATTTGCATAATGTACCTAAATTGAAATAGGTCGTAACAATTACATTGGCATGAGTGTGTCTCTTTCCCCAGCCAAGAAGCAAAGGCACCATGTCTCCTGTTGCAGAGCATGCCAACACTTTAAATATGCTCCTGCCAAGTTCCTACGTAAATCATGCCTTATCCAGCCCTCCTCCATCCTTCCAGAGGTTGCAGTCCTGGAATCCCATCTTGTTCTTCCGTTATCCAGGGAGTTCAAGACATGCTGTCAGGTACAGTTGACATACTAACATGGGACGTGTCTCAGAGCCTCTGAGGACTCCTCCTGCTTCATTGCAAATGATACATGATCAGTCTGTGCTTCCTTAGAGTATCACACAGCAGACAGAGCAATGCATTTGATCTTGCTGTCTGTTTTTATGGTAAGCCACTGTCTCGAGATTGTAGGGTCTGCTCTCTTTTCTGCTATGAGAATGCCTAAGCATGTGCTGTGATGAATCCTGGCAGAGACTTCTTTATGTCTTTAGCACTGGGTAGCCCAGATCAGCCCAACATGTGGTGTTTGAGAGGTGACAGTTGAACTTGTTGAACGCCACAAAAGGTTTTAGTCCATTAATCATTGTAGATTGGAGAGCTGAAGTTCCTATAAGGAATAGCTGTGGAAGAGGTAAAGCTACAAAGTGGATGGGGCTTTGGTGAACCTCTCTTCTGCCTCCAGGACTTCCACACTTCAGAGGGAGAACTTGACAAATCTCCTTGTCTTTTTGGGTTTGTAGTTGCACAACTAAGTTAATTAGGTTGAGAACCTTCCATGCACCATCTTAACCCCATTTGACTTTCTTGAATCAGCAAGGTACCTATGTACAGCAGAGGCGGAGGAGGACTGCTTTGATGAATTTGGAGTGTCTGCATGAGGCTTAGAACACATTTCACCGAGCCGGTTTCCAAAATACTGAAACCAAGTGTAAGGGGACAGCTCTTCATGTGAACATTAGGAAAAGCGTTAGGAAAGCGTTTGGGTGTGCAATGAAGCCAGGACTCATTGCCACTCTAAGGAGTGGAGGCCATTGCCTTGGTTTGGTGGTGTAGGTGCAGGCTCCATCCCATCCCAACTGGGCAGAGCCAAGCAGACCAGGCAAGTACCAGTCGGGGAAACAAGAGCGGTGAGCCAGTGTGCAAGGGCATGAAGCGAGCCCTTGCCAAGGGGTGCAGGGCTGGGGCTCTGCTCCTGCTACTGTCCTTGTGGCATGGCACATCTCTGCTGTCCCTTGCAGCAAGGTGATCAGCATCAGTGTGAACTGCAGCGCATGGAAAAGCTTGTAAACTCTGCTTGGTGGCTTGAGGACTGACTGCAGGGCTTTGGGAGAAGACTTTCTCCCTCTCAATGGACTTTCACTTCCCAGCAGGCAGAGAGCTGAGCAGCGAGGCATTAACCGACCGGGTTTAGAGGGTTGGGAAGGACCTGAAAGGGGAGGATTTGGTGGCAGTTCCTCTGGGCGAAGAACGTGGCATTCAATGCTCGCACGCTCCTCATTGTATGGGGAGGATAAAGTGGGGCGGCTGGAGGGTCTTGGGTCTGGGGGTCCAGTCGGCGCCAGCGTGGAAGGAGCCCAGCCCCAGCGGGAGCCCTGCCAGGCTGAATAGCCAGCCCGGCTGCCTCGCAGCCTCACGAGCACACAGCCCTCCTCACTTTGAAGCCCCCGGTGCAGGGAGAGGGGTGCTTTCTCTGGCTCTTGTTTGCTGATGAACCCTAAATTAAGAAATGCAAATCTATTCAGGACAGATTCCTTTTCCAAAGGCTACTTGCCTCAGTTGCTAATTCCCTGCGTGGCTTCTATACAGATCCGTAGCAAACACCTGCAGCTTTTTTTTTTCCTCTCCCCCTTTTTCCAGGGAGGGGGTGGCAATGGGGAGTTTATTGAAAATCTTTGTTTTCTCTGGTGCGATGAAACTTGCTTTGCTCTTTTGCCTCCTTTTCTTTTCCCTTTTCACAGAATAAATACAGCTGATCCATCTCTAGCCCCTCTGCACGTGCCAGAAGAATAAATCGTCCGCCTCGCCCCCAGCCCCCTCCTTTAATTCTTCCCCCTGCTGCTGTGTTTGCTTATTCTTGCTGCAGCTGTAGTGCTGGTCGCAAGCATGAGTTGACCTATTGCTGGTTTGTTTGGCACTGGCTCTGCAGAGCCACCCCTCAGAAAAGGACTTTGAAATCAACTGTTAGAACCCACCCTAGGCTGCTTTTTTTGCTCCCCCCCGCTTCTTATTATAGCTCTTGCCTTTTGTTGCCAGTGCAAATACAAACACACACACAGGCGTGCGAGCGCGCAGAGCAGAGGGGAGCGCAGCCCCTGAAATATTGCACTGTCCAGAGTCCACGGGTTAAAACAAACATCAACACTGCGTCAAATAGTTTGCCCGTAAGAGTCTTTTGTTATGAAGATAAGCTTGTTATCTCTTTCATTCAGATTTTAATCTGACAGGTCATTTGCATACTGCCAGCCGACTTCAGGGCGTGCATTAGATCCACTTTGCATTTAAATCCTCTGTCACTCAGGCAAATAAAAAAGGGAGGGGAGCTGGGGGGGGCAGCAAAGAACCTCTTTCAGATCCTCCCAGTTATTGCTATTACTTTTCATGTCGATTGTTGGTGTAATTGATGGCAGAAAAGTTCTCCTGGCTTTTGGGGCTCAGCATGTTCTGGGGGCAGCTGGGATACTCCCAGGCCATGAGCTGCACGGCCAGGGTCTTCCCAAAGAGCCCGCTGTGACCCCTGGGCCCCTCCCTTACCCAAATCCCTCTTCAAACCCTGCTTATGCAGACTTTTTCCCCAAAGTGAACTCTGTTGCTAGCTAAAACCTAGACCTGCTTAGTGCTTGGTCCTGCCCCCGGTCAAGTTAAGCCTGCCTTGGGCTTGCGTGAGGAGGATTCAAGGCCTTGGTAATAACAGGACAAGGAATAACGAATGTCCTGGCCACAATGCAGCTAAGAAGTCATCTTTTTAGCAAATTCCATGTAAATGAGCCTCTTCCCTTAGTTATTCCACTTGTCTTAGGTGTCTATATATATTTTATCTTCTTCTCCACCCGAAGCCTGATCCTGCACCTTCACTCCTTGAGCTTCATCACACATGCTGGAGGGATCCCGAAGGCAAGGCTGCTCGTACAGGTAACGGAGATACATTGCGTGACTGTGAAGGGCAGGAGCTATGGGACACAAGTCACCTGTGGTGCCAATGCAGGTTGATGGGGTTGTATTTCAGTGTGGGCACAGAGAGCTACACCAGTTTCTATAAGGTGCTGTAGCCTCATCAACCAACCAAATAAACAAAAACACTCCACACTTAGTGAAGGTTTTATCAAAATGCATGCCTACTCTGGATCCGTGGTTCTTGTTACCACCCTGCAGCCTTGCACCGGCCCTTTCCAACCCTGTTATAGGGCAGGAGGAGGGGGCTTGGCTAGTGATGGTCCAAGACCATAGATGGCATGCTCTGGGGTCCTGGCTCCCTGCAGGGATGTTGCATTTGTCTATGAGGGCACAAAATTTGGATTTTTAATGTATAGATCTGATTCTTCTCGCATCTTCTATGTTTGGACATATTGCCCACGCTCACTTTTCTCTTCCTGAGACCAGCACAAAGAGCATTGAGACTCTTGCATTGCTTTGAGTGCCGAGCCCAGGCTCCAGCCTGCCCTGGCTTTGGAACAGCTGTTACCCGGCTGTCCCTGCCGGCCGGCCACAGAGCACCGGGTCCTGCCTGCTCCTGCCAGCACCTCCCTCCGCTTGCGGTGTTCCCTGCACCTCCTCTGAGATGCTGAAACAATGAACTGGGGACAAGATTAAACCTGGCGCAATTCTACTCCTGTGCACAGAGGTGTAACCACCGCTCTGCTGAAGACCACGGGAATTACCCTGGGGTAAGTGAAAGGTGAAACTATGAGTCTCCTTCCTGAAATACAATGGAGAGCCCATGAGATAAGAGCACAGTCCCCCTGCAGAGAGAAGGATGGTGTCCCCAGGGATTGTGTCCCAAGCCACAGCAAGCAGAGCCACGGGAGAACGTTTCCTTCAACCCCAATGGGGTTAAAGATTGGATCTGGTGCAATTAGTGTATCCAAAAGCAGGACAATGAATAGTTGCAGGGCATTTATTCAGCTCTGATGTGACAAGTTCAATTCTTCTGTTCAGAGCCAGTGATTTTCTTACATATATTAATTATTTGAAATAATTCTCTGAATAACATCTAGAAATAATTCAGGCAATATATCTTGATAATGAACCCGTTGCTACTGAATGGTTGAAACCTCAGCTGTGCTGGTGACTTTGGCTTGGGTGAGTGTTCACACGGGATTGTTTCTTCTCTTAAATACTAGTACGTGACTTTCAGAATCAGATTCTGGTCTGGATTGCCGTTTTTATGAGGTCTCTTATTTTCCATTTCTGTAAATGTTCCTGACGGTAAATGCTTTTGTTAGAATATTATTGGTAAAGCAAACATAAAAAGCATGTGAATGAAGGCAGACCAAATATGAGCCATTTATTTGAATGGAGAGTTGCGGGGGGTGGGAAGTTTCCAAGATACGTAGCCACCTCCAAGCCTTAAATGAAGGTGCTGGGAGAGAAGAGTGTCTCTTCCCAGCTGACATCAGATTTACTCTCTTCCAATTTCTTGTCAAAATTTCTCAGGGCATTAAGAAAACAACAGAGTATTTTTGGAAAAAAAAAAAAAAGTGTATTTTTTCTTGTAACCCATAGTAGCAAACCTTAATAAGCAAAATCCCATATAATGCCACAGCATTCCCAGTCCTCTCGCACGCTGTGATAGCCTGCTTTTGCTCTGCGGTGCTTGCAGTGGAGCAGTAGTGTCCCTGAACACAGTGTGGGGTATGGGCAGCAAGAGGTGTGTGCTGCGCACACTGGAGCTGTCATCCTCGGAGAGGACTGGGACAAAGCCATTAAGATGTCTGATACGTGCTGGGGCTCTCAGAAGAGTGCGTGCTTCCAGTTATTTATCACCCAGCGGTGCTGCCAGTATTACCGAGACAGAGGCAGCACGGGGCAGCATCCAGCGCTGGCTGGCCGAGTGAAGAGCACGCCTTGCTGATGCTCTGCTGCGACGAGGAGCTGCATCGAAGCAGTCACCAGCCAGCAGTGGTGAGAGCTGGCCGGGCACTGCGGGTATGACCGCACTGACAGAGCTTGGCCAGCCACTGCTCCACTCCCTCCTCCAGCCAGCCAGCCCTATAAGCTCACAAGCATGGGAGCATTGGAGTTTTGGAGGGATTTTCCATCCAAAATCCAGATCATCTGGCCAAGGGTGGAGGGGAAGGGAAAGGCAGAGAGGCCAATACACAAATAGCGAAGAGCTCCTTTTGCAATCCAGTTTCTCACTCGTGCTAAAACTGAACATTGAAGACCCCCAGACTAAGGGCAATGAATGCAAAATGAGACCTCTGCAAAACCCCTTGGTTCCAGGCCAGCTCTCTTGCTTTGCTTTGCTGCTCCTTGGCACCAGTCTTTCAGCCAAGTGAGCAAGTCAATGGCTAGTGTCATTTTCAAATAATCTTCCTAGCTGTTTTCTGTATAGCTAATGAGAATGCAAATGTGCTGGGTTTCCAGGCTTGCTTACGACCTCCACTTCTTCCTTTCTGTGCGTGGTACCTAAGTGCCCTTCCTCTCGTCGTGAGATCTGAACACATTGCGCTGGCTGGTGAGGCTGTCCTCACATTACCAGTGAGAAACAGTGTTTTGGGTAGAACACCAAAGGAGGACCCAGCGTCTCTCAAATGCCTGCTCTGCGCTATCCTTCCACATGCTGTCCCTGCAGGGTTAAAGACAGACCAGTTTAGAATTAGAAAAGCAGGCAAGAAGCAGGTCTTTTTCTGTAAGTTATATACCACACCAGAGCCAAAGTCACATATCACCGCTACTGTGTACTGCAACCAGCCCATAGTTGGGCAGTATAGGGCTTCCTTGCTGGACTGTCCTTGGGAGTTTTCCTGCTTCTTATCAGCACTTGTGGTTCTTTTCTTCCATACTTGCCACAGTAGTATCGCTTTTCTAACCCCCCCTGAAATCGGTTTCGCATCAGGCTTGCAATTTGGTATCTCTCACAGCTTTGATCCCTGCAGAAACGGAGCGGTGACTCAGTTCGCACCTTTTGCTGTGCTTCTCTGTCAAAGAGCAGAGCCTCTCCTGACCAAGACCTCCCATCACAGCTCTGCCTGTGTACTTCCTCGGGCATGGTGTCACATGCCATTATAAAACCAGCCCTGGGTGCTTTCCAGTTAACTGAGCCTGGACGGAGTCCAGGCAGTGTCCCCAGCCCTGGCTCTCAGGGACACGTTCCTTGCCTGGCTCCCTTTCTGGGGATGTTGGATCAGAGATGAGAGCTCAACAGCTTATGGGCATTGTCGCATCCTCTGTTCTGATGGGCACTCTGGACTCTTCGGGGACCATGAGGACAATTCAATAAAGGGACACAGCGTCTGCACAGGAATTTTTTCCACACAGACACGCGCGCTTCATCCCTAGACAATGCACGAGTGCCACAGAGTGAGGCAAAGCTGCCACCTCCCGAGCGTTGCCCTTTTCTCCGGCTCTCCCGTCTGGTATATGTCTCCAGATCTGCCTCCAGTCTTTAAGAGAGCCCAGGTTCCTCTGGCTGAGCCTTCCCACCCCGGCCACCAAAGGGCTTCCTCTGCCCCGAGAACATGTCTCTTTTAAAAGTAGCCTGACATCTTTCCTTTGTTCCTGGCTTTCCACTAGGATTTTCCATGATGCAATCCTGTATGGGGTTCCTGGCAAAGAGCTGTTAAAAGTCAGTAGCTGTGCCTGGAGCAAACCCATTGTTCTGCCAGCACAGAGCCCTTCAATGCCGCTGACTCCTGCGTGGCCTCAGTCCTGCTCCCCCGGCACCACCGACAAGAGGGATGTCCTAATCCACACGGAGGGATGCAGCCATAAACACAAGGCACAGCACAAAGAGCAATGTGTGATTAGATGCAGACACAGCCCCCCCAGACCATCACACCAACCAGTAGCACCAGGCTCCGCCGTGGTTGGGGACCAGACTGTGACTCACCAGCTGCATCTCACTTTTCCTGGGGAAGTTCACGGGCTGTTGCTCCAGCCAAGAAGCGTTATTTTGGAGTGGAAAGTGAGAAGCTGTAGCTTTTATCCTTTTGGAGGAGCAATTTGCAAGGAAAACAATGCAGGATTCTCTGGAATAAGGAGTATTAGCTGCATCATCTTTTAAAAATAATTTAGTCAGGTGACTGTTGGCCAGGGATTAGCACCCTTGCAGGCGCTTGGGTTGCAGTGAGGGGGGGTGTTTGCTGAGATTTATTGATGTTGGGGATTGTTACAAATGCATAGGTGACGTCTAAAGCCAAAGCAACTCTCTGGCGTGCTAATGAGAAAAGTCAAAGGCTCTGCAAAGTTTTTAGCAGCGTAGCCATTAACCCCAAGATTACAATATCCTCTGTGTTTTTCCAGCATGTTCTGCCAAGATTTCGCCTTAAGCAGAGGAAAGATGGAAAATACAGGGCCAGAGAGTCTCCTGCAGCTGAAAACCACTGTCTGCTGTGTTGCTCTCTGGGACAGAGAAGAGCCTGTGTATAATCAGCACTGAGTAGGGAAACATCTCTACTATCTAGCACAGTCATTTTCTTTGATGTTGGACAGGTGGAAAAAGGAAAAATCACAGAGAATGGTCCTGTCTGGGAGATGCAGTCTTATGGCCTCCACCCTCCTCTGCTTCTGATGCTTGGATGTACGGGACTGCTAAACTCAAACTTCAAAAGGGCTTTCTAGGTAGTTACTTTGGATGTCTCTGTTTCATCCAAGCAGGTCTTCTCACAGGAATTATTTTTTATAGTAGTAATGAGGTTTTTCCTCTCTACTCAGCTAAGGATAGAACAACCAAAATGGATGGGACAGGCTGCAGGTGAACTCCAGCAAAAATCCTGTGGCTACAACATTTGTAGCAGATAAACAAATACAGTTTAGGTAACACTGAAATGTTTAGTGACTGCATCTTGCTGTGTCTGAGCTATTGCATTGATAGAACTGTGGCTTCTGTTTTCTGTCCTCCTCCCACAAAACATGGAATATTTTTTCCTAGAAATTTCCTTTAGCTTTATTTAAATCATTGAAAGAAAAAAAAAAACACAAATAGTAGCTCCCTTAAAAAATATTCTTGAGTTAAACAAAACCTTTTGTTCTGTTCCAGATTTTTAAAAAACATCGACTGCATCAAGATGAAAACCAATGTTTTGGATGTTTGAAGAAAAAAATCTGCTTTCCTTTTATTCTCTGTAGTTCCTTGACGAAGAATTACTTCCACTTGGGACACCTAGACAATGATTTTGAGATGTGTAAAAAAAAAAAAAAAAAAAAAAAAAA
>Ga0065711_1004905_pt1 | contig 25498 bp, 14 predicted proteins | sample Hoacrofraction12_FD_59098 | JGI IMG/M metagenome (GOLD analysis project Ga0065711, IMG submission 59098) | Hoatzin crop microbial communities from Cojedes, Venezuela - Epithelial fraction 12 v2 (version 2) | ecosystem: Host-associated > Birds > Digestive system > Esophagus > Crop | place...
GGTCCCTCGGCGCGAGCCTCTGCTCCAGAACCCTTCACCTTCAGTAGCTTCGCCGAAATGGTCGAAATGGCGGGCACACCGGCTTTTAAAATACAAAATACCATGTGATTTATGTGTTCCATCAAAATGGAACTAGGACTTCTGATATTGTATATTGACAATTTCGCTAGTGTTCAGTATACAGACCAAGCTTCAATTGCAGAAATCACTCACTGAATCATCAGGATGGAACAGATGCAAGAAAATTGTGATCTACTTGATGAGAAAGAGTAAAAAAAGAAAAAAGATAAAGGCACTGGATCAATTATTCACTGCAACTTACACACTAGGCTACCATGATCATTATAACCCCTTCACATCCTGTCACTCTACACTTCATTATTTCTGCTTACACCTATGGAGCCTGCCCTTTTACCTTGCTGACACTGCCCCCTTTTCTAGCTGTCAAACAGTGTGTTTCATTCCCTGTTTAAAGCATTTCTTACTTCTCCTTAGTGTGCTGCCTGTATCCTGCCATCCCTATCTCTCCTCCTTGTAGCTCCATCAGAGCAGTGGCTTTCATGCCTAAAATGGTGGGGGAAAAGCTGGTTTAAAGACCATCTGGCTTCTATTCACAGGACACTATTGAAAACCAAACTGGTTTCTTAAAGCTCCTACTGAACCGTATAAAAATGTTCTTCTCCCCCCTCCCCTCCCCCCCCGCTTTTAAACTGAGGGATTTTTTAAATATTTTTTCCAAAGTCTTCAGACTGATTGTTGAAGCCTCTGCTGACAAGCAGGAGCCCTATATGGTTTCCATAATGAATAGTGCTAAATATTTTTTAATGAATCATTCCTTTATCAGGAAAGCTCAGCACAAGAAATGATTATGCACGGTGAATTTGATAGAGAGGACAGAAAGGTACTGGCTCATGGACTAGTAGTTAATTTGTTGGGGCTTATTAATGAAATTTCTTCAATATACCATTCAGCTGTCTAGGGTGCCTTTGCCACTCTTACACTGAAGAACCTAAATATCATCCCCTCTATCGCTGTGAGGTGGCGCAGTGTCACTCTTTTGATTTTTAATTTAACCCACAAATTCATGTGGCTTGGCCAAAACTGGGCAGGAAGGAAATCTAGTATCAAAGGAATGGGGGGGAAAAAAAAAAACTACCTTGCAATCTATGCCAGCACTTTAAGCATTAGATCTCTTGTCTTCACAAAGCACGGAAGAGCTTACCCTACTGCAATAGTCTAGATTTCATAATAATTCAAGCTGATTCATACTCTTAAGGCATAAATTTACTTTTTAAGGATTGCTGTCACTGGGGGGGAAGCTGGAGGCAAAGGCATATAAAAAGTTTGTCTTGAACCCACAAAAAATATTAACTTTCTGATTGATAGTTCCCATAGTTTCCTGCCTATTAGCCAGTGAATAAAGAGTATATATATTATACCCATAATTTAAATCCTTATTAGGGCCCTTTTCCTTAAAAGGTGTTATACGCACTGGCTTTCATAAGGTCTGTTGTACAGCCTGAACCAGCCATCACTTCAGGGCATAGCAGAGGTACAAAATCCAGTTCCACCTCCAAAACAATGCAGGTTTCTTTGTGGTTCAGATCAGACAGATCTGGTTTAGGACAGGATCTTCAGCAGCCTCAGCTCAGGAACAAGGTCCTATGTGATGAGGTTTGGGACGGCTTATGCTGGGAACATGACCAAAGGACTCCTTCCTTGAATGTTACTCCATTCTTCCTTTGCCCAGTGATCACCTCAGGACACATTAAAGGTATTATTTAAGTCAAATACTGGAAGGACACATTTTATAGTACTGTGAGATTGCATAACCAGTTTTCAGCTTAATAAAATGAAAGTATTTTTGATCTTTATTTATCCAGTCTTTTCAGTCTGAGTGCTTAGACTGTGTCATCACTGTAAAGAAAACAAGTCTGAAACTGGAATATGGAAACAGAAACTGATAGGATCCTGTATGGAAAGAGTGGGAGAAGAAATAGACAATGACACCCTTGCAGTAGAAGAACAGCAGGAACCTTATGTTGGATTTTTCTTTAGTTGAAGTTAAGCTCATTATACCTGGCACTTATTCTGTTCTCAGTGGCTTCAGATAGAAAAAAATGCTGGAGTCTGTTCGTTGTGTCTAACCTATGCTGTCATGCGAATGTGGGCATATGTATCTTCGGTTTCATCTTGCTACCTGAAAGCAGTAGAAGTACTAGAACTTCCAGAACTTCCAGGTTTACTTGCATTAAGCAGGCATTGTGCATGTTAGATGGTTGCCTAAATTTAATAGAAAATGTAAAAGAAAAAAAAAAAAAGCATCAACATACTTTGCAGAATTTCATTTGGTAAAATCAGTGAGAATATGTCTAATTTAAGGATGAGAATAGTTATCTTAAAATCAGTGGAGGATGGTTGACTAGATTGATGAATTCATGCCTCCAGTTTTGTTTTCACCTTTCTTAAAGAAATCTACAGAAATCATGAATTCTGTGTCAAATGTTTGTGAGAATTAAGAAGATGTATAATCTTTTCTGATTTCTAATTCTCTTGTATAAGAGAATTTCATTATGGAACTGTCCTATTTGCAGGCAGCTCAAATGTTTTGAGAAACACTTCTTCAAACTGCCTCCTACTGATTAATCCACTTGATCGTATAAATAAGAATATGTAAAACCTCCATTGACAGAAGATAACTCATTTTAAACTGAACTGAGAACACTTCTAAAACTTGTTGTTAAACTGCAGGCCCTTCTGTCTGAGCAACGTGATGCATCTGTGAAGTACTTCACCTAAGACATCTGTCAGAAAAAAATTTAGGGTAAATCCAGCAGGGCTACCCAGAAAATTCCTTCTGAAGCTGTCATCCCATGTGGCAAAAAGGCAAACATCAAATACAACATTTTGTACACATCTCTGGAGTGCAAGCTACAGCCATGAAGCTCACCAAATGCAGAGACAGAAGAGGAGCTTCCTCATTCGCAGATTCCAAATGCAGACGTACTCAGCTGTTTCAAAGGGTGAAATGGCAAGACCCCTAGAGAGCAGCATAAAAAAGTATTGGATGAGCTTGTCATTGATTCCCAACTCCTACTGCACTGTAAATACCAAAGGAAAAATAATAAAAAAAAGGAGTAGTTGACTTCACTGAATGTACAGCCAGTACTGTGCACTGGCACAGTGAATCAAACATCACATCAGCAGCGAAACATTCCTGACTGGCTGTATGAGGTAAATCCGAACCCATGTTAACAATTTCAGAGAAGAAGCTATTTTGGAGAGCCCAATGTCCTGGGTTTGGCCAGGACAGGGTTAATTTTCACCAGAATCCAGGAAGGGGCACAGCCGGGTGGGCTGACCCAACCCCAACCTGGCCAAATAGAGCCGGGTATTCCATACCACGTGCCGTCATGCTGGGTTCCGGGGAGGGGGTGGGCGGCGCGGTGGGAACTCACTTGAGGCTCAGGAGGGCTCAGCGGCGGTGCGGTGTGAGAGAACAGTTCTGTTCTGCGAGTTTGTTTTGTATATTCCCTTTTTTTTCTGTATCGTAGTTGTTCCTGTTCCCTTAGTTTGCTGTTCTGTTAAACTGCCCTTATCCCGACCCACCAGTTTCTGCCTGTTTCTTTCCATTCTCCTCCGCATCCAGGCGGGGGGAGGGGCGGCCGTGTGGCGCTTTTGTTGCCGGCTGCAGCCGAAACCAAAACACCCAATAAGACAAAATTTAAGAATTGTAGCATACTCATTTTCACCTTCATGGATACCTTGTTTATTAAATAGGTAGCTAGATACTAACATCTCATTTGCAAAATCCTCTCCTTGGAGTTCCTGATTCCTGCTCAGTGAAACAGTCACACAAAGACACAGGTCAGTCAGTTCTTTATGTGACTACCCCTTTCACAGCCTCAAAAACAGAGCCACCCAAGGGGTTAAACAACTGTGCTAAAGGTCACACAAGTTGAAACCCGAAGGGCAGAAAGCTTTGTTCCTCCTGTATGTGCCCCTCAATCATTGTGTTGACTGTTTAAAGGGATATCTTCAGGGAGATGAAGTTAACCACTGCGTCTAGGGATGAATGTGTCAATGACAGCAGGAGGACTGAATGTTTTCGTCTCCTCTCTAATCACCAGGGTACAGCTACCAGTTTGCACACACAGAAGTACCTGCATCACTTCTTTATCAATGTTCCAATCACGTGAGCCTTAAATCTGCTGGAATGACAGCTCAAGGCTGATGTACAAAATCATAGTTAAAAAGCCAGCAGATGGGGGAGAGAATGTGTGTTCTTTAAGTCTATATGTATTCCTTCTTCCATTTAATACATTTGTAAAAAATCCTGCATTTACTGTGCTAAATTTTGCCAGCTGAGCAGCTTGAATGTTGCAGCAAATCAGGTTTTTTACATAAAAAGTCAGGTCAGCCCAGTCCCCCACCTGCTCAAATTAGAGAATTCTTTTCTTAAAATACATATGGAGGGAGTGGTGGAGGGGGAAAGTGTCTGGACACGTAGTTTATATCAGTTGTCTGGTGACGGCGACAGGTGCATTTGTCAGGCCCCAGGGAGCAACTCTGTTAGATTAAATTTATTAATTGAGCAGATTACATGTTTTAGGAGATCCATCCCTTCTCCTCCTACCACCCCTCCCTTTTCTTTGATATTCTATGGTGAAGGCAGGGAAAGGGAAAATAAACTTCCTTTTGGCTTTATCAAGTTATAATTAAGCGTGAGGGGAGTGGAAGGATCTGACTGTAATGCAGAGGGCGCATAACACTGACAAGGTCAATTATTTCCTGATAAGTCCTGCAACGGTAGGTATTAATCATATGAATAATATTAATTGAATGTGAGTTTGTTGAGTTTTAATTCCTATTTTAAAGTTTTCTTCTGCATATTGCAGAGAGGATGGCAGATGCGAGTGGTTGATTAAAGGGCCTCCAGCCTTACAGGATTTCTTACTAGTGCTTAGTCTGAGGGTCCTTACAGTATTTTTGCCTATCAAGATATCCAAGGAGAAGAATGCAGCAAGCAGGAAAGCGAAGCTGGGAATCCTGTTTCCGTAGGATTTTGGATGCTTTCTGTGTTAAAGTGATTTCTGCGTATCCCAATTCCTGAATAGCCAGAGACAGAGCAGCAGAACAACATCAGTTTCAAATGTCCTAAGATTTGGCAGAACTGTAGATGTGTCATATGTTGGGAAGTGAGGTTGTGAGGAACAGGCAAGGTCACTCAGTCAGAATTCCTGGCTGGCACAATCTTTAGGGCCTTCCAAGGAAACTGCAGCTCATGCAACAGTTAATGATACTGCTAGAGCATTTTTTACTTTTTGTAAGAAGAATCCTGGTAGTGGATACAATGTACTCCTTCCATTTCAACTGTGGCTGAAATACAGCTTCAAATCTTCTAGTTTGAGATATTCTGAACTGATGGCTTCTTTCAGGGGTTTTATCTCATCTGATCCAAGTCCAATTGTCATTTGAGGCACAACATAATAAATAAAAAATAGCTCCAGTGCAACCAGATGTCTCAGTGCAGACCCATTCTGGCACCTCTCTGAAAACTCCACCTCAGGAATGGTCATAGACAGAAGCAGTGGCTCTTACTTATGACAATTTTGTTTAGCTCATGTGCTGTTCCTGCTATTAGTTACAATTTACATTCCAGGTTATATATTTGGGAAAATTTGTTTGTTTATTTCCTTAGCACATTGCCAAGATATTACTCTGTTTAATTTTACCTGAAGTTGTCCTACTTAGCAACAAATATCAGTTAAAAGCCTTTTGTACTTTACTGTGTCTGTACCATGCTCCTACATTCCCAGAGTATTAATATGTCTAATTAATGCTTCCTTTAACCTGTTTCATTCATTTTTTACAGTGCATCCCAGGGGGTGTACCAACTGATACCAAATTTGAGCTTTTCCCAGAAAAGCTGATGCTTTCCAAATTACCTAGTTCTGTGTTTTATTCTAGGTAGAATCACAGGGACCGAGCATGCCTAACCAGTCAAAAGCCAATATATTTAGCTTTTGCTCCAGAGAGACTGAATAAATAATATAGATAGTTAGATTGCTCACTGCCAGAAGCATGTATTTTTCATGGAAAATTTATGATGTAAGTACATAAGGCATTGTGGATATACAAAAAAAGGCCAGTAATCCTGAGTCTCTGGAAGATGACAAAAAAACTATTTAGATTCATAAAATGTGCTCACTAGCAGGGGCAAGATTCATAGGGCATTGTGTGCACAATGCAGCACAAATATTGACTAGTAAAAAGACTGTTTACTGCTGAAGAGATGGGAGACTCATTAGTGGCATAACAGAACCATAAGCTGGCCTCCTCCAGAGGCACAGAAGTTAGTAGCAATGAAAATGATGTCTGAGAAGGACGCTGCCATCTGTAAGTTTACACATTGGATGGCTTAGGGGGGAAGGAAAGGCAGGAAATTATTCTGAAACCCTGATAAAAAAGTTCCTAACAAAGAAAAGTAAGCACTTTGGAAATAGATGGAATATAATCAGAAAATGCTTCGCTGTTTTGATAAAGCATGGCAGTAAGTGAGAAAAAACATTCTTTTTTTCTGTTTGTTTTTGCTTTTAAATACCATCTTTTTGTTTCCCACTGGAATTAGAAAATATAAATTTGCATTTTTACAATATAGTCCTACATTAAGCAAAGTGTCCTAATGATTGTGTCTGGACCTTTTTACCCCAAATCCTAATCCTTGTGAATTGAGAAGTGTGATGTGTTGAGTGACAGCAGTCTAGGGACAGAATATTAAAATTTGAAGCCTGCAAGTCGTGTTCAATAAAAATACATCAAGGAGGATGAAACCTTTACAATTCACCAGCACATTTTACTCTACAATTTTCAAAAGGAAAGTAGCAGGGGTCTCAATCGAAGCACGTTGAAATGTTCCATCAAACACATCTCTTCTAAATTTAACCTGACAGTGCCTGCTTCCATTTCCTATCTTCTCACTTAAATGGGTAACACATGTGTAAATGATGTTTATTTTATTGTAAATAGAGTGTTGTCTCTGCCCTTTAATATCATGGCTCTGTGCCTGCACCCTTGGTGTCTCCTTTAACTACTAATGCAGTCTTCTCCTATACACAGTAAGGCTAGTACAGAGGCCTCTGGCCAGCTACCCCGTCCCTCTTCATAGTGGCAGGACTGATTTCATAGATTTTTTCCATCCCTAATGATTTGGTACCGCGTCCTGCCTTGAATATCATTTCCCTGTTTACACAAGCTCTTCTGGCATTTTATTCCATCACCTGAACTGTTCCTCTGAGGCTGGTTGAAGCTTTTCTTCATATTCAACAAACAGGTTTTCTGATGAATGTAGTGCATAACGTCCTCTTCTGTCCCAGTGGAGAAACAGAGGAAAAGTTGTTCTAGCTTTTCATACACCCCTTAAGAAAGGTGTAGTTTGCTCTATACTCCCCATCACCTAGCTGTGCAACAAGGACTGATCAATGAAGATGAGATGCAGCTGCCTAACTGCACATGAGACAGCTTCACCAGTGTCACCCATATCAAGAAAATCACCACGGTAGTTGGGAGAACAGCAACTCTGGATTTCTTCAGAGACGTCAGGCCAGTGGTCCCTCTAGTGCTAATGTCTGTTGGAGATAGCCAGTTGCTTCAGGAGTAGCAGGGGACAATTTTGTGCCTAGAGAGGCAGCTTCTTCTGGAGCCCGTTGACCACCTCACCCAGAGCCTCACGGTGACATTTAATTCCGAAGTGTCAGGCCACATCGTCAAACCTTCAGTCGCTGGGTACTGATGGCACCCTGAAGCAAAGGTCTATTTTTGTGTGTGTGTGTGTGTGTGACGGTATTCCTTAGCTATGTTCTGCTTTACGCCAGCAGACAACATACTTCTCTTTGCCCACAGAGTGCCTGTCCCAGCAGCATGAACGCAGCCTGCTACGAGCACGTTTCCTGAAGGGACATTTCCTAACACACTCTTTGCAATGTTCTGTTTTGGATTTCTACAGAGTTTCCTCGCAATTTCAGGTAACATAAGCGTTCAGAAATGGACCGGGTGCCTGTGCTGAAGTATCAGCAGCCGAGGTGCGGGATGCAGGGCCGGCGTCTGTGAGGTGGCCTCACGCTGCACACAGCCGGTTCCAGCTGGCTCTGCAATGAGCCTGTCAGCAAGGCTGGTGATGCCTCTGTGAAAACGCATTTAAGAAATGGCAGAAAGGCCTGGAGGTGAGGAGGAGGGAAAAGCAGCCGTGAGAAGCAGCCATGCGAAGACCGGCGGAGGAGCAGCGGGTGGCGGCGCACCTGGCCCACAGCAGGGATCCCCACGTGCCCTGTGGAGAGGATCCCTCCAGGGCAGGTACCCATGGTGCAGCCCGTGGAGGGCCCCACGCCAGGGAAGGTGTGTGTTCCTGAAGGAGCTGAGACCTGTGGAGAGCCCACGTCGGAGCAGGGCAAAAGTATGAGAGGGAAAAAGCAGCAGGGAGAGACTGCTGGGCACTGAGTGTACCCGATGCCTCCCTGGATGGCTCCCAATGGGTAAAGGAGTCTAGAGACTCTGGGAAAGCGAGGCGAAAAATATCACTTTAAGGTTTGTCTTTTTTTTGTTTCTCATTACACATCTATTTTAATTGGCAATAAATTAAGTTCATTTTGCCGTCTGTTTTGACCATGACAGTACCTGATGAGTGATCTCGCTGTCCTTATCTCAGCCCACAAGCTTTCTTGTTAATATTTTTCGTGTATTCTGCCCATATCTTTCTAATGGGTATGGGGGAGTGAGTGAGCAGCTGGGTGGGAGTTTGCTTGTTAGCCGAGGTGAACCCATGACAAGGGAAGAAGAAAAGCCAGCTATCAACCAGATAGGATTCTCAGCTGTAAGGTTTTCTGCACGGGCCTGTAGGCTGTAAAGAAATAATTTAGGTCACTACAAAGAAGTTAAGCTGGAGCATAACCTGATCATCTCTGTAAGCCCATTTTAACCTGTTAACTTGTTCCTCATTGGCTTCATATCTGGTTCTGTGAATATTCCTTTTAATAATTTACACGCATGAAAAGACCCATTAATCACAACTATGGAGACTGGAAGGCTCTCAGATGTTTGCAAGAGAGGGCTGTCTGACTAAAGAAGTCAGCTTCACACAGGTTTTCTGGGCCATGTTTTCTTCCATGGTGTTAATCAAAAGGCATAAAAGGCTAGGAACATGAGCATGATTACGCTGGATTTGAAATGGCACCTAGATGCCTTTACAAATAGAAACAGAGAACATTCATACTGGCAAGTTCTGCCAGGTTAAAAAGTGTAGTAGGCTTGGATTTGTAAGGTAGCTCCTAATTTGGAACCTATGAAAAGCTGAGGTGCTTAAAATGAAAATGACAGTCCTCTAAACCTATGTAAAGGTGCTGTCTAGGCAATATGGCAACTAGGTATTCACTGCACCTATTTTTGATACTAAAGCAAGGCTTTGTATTTTTACATCCCTTCACCAAAGTGTAGGCAGCCATAAAGCAAGAGACAGGACACAGGAGAGCAGAGCTAAGCTGTGGCTGTAGATGGGGTCCTCAAACAGAGTTATTTTGGAATCTTTAGGACTCTTCAGTTAGCTGTGCTCAGATGTCACCTAATGCCAGAACCTCTTTCTCTTTCCAACTGCTAAACAAAAATAATCAGAGGATTGTAGTTTAGTGTGACCTATTTGCACTGGACCTGTGGACTCACAAAGCAGGTGAAAAACCACAGCAAATGAAGGTGCTCTAGGCATAGATGCAAAGAGAGAGCAGTGTGAAAGACTGGCAAGGTCCATCCATGTTTGCCTGCCAAGCTAAATTATGTTTCCAGGCCTATCCTGGGGTCTAAACCCTTCTATAATATACCCCAATGTCCTATGGACAATGGCCTGAAAGAGTGCAGAAGCAGAACATGCACAGAATAATACTCCCCCAGTATTCCGCGTCTTCAGTCAGCTCACGGCCTTGACATCTAGAGTGTTTACATCTTTGTCTATCCTTTAGAAAGAACTTTCCTTTCATTAATTTGTCTAATAATCTTTTGAATCTGCTTGATGCGGTTAGCATCCACAAGTTACTGTGGCAACAAGTTACACAATTAATTCTGCTTTATGTAAAAGTTCTTTCCTTTGTTTGCTTTTAGAATTTCCCATCTGATAATTCTGTTTGACTACCTGTAATTTCTGTGCCACAAGAAACAATAAATGCTCATCTGCTATTCTTACTTCACAATTTAGAGACCTCTCTCAATCCTTTCAGACCTTTTTAGTCTGAGCTAAAGATATTAGGTTTATTTAATCCCTTCAACGGAAGCAGTTTTGTATGTTCAGTCTTGCCTGCGTCTTTCTGACCGTTGTTTTGTTTCTTCTGAGATGCAAAAGAAGGACATGACAGAATACACTCCATGTTTGGTGTGGATGTTCCATATAGGAGAATAAGGATTTTGTTGTTGTTATCATTTATTTATTTCTCATTCTTTCTGATGTGCTCTTACAAAAATACCAACATAACTGCCTATTGTAGATGCAGTTATGCCAGCATAAACTGCTTTATGATACATGGGAATGGAAAGAAGCCACACTAGGATCAAGGAAAAACATTCTAAAAGTCAAAGTGCATCCCTAGTGAGGGCTGCAAAGTATCAGTAATAACAATAATATCAATGATTCTTCTCTGTCTGAAATAAATTGTACCAGTAGTTCTGTGTGTAGAGTCCATGCCCACACCAGCCATAAACCAGTCACCCAGGAAAATGTTTCAGTGTATGCTTGATTTCAACCTGTGAATAATTCTACAGATACTCCAGATACTCCTTTCATTTTTGCTGGGAGTACTCATCTGCTTTTCATCTGTACACACCCGTTGCTGGGTCAGGGCCCAAAGTATTTGAACAAATATTTATCAGGTATTTCTCAGAATTTTTGAGCTCTAGTGGGAGCCAGATTCGTTACACCTCTGCAAGTTTTTATGCCAGGGTTGAAAATGAGTATTCTCTTATATTTTGAAAAAGAACTGATTTATCTGATTGGAACCAGAAACCTGAATTTTAAGCACATTAGTAACTCAGTTCTGTGTCTAGTCTGTGTACAAAATAAGAAGATTTGTATTCCAATAGTGCAAAGCTTTTCATGCTCTACAGAATGTATTACTTTTACAAGATGGCTTCTCTAAATAAGGCAGGGGTCAGCTTTTATTTCTGTGTACAGTGGCTTTGCCATTCTGGGACAAGAATCATACTTAGGTTTGGTGTGATCTCAGACGCACAATCCTTTATCCATCTGTAAGGTACCTGTTGACTCCCCAAGATCAAGCTCATTACAAATCCCATCTCTTATTCCATCACAGGATACTCTTGTCTTTGAAGGGGTACCCTGCACCCCTGTGATTCTGCCAGTCCCCAGCAGGGTAAGTGCAAATGGCCAAGATCAGCTTAATATGCATTGCAAGAAGGTTCTGATTTTCAGTGAGGGTTTGAACCTGAAATTTCTCCGTTGTCATTTCCTAGATGTGAACTCAAAGGTACATCTAAGAGCAGGTTAGCTTAAAGTGGAGGAAAAGTGATTTTTGGACACAATTTTGAGCTTCAATTAGCATTTAAGAAGTGTAGAGAAGTTAACTTGGATTAGTTAGTTATCCTACCATGAGGAGCTCTAGATGCAATCCAGCTGTGTCTTTAAACTCTATAGCAGTTACAGAAGTGGGCAGATATATAGGTACTTTTATAGATTCAAGCTCACTTTTGGCACCCTATGGCTAGTATGAAGTGAAGTGCTGGCTCCTGTCTACCTACCCAAAATATAATGGGAATAATGGCCTTGTATCTTCCATAATTCATTAATGACTTAGGACTGCATATACATGTTAGCTCCAACTGTCAAGTATACATGTTAGATTTTAGCACTCATCTACCCATATCATCTCACTTAGAAAGTCAATCATTCACCTCCCCTTTAATTTTTTTTAATATTTCCTCTCTAGCTTAGCTGTTTATTCCTTGCAATACTCGGAATTCCTCACATCTGAGGTAATACAATTTAAAGTTTGTCAAGTTTTTGCTGGAATTTTCTCAGTGTCTCATGATACTAACAAGATTTTACTTTTATTTACTGATGTTTTAAAATGTTTTGTTGAAGACAGGTTTCATTAGAACACAGTGAATTGTGTTGAATTCAATGTTCCCGTCACCTTCCAGCCATCATTAGCTTGTCCTTTTTCTCATTAAAACAGGTCTAAACGCTCTCTAGCCAGTTTCCATGGATGTATTCATACAAGTCCTCTTATTCGCCCTAGGTTCTTTGGCTAGTAGTAATTTGGAATGCTTTATTTATTTATTTATTTATTTGCTATTATTATAATTTCCTGTCAAACCTTAACAAATTTTACACTTGTGTAGTTGCTGGGCTGCTAAAGGAGAGCCACGAAATCTTGTGCCAGGAGAAAAGTTAACCATGTTGTAGATGAAAACTGGAAACAAAACTGTTACTAGGATTTGGCTGAGTGAAATGGGGTGACCACACTGGGGGGGTTTAAAAACAGAGAGCTCAGGATATTGCCAAGGGATTTTAGCCAGCTTGATTGCTTTCTGAAGAATAAGATAATGGTGGGACACCAGACTAGAAGTAAAAATTTTTTGCTGTAATGTCTCGAATCCTGGTTTTCAAACTGAGAAGACTCAAAAGATTATATTGCAAACAGAATTACTCATTTGGGCCTAAGATATGATAGCCAAGGAGCTTTACTTTGTCCTCTGTTGTTAACAGAAATCATCTGATTTATCTCCTAGGTATCTTTTCATTTGCTTAAACATAAGACATCATTTTATTTCCCCTCAAAAGGCACAGATCTTCTACTCTTCTTGATTTCCTTTGAGACTGTGGGGTTGTCCTGTGCAGGGACCCACTTCTTTTTGTTGGTTTTAAACACGCTAATGTAATAATGATAAGGCTGGAGTCTGGTAACAACACTTGCGAGACTTCATGTCAGAGTCTGGAATTGCTAATTCCCAGTGTCAGGGAAAAACTACTTAGATATATAGCTAGATAGATAGATAGCCAGCCCCTACATAGATGCATACAGAATTTAGTTTGGTAAATACAGAACTAGCAGTAATAGAAATACATAGTAGTTGACTTCTTCAGTAGATGACTTTCATGACAGAACAAGGTGATGGAGGCAGCTGGAGCAAGTCAGAAAAGGAAGGTACCTTCCTTTTGAAAAATGATATTATCAACTGAATTGAATGGTTGTGACACAGAGTGGACTGACAGACCAAGAAAAGAGCAATCTTCAGGTAACCCTGACAGTCCAACTACATTACAAATGCAGAACTGCCAGAGGGACCAATTACAGTAAGGTTGTCTCCTGACCCACCTGCTTACAAACCTGCTTCAATCTGTAGCATAGACAGGAACTTCACTAAAATTCAACTCAATTCAGGTGTTACTACAAATTGAACATGGATGACTTTTCAGCTCAGTGCCAAAGCATGGTTAAAGTTGTATTTACCATCTTGATATTATGGTAGAGGAAGACTTGATGGTATTGGACTTGGGGCCCCTGCAGTGTTGATGAACCCACCAATCATCACACAAATCCTACATTAAAGCTTGTATTTGTTTCAAAAAGAAGTCTGAAGTCACAAAGGCTTTTCTGAGTATATGTGATTTTCCAACAGTTAGCCAACCATACCGAAGAATTATTCAATTACAAATTTTCTCCAGGCCTCTAGAACTTTTGCCTCCACTTCTAAAATGCAGCTCTTAGAAAGCAAAAAAGAAATATACATGCTATATAGTGGCATGTTTCAATTCCCAGTGCGGCATTCAAATGTGTACAAAAGGAAACTTTTCCAGCTTTGAATTGCATTCATATTCAGGGCCGTGTTTCAACTCACAGAAACAAAGTGTTAAAATGATACGTGGTATAGGTATACCTCCTCCCTGGTTGTCTGTTTCACAAAGTAATGGATACATGCTGGTGGCTACTGAACAAGAGTCAAAGTCAGAGCTCAGCCTCTGGGGAACCATGTTTCTATATACGCAGAGCCACCAACTGATTATTTCATAACTGTCTCACTTATTCTTTGCAATCCCATGCCTGCGTCTGGGTGAGGTTATTTTGGTTGGTTTATTGATTTATGTTTGTTTGTTTTAAAGAGGATACTGTTTCTATTTGAGTTTTTTAGTTGATGTTTAGAGATGATGACTGACATCAAACTTTCCCATTGTGCATGATTTTCTATTGGTGTCACTTACGACATCTCACATTAAAAGAGTTTTTGAAAGGAGTTCAGTTCTTAAATATAAACTCATAGTTTTTACATATGTCACTTTACACATTTTCTGAACATCTGTTATTTTTACCTGGCAATGAATTGTAAATACCCAGTAAATGATAATGAAAATATTCTCTTTTGGAGTTATTGATTTTAATGGCAGAGATAAGAACTGTCTGTACCCTGTAATTTTCATTAGCTGGATGAAAAGATTAAAGGTCAGATTCTGATGTCAATTACCTCAGTGAAACTCCATTGTTCTCCTTTTGCCTAACTGAACACAGAAAGGAAAAAAAAAGAAAATCCCAACATCTGATTTTCTAGCTTAACTTTTCCTCCAGATTGCCTAAAATTCAAACAAGAAGAACATAACCATCTGGCCTCCATTGCCTGTATCATATGTGTTCTCTGCATGGAGAGAGATTCAGTTTTTTATGTAAGTCATCCCCATAGGGAGAAGTCCTGGTACCTGTTAGCATCGTGCCTAATTTTTCCAAAAATTAAACAAAATGCTGTCTCTTTAATGTCGCTCACTGAATTACAAATTGTGGAACTAGCACATCTCTCATTTTATTCATCCTAATTACAATTGCCCTGTCATTGAGATACCAACCTGACTAAAAGCAAATCAGGTAGTGACTCCCCAGGGTCTTCTTTGTAAAAGGAAGGTTGTCTCTAGTGGCTTGAAAATGACAATTTCCGCTCTTTTACTTCAAAGTGGAGTGTTTCCCCTGGACAGTTGCACATTTGATTATTTTCGCTAGCCTCTCCATCTTGAGTTTCTTGATTAGTATCTCAGTCACCTAAGAAATTAGACTAAAGTTTGTGCCTTGGAAAAAAAAAAAAAGGCAGAGAAATAAAAAATAAAGAAGCTAGTGAATAATTTCATTTGCAACAGGGAAGGAGTTGCAGTTCCAGGAGAAATGAAGGTCTGACAAAGTTTTGCTACCTTAAACTGCGTCTCTTCTGAAGGAAGGGCTGGCTCCTTGTTTTGGAAGTTAAAATATTTCCCTGCGGAAATTTTAATGGGATAGATAACTCATACTCCTATTTGAAAAACTGCTCATCTATTGTTTTGGTAAGTAACTTCAAAAAGTGTGTCATAAACTCTGGAAAAATAACTGGAAACAGTCTATGGCTCCACTGTTGATGTGTGACTATGGATTCAGTTGTGTAATAGTAGAATCTCAAGCTTTAAGTTGCTGGTTATAATCTTTCTATCTTGCTGTTTATAACACAAGGAGAATATACACATTCCAACCACAGAGAGAGTTGTGTACAAATAACACGGTGTTTTAGTATTTCATGTTAAAGTTCTATGTGTGAAAAGCCAGAGCTCAGTCTAGGTACCTGGGGCATGTGAGCCTTGCTGAGGTTAAAACTTGTGGTTCTGCCTCATTGAACTGTCTAATTTTTCTGTCTTTCCAGTTACTAAGGTACTTATTGCCCTAGCTCCTAGACATGAGATACAAGAACTAACATAGCATAAGGGTTGTCCAAAGAGGTCCTCTCTTTTGTGAATCACTGGCATATCTGTGTTCCTTAGGGTCATCTTTGTTCCTTCCCATTCTCTTACATGGTGCAGCCAGGAAAAAAAATTAATATTTTTAGGAGAAGTTATGAGTTTGCACCTTATCTTAAAGTCCCTTCTACAAGCATTATGGAGGGAATTTAATCTAAACTCCACAATAATGAACTATTTTTTTTTCCCTATTTCCAATAGTTATTGGGTTAGGTCTGTATCCATTTACATGATGATGCTGATATTTCTGTACTTTTCTTCCCCCACCCAAAAAAAAATCTGGAAGAAGTTAATATCAAATGCATGTCTCATCCTGAAGGAAAAGATGAAGTAATTTACAGTGTCCAGTTGCACTTGATCAAGTGATTATTGTCTTTCCATCTGCTTGTAAAACATTCTCACCTTTCACTAATTTGTCTAAATTTCTGCCGTTCTAGTCAAACTGGAATTTATTACTGCCCACTTACCCTGATTTACTTGTGAAATGATTTGCTTGGCTTCTGTCAGTGCTATTTGCATATCTTTATTATGAATACTGCTTATTTGGGGGCAGATTTGATTTATGAGTGTTTGGCATAGTATGCCCAGTTATTTAGTTTTCATTTCTGATTTACACAAAGGGAACGAGAGAGGCGGTGATTCTTTTTCTCTTGATGCAGAATATGTGCAGGACCAATAACTCTTGAATAAGAAATTATTTTATTTTGGTTTATTTTGGTTTTAGGGTTAGGTTCTCAAATGCAAACCATTATATGTCTTGTCAGAACTTTATAGCAAATCATAATTAGTCTTTCCTGTGCTCAGCTCAGATCAAAACCAGTGTAGAAACTTGAAGGCAAAATTGTAACTACGGAAACAAATGCCAGGAAGACAGGAATACAGCACCAACAAGAAAAACACTTTTCTTCAGCTTTAGCATATTCATCTTCACTGTGAAGAAAAGGCATGTGTTCTTCAATAGAGACATCATGACATGCTGCTTGATGTATCTTTTGCTTTCCTTCATGCAACCTTATTCGTATGTTAAAATTCATAGCTCACCTTTGCCCACAGGAAAATGAGGCAATAACTCTTTAAAATTGTGTGTTTATACAATTCCATATTAATCACTTTTCTGCCCATTTTTTTCACATATTATTGGGGTAGGTGGGTGAAAGATATCCATATTTTCCTTCTCCTCCTCAAAGTCAAATGTGTAATTTTGTTCCACTAAGCAGAAAAACATTTTGATGTGTTTTGAATCAGAGTCAACTTCACAGTCCTACCTTTGGATGCAGGAGCAGGTTTTGAGACCACAGGCTTCTGGTAATAGAATCAGAAATGATGCAACACACCCTGGTTTCTACTTGATGACTGCTCCTTCCTAGAGTTTTGCACTATGCACATGAAGGATTATCAACTGAGATCTGTACTCACACCTACTTTTATCTAGTGATAGTAAGAGTCTGGATTGGCACTTTTAAAATAGTCTGCAAATCAGGTAAACATGGGGGTGGAAATCATACAATTTAAACATCGTCATCTCAAAGTTAAGTCTCTAATGCTAAACATGGGATTATAAGGGATTAATTCTGAGTCAAAGGAGGGAGAAGCGTTTCTGGAAAGTAAGTCATTTCATCTGTTGTAGAGAAATATCTTAGGCTGACTGCAAGTCTGGCTTTTCTTAAACAAGTACAAAGAAGTATTCCCAGATGAAAGACGTAATTAATAGTTCAGACTCTACTAAATTAGGGAGAATGGAGAATATCTTGTGTATGCTACTGTAATCACTTTATGTGAAAATATAGTTACTTAAGTAATTTTTTTTTTAGGTTGAATAGCAGTAACACTAGTAATGCAAAACTTTGTGGAAAATACTAAACTCTTAATTGTTGTACAGTCAAAGAATTATCAGTTACCTGAAAATCCTTCTTCTTCATTTTATTCCATACAACCATTGTGCAACAACTTATTGCAGCAATATAGTATTATTTCCCTTTTATATATGAGGACAGGGTATTCAGATCTCTGGAATATTACTCAGTGAACTTGGACCTGAAGAGGAATAGAATCCAGGCCCCTTAAATACCAGTATTATGCAGAGTTCAGTAAAGTAATTCTTCTTTAGAAGTCCCGTTTTCCATGGTGTCTAGAGAGCAGTGCCATCCTGCAAGCCAGCCTAATATAACCCAGGATGAAAGGAAGTTTTGTAGAGGTGTTTGTTTTAGGACTCTCAGCCTTAGCTTTTTTGCCTCTCCTCTGCCTGCTTTTGTTCCCTGGTATGAAGCAGATTTTGGCCTAAGGAATGACTCCTAGAGAGACTGAGAATGTCACTGCTAATACAGTAGCACAATTTACTAAGGTAACTCCTAGTAAAGAAAACCACTGCTGGGTTATTGATGAATCTTGTTTCTCTGAAGAGTGCAGGATGTGTTCCTAAAACCTCTCTCATTTCTGAAGACTAAGTAAGGGTACTGGCAATGATGTTATTTGACACAACTTGTGCTTTTGTGCCATTCATTTTAGAATGCCATTGTAAAAATTCCTCTTTCTCATTAGCTGGTTGCTATGTCATTAACTCACTATAGAGCGCCCATAATGTCCCATTATACTGTACTTTCAAGCTTTTGGCTGTTAATTAAGCATGGAACATTCTCGTTTGTTACTGGGCTGAAATTAAAGGAAGGAAAACTGAAATTATGAATAATACTGTTGAATAATAATAATAATAATAGGATTAATAGACACCCAAGTATGTACATAATTAGCCTAATTCCAATGAGAGGGTGATGGTGAATGTTTTATCAGTGTCACCAAGACCCCGTAGTATAATTACAGACTTATTTGTTCAATGCTTGACGTGTGCTATTCATTACATTATGTGAAGAATTGAGCCTCTGTTTGGAAAAAAAAAATACAGGGCAAGCAGTTTAAAACTGGTTCAGATGGGTTCTTTTATGTTTTGTTTGCTGAGAAAGTTTTTTGCTTATTTTCATTGGCTTGTTCCTGTCTTCATTTTTGATCAATAATTAAAATGTCAACAAAACTTCTACTGATTTCATGAACAAAATAAGCTACAGTAATGAAAGAACAAGCCTCCAAAATGAAAAGGAAAAAATCCACTCACTCCCAAAAGTATGCCCAAGTAAAGATCTGTAAAGTAGAGGTGATTATGTTGTCTCTGGGTTATCCAGGTACACTTTAAGCAAGTCTTCCAACCTTCCGCCCACTTCTAGGTACAGCATAGGATCATTCAGTGAAGGTGTTTGTTCTGCAGGCCAGCTATATGTTAAAATAGAGTATAAGCCACTTGCGTCTGACTGCATGTCACCAAACTTGACTGTTTTAGACATCTCATTTTTTTCTCTTTTTGACAACCTGTGAAAAGTGATACTGAACACTATCATTAGGAACTCAGTAATTTTAGTTGGAAAGGACCTTTGGAGGTCATCTGGTTCACATTACAGCTTAAAACAGAGCTAATTTAGAACAAGTCCTTAGTTCTCCTCACAACATAGCATTTGGTATAGAATTGGAACTGAGTCCTGAGAATGAAAAGGGGAGAGGATCCTAAAATATCAGGCATCTATTTTTGCAGGAGCTAAGTGAGAAAAGGGTGTTCCCATCCACAAAATACTTTATTATTCCAAAATGCATTTTTGTAGTGCAAATCTTTCTGTCCTTCACTTGAGTAGTATATTAAAGTAGTCAAGCTGGCTTCCGTAGTGGAGGGTCCAAGTACAAGACCCTCTTCTAGTGCATACTTACTGAAAAGGAGTGAATAGCTCTAAATGTAAGATGGGAAAAGATACATGTGAAGATTAACAACGTGTGAGTGATTTTGGCACTCTGTCAGGACAGAGCAATAATATGAATTTAGATGATTGACCTAGTGAAGAGTCTTGTCTATCTTGGACTGTGTGGTTGCTTTTTTCTGTTTGTTTTAACAAGAATGTAGATTTAAGATTCACAAATTCTTGGATAGTATGAGTTGCAGGAAAACAAACAAACAAACAAAAAAAGCCCTTCACCTTTGAAGTTATTGGTTTGGATGACTTTGCATTTTCTTGCCAAATCCAACTATGGCCCTTGTTCCCTGTTTCTTCTCTACAATAGCATCTTGAATGAGGGTCAAATCTAGACAGACCACGCACTATACAAACCACATAGTTTCAAGTTTAGTGTGGTTAATCTTACTTATTCTCTGTTTCCCCTGTGAACAGCTACTTGTCTGCATTTTATTCTGTTTTTTGTTTTACTTCTTTGAAATTTTTTTTGGCAGTGCATGCCAGGGTGGCTAAAAACAATCTTAAGAAAGTCTTGTCATTGGAAGGCAACAACTTGTAGAACACGCCATGACTACCATAGTGCTGTGATAGCTATTAGTCATATAAGCAACTGCTTTGATTTGGTATATTATCTTACACATCTTGACATGTGACACTGTTCACAAATATTCCTCCTTTTTACCCTAGATTCTGGTAACCAGGAGCCCATTTAAATGTCTCTGTATGACACAGAAGTGTCAGACACCTGTGAAATAGAGTACTAATTCTCCTACCCACAATTATGATATTTCTGCTATATTCACTCCCTATTCCATTGCAGAATATGTCTAATTTGCTTTCCATCATCCCCAGAGACCTTTGTAGCTCTGCCCAGAGATTTTCCCTCATTCTAAACAGTAATGCTTTATGTTAATTTCTTTCCTTGATGTGACCAGTATAATTTCTGAATTATTTCTCAAAATGTTGTTTCTAGGCTGTGTTTTTAATTCTTCCTGAAATCTAAGCACTTTTTGCAGATGTATTTATCTAATTCCTGGCATATTTCCAGAGCTTTGCAATTTTGTATCATTTGGAAAGTCAAAATTTTCAAGGTCTTCATCCTCGCCCTAATCCAACAGCTCACTGAACAAGGATAAAAGAGCTTGATTAGGAAAAGATCTAAGTTCTATATTTTGCTTGTGTCTAATAACAGTTATTTATAGTGAGTGTTTATATTTTGGCATGATCATTATTATTAACACTGCTGCGTTTCTAAATACTGAAGAAATGATTCTGCAAAATGCAGTTTATTTGAATATTAAAATTCTGTACACTTAATTCTTTGAAAAGAGTGGTCAAGGGAATAGATAACTGTGACAAAAACATCCATTTAAATTCATGCAATAGATCTAAAACTACCAAAATTTATAGTGCTGTTCAGATCTGTCCTTTATTTATCATGATAATAACAGTAACTTATTTTTATAGGACAATGTTCCATGAAACAGGGTGAAATGAATAGGACAATAATCCTTGTCCAAATTTTTTAGTAACAGACCAAAGCAAACATGTTTTCAAAGGATAAAATGTCCTTTTGAAATATGTTCCTCTATGCTTCTCCTCCTCTCTACAACCTTTGCCTTCACAATGTTTTTGAAATCTTCTCTCTTCCCAAGTTGCAGTTGTCCCCTCTGTGCCAGCTTTTTTGCTCTTATGTCTTCCTTAAACTCCAGAGCAAGTTGTCTTCAAATTCAGTTCAGCCACATGCTTCTCCTGTCTGCAGAGTCCCTGATTGAAAGAACAATCCCTTATCTGGAAGGACTGGTTTACTTTAAGAAGATTTTTCATTTTGTTTTCTTTATAAGTGTGTGTGTGTGTGAGTGTGTTCTCAGAAGATTTCCAACATGCACATTGCAGTCCAGTTCCACATCTGAGGAGTGTTTAGTTAATGTGAAGGGGTCTAAAATAAAAATCATCTAGAAGAACTTCTGTTCTGTCTATCTGTCTGTCTGGTTTGGAGAGTAAAATTCAATTTAGGATATTAAGTCCGTACAATTTACTTCCTAAAACAAAGTATCACTTGCCAGGCTGGAAAGTCACTTAGCATCCTCAGAAAATAAAGTCGTCATCTTGTGCTCAACACATGGGTAACTGGTAATGTGGGTAACTGCATGAAGATCTTACTTTGAGACTTGATGATTTTTGAGAAATGATGTATTCCTACAGCTTCAAATAGAGTCAAAAGAGACTGACTGCAGTGCTGAGGTACATTAGACATCATTACCCTTCAAATGAACAGGCTATTTGGGAAGCTTAAAATTTGTTTGTAATTCTAATAACCTAGACATCCTAGCCATTCTTTTTTTTTTTCATTCTGGGACTAAAAATCATTATGAGTCAGAGAAGTGGTTTTTGCTTTTGTTCTTAATAGTCATTCAATGCACTGGGAAGTAGCAAAAAATTGCAGGTCTCTCATAAGCCTTTAAGTAAGTTCAGTCATATTCTCCAGCCATATATAATAGAAATAGGAGGTGGGGTGGGGAAGCAGGAATGGATAAACCTACCAGACCTGCATGATGAGGGAGGCTGGGAGTGGTTGCCCGGTAAAACTGAAAAACTCAGCTGTTTCCTAGAATATGAATCAGTCAGCTCAATTAAGACAATATCCAGCTGATAGAAGTTAATTAACAGCAATGGCAAGGAGTCTGCAGACTGAAGACCATAGGCATCAAATACAGAACTGAAGAGTGTGAGCTACATGACTATTTGTAAAGGTAAAGAGGAAAGTGGATGGTGTGGAAAAACATTGGTAACACGTAATAAAACATGAAGCCATACTGGAAAAAAAGAGTCTTGGTCTTTGTGGGACTTCTTGTTTAAGATAAATTCCAGTGTCCTTTGGGATGTGTTAAAGAAAACTGACTAGCACTTCAGACACTTAAGAATAAAGATCCCTGCAGTCTACAGCGTTAAGAACATAGCTTCAAACCAGACATTTCTGACACTTGACTAGCAACTCTGTTATCTAACAGCAGGAGCAAGCAATTACCATCTTCAAGACATCAGGCAAAAATGTCAAAAATTCCTTGTTTCTTATTGGAAAAATCAGCACAGACTATTTCATTTTAGTACAGTAACATTCATATCAAATCAGTTTGCATGATCAAACTGAAGTTAGAAACAGTTATGTGTTGCCACCTTACCTGATGGGAGGGATCAGTGCCTACCTGTCACGCTCCTTTCCTTGCTAATCAGGCTTCTCTAATGGACTCCATCTTCCAGTTTCCCCATTGTCTGAGTTTATCACTGAAGTGTATGATGAGAACTATATTCAGTGCAGAATGGAGATAAAAAATTTTGTTGATTGCAAAATTACAATTGGCATCATGAAGGTCAGGAGAAACCATTTAAATCATAACTCTCAAACTACTTCAGTATCTGATCAAAAAATATGAAGGATTTTGAATGCATATGACAAAAACCATCTCCAAGGCTTAGTCAACTGTATTTTGCCACATGTTGTTTTTCCATTTTTGCATTTCTTAACATTTTTCTTATATATATATACATAGAAATGCACACTTATAAAAAAATACCTTTTAGTATTTTTTGTGTTAGTTTGGGGTGAAATAAAAAATTCAGTGATAAAAAGCTTCTTTTGAGAAAAAAACACAATTTTTCTACATATTCAGTACTTTTAGACATGAGCTTTACAATATTTTGGTGCAGCTGTCCAAAATTTCGTAAGTGTTGGGAAGTCAGCAGTTCTAGGCTGAAGTCTGTAAACCTGCTTCAAGAGAGTAATCTGATCATCACTGAAACTTGACATTTCTCTTCTCCAGGAAGTTCACTTGTTTTGAAATGTATCTTTTTCCTAAATCACAATTAGCTATCTAAATATCTACTTTATTCACAAAATTAAAGCTCTGACAGAAAGAAATCAACATGACCATATTAAAGCATTTCATTCTAATAGAACAAGGTGCTTCATTTCGACCATATGCTTTAATTCTAATGATACGAAACTTCATAGGAATCATCCCAGCCATTTTTTTGGTGAAAACAGTGGTGAAACTGCTGTTGGTATAGTGTAGTGTTTCAATTGGAAAATCAGCATTTCTGACAAATAATTGTTTCATTATAAAAAAAGTTCTCTTTGCTTTAATATAATTATTGTTCAGAACTTTATTTCTTTCAAACAAAATGGGATTGATTATGTGAATAACATTTTGTTATACTAATCAGATTTTCTAGGCAGATCCATTACCTCCCTGTTTGTATATATCCTTGACTTCCCTCTTTGCTAGAGATTGCACTGGTTATGACAAACCTTTTAATGCCTAAATCATCTTTAATGCCTCAAGCATCCTTGCACACCACGATCTGCAATGGCCAAAGGAGAACATTCTGCTTTTTTCATACAGCCAAGGCAAGCAATTCTGGGACTAAGTGGTGTCCTGTGCTAAGCAGAAATACAGGGAAAGCAGCAAAGAAGGAATTAAGCCAGAAGCAATCACCTGATGGGAAAGCTGTGATCTACAGGCTGATATTTGGATCACTCTGCTTTTTAATCTTAATTGATCATCGAGTAATAAGACGTCACAATTGTGTCACTTTTAGTTACATTCTGAAGTGGCTTAAAAATACTTCAGAACTGTCAGGAGTTCATAAGAATTTGCAAAGAACTTTGTATTGCTGGAATTTAGTGTGAACGTATTTTTCTTTTTTTTTTTAGGGGGTGGAGTGAGGATATAGATGATGGAAAAAAGCAGTCTTTTCATTTATATGATAATACATGTCTTTCACAGACAGTGACAGGCCTACAATAGAATGTTATTAGGTAATCTCCTGTCTATAGAGATGCTTTGAATACAATTCTTTTTCAGCATTATTAAGTTACCGCTTTTGTTAAGCAACCAGTTTTGGTCAGTCCCAAAAAAAATGCCTCAAATAAAGTTCGACTGTACAATAGAACATTTCCTGTAAAGTTTAACCATGAAATAGTACATTTTCATATTTAAAATAGGGACAATCATTAATAGCCTTAATGCTTTACCCAAGCATAGGGGGAAAAAAGGGATAAAAAGGAAAATTTTAAGGATGTTTATAATAGTTCTTTTATTCTCCAAAGTAAAGTCACAAGTTAGGATTATTTTTACTTGGCTCTAGCTACCTGAATATTAACCTTTTAGTTTAAGCTGTCATCCAGAAACACTGTATCTCAATGGAAAGTGACACCTGGAGATGGTGATTCATTCCATGTATCTAGGCAGAAATCTTAGGATGGCATGAATCACACACCCAGAGCTACCAGTGTTTCCCCACTGACTATGGAGTGAGACTGAGCATCTGGTTTTGACTGGACACGTAAGACTGTTACAGGTGTGTGAGATAAATCCCACATCCAGTGTGACAGAAAACAATACTGAATTTTGAATTGCTTATTAATATTGTGTATTTCCAATTTAAACCTTGGCCTTCTGATAGAAGAAAATGTAACTTGCCTCACATCTTGCAACAAGGATCAGAAACTGAATTTTGTCAACTTATGTTATAACCAGAAATGACCACTTCAAGTTGTTTGCTCAGCATTTAGCTTCATATTGACACCTACACGTGCAAGGTCTTTTGGCCACTACTTAATTATGTTGCTGGAGAGGGATGGCTTCTCAGAAAACTGAACCATTGATGATCAAAAATTAATCACTGGACCACACTGTCTTATTTCTAGGGACTGTGACTGGCAGCTGCTTCTTAATTGCATAAAGAGTCAAGAAAATTCAAAATAATGGGGGAACATTTAGCCCTGGAAATATTGTGTGTGCATAACTTCTTGTGTGGCTAAAACTAAGCATCAATGAAGTTAGCTAGAATATGCTTCATCATTAAAGTCTTGCTTCAGAAACTACACAATGACAGCTAAAACTTTTTTTTTTTTTTTTTTTTTTTTTTTTTT
>Ga0065711_1033442_pt1 | contig 25498 bp, 16 predicted proteins | sample Hoacrofraction12_FD_59098 | JGI IMG/M metagenome (GOLD analysis project Ga0065711, IMG submission 59098) | Hoatzin crop microbial communities from Cojedes, Venezuela - Epithelial fraction 12 v2 (version 2) | ecosystem: Host-associated > Birds > Digestive system > Esophagus > Crop | place...
CAAGACCCGCCTGGACAAGGTCCTGTGCAGCTTGCTGTAGGTGACCCTGCTTCGGCAGGAGGGTTGGACTAGATGACCCACAGAGGTCCCTTCCAACCCCTACTATTCTGTGATTCTGTGATTCTGAGCTGAACCACTCATATTGTCATCAGCCAAAACAAAGGGCAGAAGGAGAACATAACTACTGGGCTTGGAGAGGTGGTGTTCCCATCCACACCGATCTCCATGGACACTAAGGCACTCGGCACTTTTTGGGAAGGCCGGTGCTGTGTTTTTACAGCAGTTGCTCTAGAGCCACTATCTTTTAAGCCTCTGCAGCAGTCTCTGCTGGAAACCTTTGGTTTCACACTTTAATTGTTTCTTAGATGGGATGAAGGTTGGTCCAGCCTTGGTTTCGAGCATTGTGGAGTTCTAATGGTGAATTTTTTTCTCCCACCCTAAAAAAGGACTGCCATATAGTTTTCCCCACATTGTTTGCATGTGGCAAAATGGATGATTTCACTGTGAGGGCTGCTAAAAATTTTAAGGCTCCTTTCAGGACTCACTGGTGCCTGGGAGACAAGATATTTGCTTTAGAGATATTCATGGCTTGAAATAAATTTGCTTAGCGTCACCTGAGAAAGAATCCCAGGACTCACCAATGTGAGCATGAGCCTGGCCACCTCTTAATTCTCCTTGCACTGCACTTTATCTTTGCTTAGTCTGGTGCATCATAGATGCTTGCTATTTCCATCATGTCTCCTCTTTCAGTTTGGCTGCTATAGAGAGTCAAGGATAACTACAGCAGCCTGTGTCAAACTGTCTGAATAAGAAATCTGCACTTCACTCTGCTTACAGAAAATTCCTCCGCTCTTTCCAAGGGATGTTCTCAGAACAGGCACAACTTGAGGCAAACCAGAACAACTCTCATTAGCGTGCAGGCACCCTTATGCTGCTCTGCAACACTGAAGAATTATGTTCTGAGACCCTTTTTCATGGGCTCACAGGTAAAAAAGCAGTGAGCAACTTGCCCAAAAATCCTACAAGCAAAAGCTGGCTAAGCCTGGCACCATCTCTAAGCAAGTGTTCTCTTTTCTTTGTAGTTCTCCAGCAGCCCATAGCAGGCACTGCTGCTGGATACTTATCATGAAGTACCAAAACCAGGGCTCCCTGTTCCTCTCTGTAGGTGAGGGTTTTTTCCTGTTGTTACTGGCATCGAGCTGCATGGTTACTTCCAAGGCAGGCTGCTCCACACACGAGGAGAAGTGATGCAAGCTGTGAATCGATGCACAAGGCTTGCTGTCACTGGCTAAGTGCAGGAAAGGGACTACTGGGGGTAAATACCTCGGTTCCAGCCCATCTAACCAACAGCCTGGTTTCTGCTTTGTGCCTGGAGTTGTTGTTTTTGGCTGCCTGGAAACTGCTGTGGGGTAAGATGCAAGGACACTGATACAACTAAATCACTGACGTCAGTCATTTCAGCCTTATTTTGTACCTGTCCCATTTTTATTTCTGGTCCCATAGCCTGTTGGAGCCACCTTTTAGGCAGTAAGTTTACTAGGGCAGGGACCTGACTTTTACAAACCTCATTGTCTGAGACCAGAACTAACCACACTTTTTCTAGTTCAGATCAGTAGAGTTACATCCCTAAATCACAGGAAATTAGGATGCGAACAGCCCCTGAGCATGCGCTTTCTGTAGTACCTTGCACAAAGACGAGAGTTATAAAATAATTTGGGTGAAGTTTCCAGAGTTTTTATGAAGCTGCGTACTGGTGGGCTGATGGTTTAAATCTATCATAAAGCATGAACTTCAGAGGAAATGTCGCTGGCTGGGGCTCTTAAAGAACATCATCACTTGATACCCAAAAGCCTAGTGGCAAACTCCTTTACGTAAGAGCGTGCAGAGTGACTATCATTGTTAAAATCACCCCTCCTCGGTTGCTTAATGCTTCAGAAAAGGGCAGTTTGCATGCATTGCTCAGAGAAAGAAGATGAGCCCTGATGTGCCATTCAAAACCATTTGTCTGGCCTTTATAGATCCAGCTGTAGGCAAGAGCTGGGGTGAAACATGTCGTGGGAAGGCAGATAACACAAACATGAAAGCAGCACAAAACATGAGAGCCTATAAATAGCAGGAAATAAAGAACAATACTGTGATAAAATCCATAAGACAATAAAGACCAATGTGGCAGAGACCATTTCCCCCCCACCCTTCTCCAGAGTTTCTCCTATTTCCCAAAGCTGCTGCAGAGATCATCTGACTGCTGTGTGGTAAAGTCCAGTCAGTTAAGTACCAACTCCAGTGCTTGGAGCCTTACACAAAGTATTTCAAAACCCTGCTCCTTTTTCTTTCTTGATGTCCTGCCATGGCTATTGTGGTATTTTAAGCCATTCCCAAATCACCAGCTCATCAGAGCAAGGAGAAAAGAGGGAAGAGGAAGGGGGGAAAAAGCCCTATGGAGATTTAGAGTTGTTAACAGCCTTTATAGGGTTTCAGACATTTTTGTGGTAATTCTTTGGAAAGGACACATCCATGATGAGCTAGGGGTTTTTGCCACTGGCATAAGAAATGAGACTGTTTCCAAGAAAATATTTTCTGTTTATCAAAAGGAGAGCAAATGTAACTCGAAAATGGCAATGGATGTGAACTAGGAACCTTGCTTAAATCTGGGGTAATTACCAGCTCCTGACCTGGCCCCTTTGAACTGGACAGGACCCAAGCAGCCTCTGGCAGCTCCTCCATAGTGTTAATCTATGGCTGTGCAGTGGGCACTGCAAAGCTCCCTCCCTTCTCTGGCAGCAGCAACTGAAGACGGTTAATTATCCTGAGAGATAGCCATCAATCGTAAGCCTGGATCTCAGAGGAACATGTCCTGTCAGGAGGTAACCGCTCTGTGGGCCTAAAATGTCATGAGAGCAGCTCACAAGTACACGTCTTGCTGTTCCGGAGCATAAACTTCTCTGGGGACCTGATTTTTCTTGGTATTTTTGCAGGAGCCCAACCTGTAGTGCTCTAATTTCTGAACCAAATCTTCAAATGGTGTAACACTAACTTACATGAAAGGAGTCAGGCTGATTTATCGCAGTGGAAGGTTGAGGCCTTATTGTAGGGAACAAGAGGATTATATTGGCTTCGGCATTAATGTCAGAGCTGGGATTGGACTTCAGCAATTACTGGGCAGGTCTCTCAATTGCTTCTGTTTGCTTAAAATAGGTGCTGTGCTGAGGAAACTCTCCAAGAACATCCGATTTAATGGCAAATCCACTCTTTTTTTCCATGACCAGTTCTTAGATGCCTGTCTACTAATGAACACAGCTTTTTGTGCTCAGACAATGGAGTTGTTCTCTCCTGGCGCACCCAATCCTCTTACAGAATCCCACCAGGGAGATGCAGAAAAGTTTAGAGGTTACACAAAGAGAGAGGTGCATTATGCAAAAGGCAACTGCTTTGGTTCATGGGGATCAGAGGTGACAGCAAGGTCTGAGGAGGTCTACCAAAAAGGTTGACTGGCCAACACTAGTGCTACATCATGCTCCATCGTGAGGCATGGCTAACAAACGGGGGATTTATGTCCATTCACAGCTGGGTGCTGGATTCCTGCAGGCCTGCTGGCACCGGAGGGTGGGCCAGAGTGCTTAGACAGGAGCATGTCCCACATTATGCTCTTCAGCTTTGTGTCCTTCCATGCTCCGTTCTGTTTTCCACTCTGTTTTGTGGAGGCAGAAAGCCTCAGAGGATCTCCCTTCAATCCTATGGGCTGCCTTTTCCATCTAAGGCCGTATTTTGATCCTAACTAATGTTTACAGCATCCTCCTGTAGGGTAATGGGGCAGATATTCCTGTTCTGCTTCTTGTTTTTGGGTAGATAAGAACATTTTGAGCAGGGAGATGAAGCAAATTAGCCAATTCATATCTTCTGACTCCTACTCAGCGCTTTAACCCGCGTCCGCCCTCTTTCCTGGACTATTGCAATGTTTGTAATGGGTCCTGGTGGCTAGACATTTGACTTCATCCGGTTTATGAAATTTCGCTTGTTCTGCCTTTCATGATCATGTAGTTACGAGGCAGCTTGTGTGCTTTTCTGTACCAAACACTTTTTTCTACCTTTTTTTTCATGTTTCCAGAAGGACTTGTTCCTTAGAACAGATGAACCACATACTGAGAAAACGAACAGGCCAGATTGTCTAGTGCTCAGCACCCACCACTGAAGACAGATTTTCCGGAGAGCTCAGTTTCCAAGGAGGCATCTACATAAGTGACAGATACTCAAAAGTGGAAAAGTGCTCACTTCTTTTGGTGCTCAACTAGTGCTAGAGCTGCTTTGAAAAGCTTGCTCTGCTACGGCTGTTCTCCTTCACTATGCTATAAGACATACAAATCCCCCTCTTTTGTACTCTATTTATGTCCCTCTTCCATGCCTACCCTCATGCCATGCTCCACCCCACAGGTCTTGACTGGCCTCCTCCTGCTTTTTGCCATGTCCTCCTGCTTTTTGCCATGTCCTCCTGCTGTCATTAAAAGGCCAGCAAGTACACACTCACATTTCCTTCAAGGGGCCCATCAGGCCTAGTGCCCCCAAATGCAGAACATATGTGCAACATAAATTAATTGTTAAAGCTAATGCTGATTGAAGTTTAGTAATTCAGCCTGCAGGATATACCATATGTTTGAAGTGTATTGTCCAAGTTTAGATTTTAAACTCCCAAGGGCAGGGACCACTCCTTCCTCTATGTTTACATAGCATCAATAGGACCAACAGTGCTTGGATCTGAAATACATTAACCTTAGCCAATGCATTGTTAAGTTTAATAATGACTAGTTAACATTAAAGCACAATGGATAAAATATATAGACAAAGACATATTCTGGCAGAGATTTTTGTTGTGTTTTTGATGCCAGATTCCTACCCAAGTAAGTGGCCGCTGGTCATCTGAATCATTGACATCGTCTTGGAAAACTTAGCCTTCATATTGCACCACCCTGGTTTTGCCTTGCTCAACAATTGACATGAAGCCATGGATTGCTATTTAGGGTAACTTAGCCAGAGCCCACCTAAGTCTGAAATAGGAAGGCACCTAAATGAGGTGCCAGACAGTGAGCTCTGGGAATCACAGAGCCAGGGTGTAGATGGACAAAGCAGAATAAAGATTTTCAGTGCAAGAACTTCACGTCATTTCTTATTATTTATCTGATTAATTTGTAGTCCCCTGTAACCATGCTCAAAGGTTACTGTACACGGGCCCTCCAGTGGGAGGATAAGAGAACTATAGGAATAAATTGGAACCTGTCTGAACTGACAGGCTGTTTTTCAGTGCGAGTTATGCAACACATTAGTACCTCTAGGTATAGGACCAGTGGGATTTAAACTTGTACAGCAGATGGTCCGTGCATCATTGCTGGAATGCGCCTGCTGACCCTAGGGCAGAGCCTGAATGGACTTCAAAAGAGAGACTGAGCATGCTTCAAAGTACTATTGTTTAAATGTCCCACTAAATGGGGACTCCGGAACAAAATATCTAGCTGAGGTCAGTCTGAAAAATGTCAACACGCATAATGAGAAAACAGCATGTTATATGAGAAAGAATATTTCATAGGGGTATTCTGGCTATTCTGAGTTGGAAAAAAAGACTTTTATCATGCATGTCAGCAGATTGTCATAATCTCAGTGTCTTTTCTCGTGAGCCGAGAGCTTTATTTACTTTTGTTGGAAAGAGCAAGGTCTGTATGTGAAGATCATAAAAGCCTTTGGAAAGAGTGGTTTGTGCACAGGCAGGTACGCTGGGAGAACCATCAACCAAAGTTATGGCAAAGGTGTGTTGCAATACAGCACTGACTTAGCCTTGACAGCCTCCCTCCCACTCGTTTCAGAGGAAAACTTGTAAAGACCTCGTGTTTGGTTTAAGAGCACGATCTTGTGATTTATAATCGTGTACTGTGTTCTGTTCTGTTTCTCCCAAAGCCCGTAATGCCCACTCATAGCATATTCTTTCACAACTGTAATCCACAAGTTTTGGCTTCTCCTCACTCTATTCAGGGGGAATTTCAGTAGCAGAAGTATTGGGTTCGTGTTCAAATCAATAAGATTAATATCGTAAAGGAAGATTTCTTACGCGAGTCAAGCATAACGAGATCAAGCCTTCAGTAGGAAATTCAATATTCCGCCTTTGATTTGCTGGTCTGGCTGGACTGCATCTTAGGCATTGTAAATATCAATGGTCTGGTAGCTTTTGTTCGACAAAAGGTTTCTGTGTTGGCCACTGGCAATACAACATGGGTGGCTGAAAATAATTTCCTTTGCTGGTAGCTAACAGCAACAACCTGAACTTTCACAGCACCTTGTGCTGCTGGGGCATGCCTCTATCTTGATGGAGACACATTACAATAACACGCAGATTAAAAGCTAACCCTCCCTGCAGACGTAATGATGATCTAATGCCAGGAAGAGCAAACAAGACCCATGTTAAATAAAGCAAAGGCTTGTTCCTTTTGCATATCAATATTTAATGAGATCACCCAACTTGGCACGCTGGGGTGAAAAGAAAGCCACCAGGCAAGGTGAAAAGCTAAAGGGCTCTGGAGATCTATAAGAAAGTGAGGTGTCATTAAATCGTGAAGACACCTTGGCCCTGTTTGTAGAGAGTCTCTATCTTTGTAAAGTGTTGTAACTGACACAAAACTTGAATAGCAATCAATTTAAGTGGGTCATAGATAGCATCCACACCCTCCCTGGAGTCCCGGTTGTTACACTCAGTATCACTACCCAGCTGTTAGCTGTGGCCCAGATTAAGCAAAAAACTGCAGAAACGTGCCTAACTGAGTATTATTTCAGCAAAACTTTCAGGCTTACGCTTATCTTTGGTGTATGTTTAACTTCAGCAAGCATAGAAACTCTTTGTTAAAGAAGACTTTTAGACCTGCAGAGAACTGATAAAAAATCATTCAGAGTTTCACCTTTTTTATTCTGTTTGCCAAGTGCTACAAATAGCTGATACTCGATGTGTCGATTGTTGCAAGCATTCAGTAGGCAAAATTCAAAGTGTGTCAGTAAGTTAAAGGTGACCTGTTACCTCAGTGTTCCCAAAGCAGAGGAGTTACACCACATTTCTGATTAGCATAATTGGTTTTACAAATCCTGGTTCCCTGGAAATATTGTCACTCCAAAACAGATGCATTGTGCAAACTCTCCAAACTCCGGCTTGTTAAACTGTCCATGGAGAACAAAAAGCATGAGTCAAGACAAAGTGAATTTGTTTAAAAAGTCTGGACAAAACTTTGCACAACAGGGAAATAAACTCCAGTAAACCAAGGGAAAAGATATTACATCCATTACTCAGTTTGCAATTTTTACTTGAGTATAATAGGACTATAAACATTTTCTGTCAACAGCTTACAAAGAAACTTGTTCTAAAAGTGATGCATGGTGAGAACTTGCATCTAAATTGGGTACGTCTAAATTAGACTCTGAATACAGCACATTCCCAAATGTGGCTTTTTGTTAGAGCTAGTCAAGTAACGCAGAAAAGAGTTCACAAATATTGAAAGAAAAAACACCCCCAAACCTCGCTGGAGCCCTCCCTGTTTGTGTTCGTTGTGCAGCAGTATTTGGGGGACAGCATGTTTATTTGGGTTTGCACTCTGCAGGCAAGCGGCCCCCAGGTCTTGCAGAAAGCACACTATTTGGTGTTCTCCTCTTAGGGTGCAAAATGTGGCCAAGTGTTTTGCTGAACAAGGAAGAACTTATAAATGCACTGGGTGAGGCCTAAAGCATTTCAGTTCTCAGCTTCAGTAGGTGGCAGAGATTCTTTGAATTCTCTTGCTCATTTACATTAAGCAAACAAACAGAATTCCCAAACCGCGAAGCCCACAAATCATGTACGTGGCTAGTCTATGTAATCACATGTTCCCTTTATGGTTACTTTTATCTTCCCTCCCAAGCTTTCCTCTGCCTATATTGCTGCTGGTCTTTATTAAGCCCTACATTCTACAAACATTTATGCGCATGATTTACCTTACGCGTTTAAGCAGTTGCAGAGAGTTCAATAGGCGTTAAATAGATAATGAACTAGAACACAATAGAACTGCATATCTGCGCAGATCAGACTGAACCAAGCGAAGTTACAGCTGTACAGAAAGTTCAGCACATGGGTAAGAGTTTGCAGGGCCTTAGCTCGTATGACCTACCAGAACTGGCACTTGTGTTTGTGCAGCACCTGGCACAAAGGGACTCGGAATCTGACTGGGATTCCTAGATCCCAACGTGCCTCAAGTAACGAACTGCTATAGAGACTATAATTAAGCACCAAACAGCAAGTACCCCAAGTTCACAAAGAATCTAGCACAGGGTATTGCTAAGACATCTGCTGATGTTTGCATCTGTATATTGTGCATTCAAACGCTGCCTGTTTTGGGAATGCTAAAAGATTCCCACCACCCATCAGCTGCTACCTGACCTCTTTAAAATGAACTTGTCATAACAGGCATGTGTGTGGATCACTAAAGAGACTATCAAATTTGGCACTGGGCTGCAGTGGGAAAGCCAAGTCTGGATGGTAGCGATTGCTCTACATTCTTACTCTCAGATATCATTAGGTCAAGGTTGCGGCACAGTGACGTGAGGCGATGAGCCCCCTGCCAGCACGCTGCCTGTCCAGTGGTTAAATCATCATTATTCCAGACATTTGTTGCGCATCATTATACCGGGGTACACTTAATGTCAACTAAAGAAAAGGGGAATGACGGTAAGCACTTTGTCAAGGCTTTAGCAGAGATTCAGCAGCGACAGCAGCGTGCCAGGCTGAGAGGCCCAGCCAGCAGCTGGCAAGGCATGTTTTATGCAGCTTTGTGAACACAGACTGTCCAAATGTATTCAAAGGATGTTCTAGAGGCAAATTGGTTGGAGCTAAATTTGCCCAGATGCTCTTAAGTCTGCTTATTAGAGCCCTTAGCTTGAAAATTAGCTGGAACTGATGAGTTGGATCAGAGCTGACTTTGGGATATTTGCATATTGAGAAAAACCACAACTGGATTAAATGTGTGCATGTCTATGTAGCATGGAAATTCAGCTCCGATGCCTCCTCCCACTGCTCCCAAGATGAAGGCTTCACAACATGCTTAATCCGCGGCGAGCTCCTGTAGAGGACTGGGCAACTATTTTGCACGGAGTTTTTAAGTTAAGAAAAGATGAAAAGGGAATGTTGTCTTCCGTCACGGGTTTTGATTTTTGTACCTGCATTTCATTTTGCCTGTGGAGGCACTCCCTGGCAGTGAACTCACACCTTCCCTCTCCTGTTATATGTTCCATTACCAAAGGTGAATAATCAAGACAAATATGATGAACGAGAGAAGTATGTAGTCACTTACTCAGATAATGAACATGAAAGATGAAATCATCTCAGTCTTGAATTAAAAACAACTACTTAAGGATGCTGCTATGGTGGCAAAAGATACTGGAAGGAGGTGGGATGTGTTGTGTCGATGGCAGTGGTACTTTTGCTTTCTCGGACTTCTTCCCCTGATAAGGGCGACTGTTGAAACTTTTCTTTCACCTAAGTATTGACTTTTGACTCTAAGAAAGCAAGCTGTGTCTTGAGCAGTGGTTTAATCCAGTTTCTCCAAGACAATGGGTGGAGTGTATCTGCTTGGTCACAGGGCACTTTCACAGACTGACTGCACATTTGCCCTATTTGTGGCCACCTCTGCAATCATTCGGAGAGCTCCAGGGCAGCGGCTCTGCCATCTCCCTGCCTTGGTCACCCAGTGCCAGACATTAACTTGGATCAGCCTTGCCCTTATGGCAGCTACACTGTGTCTGACCCCTGCCTGGGTGTACAAAGGTGGGAAAAGGGTGGGCCATTTCCTGCGCTTAAACAACCAAGCACTGTTAGCTCAGGGACAATTGAGCCTCTGGTGTTTATACTGTCTTTGTCTGAATAAACTGTATGGATACAGTCCCAACACAGTCACTAGGAGATTTTCTTGCTGATTTTCATGATGCCAGCATTTCACCCTTGATGTGCATTTTAGGCATCCCTGCTTGAATCTGTATCTCAAGCCTCTTAAAACCACATTGCGGTTATGCTTGGATTTATTTTTCATTAGTTATCTTTTGCTGAGGAAACCAAGATTTGGGCTACTTTTACAATGTATGGTCTTCTTGGTGCCCTACAGAAGGTGTCACCTCCTTTTGACACATTAAGCGATCCCTTTGCATAGTCTACTCAGGTATCCTCAAAGAATTTGACACCAAGGATGTCCCAAGGGATTGGCCTCCCAATGCCATCTTCCAGGATTTGAGCACTCAGCTCGATTTAAAGCTCAAAATATTGCTGAGAGAGACAGAGATATGTAGTATCCCACACTTCACGGAACACAGATGCATTTTGCACACACCGGCTATAATGTAAGGAACTTGGTTCAAATCAGAGAATGTCTCTTCTTTCAACCTCCAGCTTTTCTAACTGTGTTGCAATTGTGCTGGTCTCCAGCTGTGATGAAATACAGACAGCTTCTTATTTAGTAAGTTTTCAGTAATCCTAAAGAAGCCAGTTCCTCCCTCCCCAGAATGGCACAGGCTATCTGTCTTCAGAAACATCTTCCTAAACAACACCAGACATAGAAAGTACCTTTCCAAGCCTGTAGGCTGGGATAGGACTCCTGGTGGTGTTGCACTGACATTCAGTCAACATGCTCACCATTTCCTTATGGATTCCTCCCTGCCTTATTCTTCATGGTGTCTTAGATCTGCTAACAGGGGAGAAGGTCCTGTAGAGGTGAGACCATCTTGTACTCGAGAGATACTGAAGGATAGATCTATTTGGATTTTTTGCTTGCCCTTGCATTCAGTTTGTACATCATCCTGGAACGGCATGCAATTTTTCAGCCTGAAAAACACGTGGAAAAAGTGCTCAGTAAAAACTACAGATTTAAAATAAAAATAAGCCCTACCAAAAATGCAAATCCCTGTATTTGTCCCTAGAGCTTAATGACTAAAAGATGATGGCAGAGAAGATTCCTGGGTTCATCCATCCTCAAACATCCTTTTCTTCCTCAATGGCAATTATACTCCTGAGAAAATGTCAGACCTGGTCCGATCTAGCCTTGGCATCTTTCACTGCAGTATTCCTAAAATAAGGAGGCTTTTCCAAGCCTGGTGGTTTCAGATGTTATGATCGATGTTTATTCATTTGTCCTTTCTTTCCATGGAACTGGCAATGACTGCTATTTCTGTATCCAATACCACTGTTATGTCTGTTGCTCTAATCTAGCTACTTATATGGTCTCCACCGTCGTAATGTTTGAGCATATCCCAAGAATTAAAAAAAAAAAAGAAAGAAAAATCCTGAAATAATAACAAACTCTCTCTTTCTTCCTTCCCAGCCTGATCTTAAGAGTCTTGAGTTTTTGTGCTTGTATGTTTGTGAGGAACTTATTGAGGAAAAGCTGGATTGAAGAAATGGGTCCTACCTTGAGCTGTGAAAACAGAGTGGGAAAGGCTGGCATTGGAGAGGCCACACCAGTGACCTGGGCTGCTACAGGAGTCTGCCAGCACCAAATGTGCTTTTCTGCCCCTCGGCCCCTGGCTCAGTAGTGTTTTTATGATTCTTGGAATGTGGCAAATCATAGAAGTTATGAGGGGCAGAGGGTAGATGTGGGTTTTTCTTTTCACAAGGGAAACTGTTCTTTCTGCCCGGAGATGAGGTGCCCTGACCAGCTGTCAGTGGAGGTGTTGCTTCTATTTATTCTGACCACATTTGGACCAGGATCAGCGTTTCTTTGTGTCACTTCCCCATCTTTGTCAGGAGATTGTTGTGTGCTATTGTTCCTGTGGACACTGAAGTCACCCAAGACAAAATTTATCCTGCAAATTCACTCTCTGTTTTAGGTGGCTTTCCCTCTAGAAGGCTGTGACTAGTTTGTAATTTCTTCTTGGTAGCCTGGTCTTATCTGCTTACCTATCACCCAGTTTCGGTGCTCTGGGCCTGCAGTCCAGAGCAAGGAAAGGCTGGTGAGCCTTTGTGTCCATCAGTTTTTGGCCTTATCTGTGGGGAAGAAAGCGAATCCCACATGCCTGAGATGGGCTAGGTCTGCAGTGAAGATTTAAGGGCATTAAATCCTACCTGAATAAGAACAAGCTGAAGCTCTTGCCATGTGCTCTGAATCCAAGAGCAGCAAATGGAAGATTTACCAATGTATAAAAATATAAGTAAACACATGCCAACGCTAATTGGAGGAACGTGTCCTTCTCACTGACCTTAGCCCGTGTGACTGTACCTCTGCTGTAAAGGACATAAGCCCTTGATTTCTACTCTATAACCAGCAGACAGAAACCTTATTTCCAGCTGAGGGATTAAACTGCACGTGAGGAAATAATTAAGTGCATTCTTGACACACCTTTTTTTAGACCTGGATCAATGAAAAGAAGTATCATTATGTGTCATATTTGGGCTGGAAACTAAGCAATTTGCGTACTTGCAGGAATGAGATACAGCTGTCTCAGAAGTTTTTGTTGGCAATAGGACAGGCAGCTGTCAACGCTTCACAGAACTAGATGCAGCTCATTAGGACAGTTGGATATCATCAGATTAGCTGGGCTTGGAGATAGGGTGAGACAGGAAAACATATGACAAGAACTGGCATCGCAAACCCTCCCCCTTCAGAAATACTACCTCAAAACCAAGGAATGTTGTGATCAATCATAGCCAATATCAATAGAATATATCCTAATTTAAGGACAGACTTGCCAAGTATTTCAGCATGGGTTTCAGTGCCCCTGGTACACATAAAAATTATGGCATGAGTTCTGGATTAGTTACTGGGACTCTGGTAATGATGTTCCTGGCATAGCACTGCTTGCAGACACGTACTTTGGAGGAGTTCCCATACATGTTTTTATTGTCCACTAGAGCTGTGGTGGCAAGCTGTGTGAAATCTACCCGGAAAATTGGAAAAAATCTAAACCAAAGGGGAAAAAAACAACCAAACCAAAGCAAAGATGGCAAAGCCTTTCTTGTGTAGACCTAAAACAAGGTCTGAAATCGAAAGAATATGGGTTGACTATGTAAAAGTCATGGAGGACAGAGCTTTAAACTTTTTTTCAATGCTGTTAGACAACTGCCTGAAATATTCTGTTCAATTTTGGTACCAGAAGGATGTTTGCAGACTGGAAACAATTCAAAGATGAATGGCATTAAAAGCAACAGCAGCAAGAAATACCTGAGTGGCAGCAGGGACTAGTTTTGAAGAAAGCTTAAATAGACTTGGAGCAGTGACAGACAAAGGTAGCCAAGGTCCTCGACAGTACTCAATGTGTATTTGAAAAATGTGAATGGCAGCAGGCTGATGAAGTTTTTGTCAGCGTGCATTGCTATGATTTGTTTTTGCATTCAAAACCCCTTTGTTCTAAGCACACTTCTCTTTTCAGATCTCGGGCTTTAGCTTTGCAACACAAGAGGCAGGGATACCTTGTGTTTCTTTAGGACTTTTCATCAGATGATCCCCAAATGCTTTACAAGGGTGAATTAAATTAGCTTCACATCAAAAACCTAGAAAAAAAAAAATAAAAAGGATTAATTTCTTTCTCCCAAACTGCAGTCGGCTCTGGAGTAAAGTGAAAGAGGACATCAGCTCTCCAGTGGGTGAGATCCTTCTCCCTTTACATTACCACAGAGTCACAGAGGATTTGTTATCCACTCTTAGTTCATATCTGGGGACACTGTGAGCAAAGGAAAGAATGGTTCCCCAGTCATCGAGAGTGCACTGAAACAAGCAGCACCAGGACTAGACATTTTATCAAATTAAAAGGTAGGGGAGGAGTAAAACAGACAGAATTGCAATTTCCTTGCAGGGTATTAGGCTTCATCATCGTAACCGCTGCCTCTATTCTTAATAATTATGAGGATGTACAAGAGTTTGATGTTATTTCTCTGCTGAGCAGCACCTCTGCTTGCTCAGTACTGATTTAAGGTTGCCAAAGCAACACCAAAACCACTTCCTATAGAGTGTAGATGTGCTCTGCAGGCCTCTCAGGCCTACAAGGTTAGCAGAAGTTAGGAAACTTCATGGAGGAAATACAATGCAAAGTGCTAAGAGGTGTGGAAACCTTAAATGGGGATGTAACATCAACCAGTTCTTAGCCAATGCTAAGTGAAAATAAGAGGGTGATGGTCTTATCTTTAAAAACTGCTTTCTCTCTGAGGCAACTTTTATTCTGTTAATAATCAAGAGGAGACTGCTTTATAATGAAAAGACGCAATTTTTAAAAAATTGGAACAACTCCCTTAAAATGCTATTTCTGTGCACACTGAGCCTGTGTGACACATTTTTAAGCCTTATACTTGTATTCACATTCGTTTAGTTTTCATTAGTGACAAAATCTCAAATGCCAGAGGATGTGCAAAACCTGCTGGATGATTTGCAAAACCTTCCGGTCTTGGAAATTTTTCTAATGATGAAATACTTTATTAATTGCTTCTATTTTATCTGATCACTGGCTATTGCCACATGAATCCTGACGGTGTTGCAACAAGGAAGATTTCTACTCCTTAAATTATATTTTCTGGAATTACGCTAAAATACTGTATAAAAACTAGTATTCATTATTATTCAGACAATTCTCAGTTTCAAACATATCTTCCGTGAGACTTTAGCCAAGAAAAAAACAAGGAATTCAAATCTAGGCTGTTTACTAATAAAATCCTCAACTTTTTCTGTAGAATTTGATTTGCTACTCAAATTTATTGGTGTGATCTTGGGAAGGAAAGTTCAAGATCTGCTTAATCCAGAGTTTCTTTTCCAACACCCTTCCTGCTGAATTCTGTGAATTGGGGATTGCTTGAGTGGCGTTCTTGCTGGAAGTGTTGCCGGTGCTTTTGATGTAGAGCTTTTGCTCGTTGGCTGTCCCGTGTCCTTGGCTGTAACAATGATACAGCAACTTTCACTGGTTTCCCCTCATTTTCTCAGAACAATTCAGCTTTTGGTATATGCCAAGAGAATCATAAAAACATGGACCATAGGTTTGGCGCTGTGTTTGTGCAAGCACCTGTGACGAAATGACTCCTGGAATATTGCAGGTAGTTAAAACATCACCTTGCTAGAAAGTATCAGCAGACTGAAAGGAAGAGAAAACATCAGAGAGCTTGAGAGACTCACCCATAACAAAAGATTGGAACAATGGCTTTTGAACCAAAAGACAAGTGGTGAATTTGACACAAGCACAGACACGAAGGTCAGTGTGGATGTTTATACAGAAACACGGGGAAAATCTCATTTACTTTATAGCTGAGTCAAGGGATGTGGTTATTACGCATTTATCCCCTGATCTAAATACACCATGGCCAAAAAGATGGATTGTGTAACTGGGATACAACCCGGTCAGAGTCCCACACGAGGCAGCGGCTTAAGCTGGTTGCTGGCACCGAGGTGCCCTCGCCACAGCGCTTCCTTGTAGAGCCCCCAGAGCGGGGCCAGCCGTCGCATAACCGTGGCCCCTGGCCCAACAACGGTTGCAGGAAGGTGCTGGACTAACGGTATGACATCGAAGCAAAGAAAATGCCCTTCGGCTGTCAGAAAACAAATTCCAGCAGTGTGACCTGTCCGGCTGGGAGGCAGGCACCCACAGCAGACCCACTGCTAACAGCTGGGGTACGTTTAAAACTAGGTTGTGCAAAATATTAGAGACCAATATTAGAGGCCTCGCACAGGCAGGGAGAGAGCTGACCTGTGGGATGCTGCAGGTCTGCAGAGATCTCCACGGGTCTTAGGCTTCTCTTCCATCTCTGATTTCTCCCCTGCCGATGTTTGAGTGCATTACTGTCCTGTCATGTGATTTGTTTTATTACCCAGAGGGGACAGCTGAATTCCTTCTACAGCAACAATATTTTTTGTGATGCCAATGCCATGACCTTTATTCATGAAAAACAAAGTACAAATGGGGAAAGCAGGGTGGAGCTCTGTCAGAAATGCGGTGTAAACAGCTACAAAGACGTGGCTGTGCTCCTCCAAAGCCGTTTTCCACCAGGTAAGAATCAGAGCAACAGGCACTGCAAACACAGCAGAGATCCCATCTGAGATTTTGTTAGGCTAATTGCCTACACCTTAAAGCAAGGTCTAATGAAAATTGCCACATTGAACTTTTGGTCAGATTAGACAGCAACGTCAACAACAACAATAGCTTCCAAAGGATTTCTGGAAACAAATTCCCATTCCAGGTATCTGCTGACGTTTTAAAAACAGCCAACCTCTTTTCTAGCATTCCTGGAAGTAACATGAACAATTCAGCAGGAGAAGAGCTCCCATTTTGTTGTGGAAACAGTCTCCACAGTACCCTTGAAAATTCATCCTGAGGCAAGTTTGAAATAATTCATGCTTTTGCTCTTACAAAAATATATTCATGTTTGGAGCAAACAGCTGTGATGACGGTGGAGAAGAGCAGAAATATGACCTGGATTCAAACCTGTATCTTACTGGAAGAACTGGGAGCTCGGTCTCCCAGTAGGGAAGTGAAATTCAGGCAGCAACACTTGCAAAGCAGCCAAGAGCTCTGGGGTGGCATGAATTCAGCTTGAGGGGAAACCTGCATTTAAGCTGAGTGGAGTGGGCATGTGGCAGCGTTCGCTGCTGTGCTGGAGATGGTGCCTGTCCCCTGAGCTCCGGCAGGCCAGGGGATGTGTCTCCATAAACGCCGTATGCCCCTCCACACGGCTTCATGGGACCTCCGGGGTAACTGGCTGGAAAAGCTCCCAGGGGTAACCACCATACCCTCCGCTGTGTGCCTCTGCTCAGTGATTTATTCGGCTCTGTCATCGGGCGACCCCAGGGCCCCACTGCTCCGGGTGATGCCTGGTTGCTGCTACAACCCAGCTCAGCCACGTGGCTCCATCACCAGCCCCCCACCGCGCTGATGTCCCCCCCGCCGGCACTAGCTGGGGGCCACACGCACCAAGGGTGGCTCTGTGAGCACTGAGGGCAACCCAAATCCTCCTCTGCTGCTCCACGGGTCGCTGGGTTCTGCTTCCCAGGGAAATGTGGGAGCTTGGGGACAGGTTTTCACACTTCCCTCCATGAACTTAACGAGTCCAACAGGCAAATATGGAGTAAAAATAAGAAAACTTCAGGTCTTTGGCTGACAGAGACAATGAGAGAAAATTGCTCAGTGCTACAAGCAGCCTGTGACCAACCGTGCACAAAACATTAACCGTTTGTGGCCCATTTAACAAGCAGCAAGCGATACAGTTGGGCTTTAATACAAATCAGAGCTGACTAGCGTTGGCCAAAGAGATTTAGAGGTGCAAAGCTGGATTTCTAGCACTTCTTGCTGAGCCCATTTCTACCCCTCCCTTCTCCGTGTCCTCCTGTGTAGAGACAACAAAGCGGGATTGCTGTGGCTGGGACAGGCAGGTAGCAGCCGCTTTCTGCAAGGATGGAATGCTGGGCTGGTATTGCCTGCTGGGCAGGGTGAGGCCACCTGGCCAGACACTGGACCCATCCAGCACTTCACTTTCTTGATTCGCAGGACCAGTACTGGATACCTGGCAGGGAAAACATGCCCATTGAGGGGACAGATCCAGCTGAATGATGTCCCTGCTCGGTGCAGGGGGATTGGACTAGGTGGCCTTTAAAGGTCCCTTCCAACACAGACTATTCAATGATTCTATAAACACGTGGTTGACAGACTGGAAGAATCCCGGTGTGATCTCCTGTGTTGGTGGATCTCAGGGAGGCAAAGACCCCCGTCATTACTGGTTTGCGTTGTGCTTGATGTAATAACTGCAGGGCCAAATGGGGCAAAGGGGGTCCTGTGCACCCCACAAACCTGAGCCCGAGGTAACTGAGAGAGTCCTGGGTAGCTTGAGGGAGACCTTACAAGCTCACGTCGTGTACTGCTTTATGTTAACGCAGCTTTGTGATTACACGCTACTTTGCTTAGATGGGCATTTTAAATAAATTGTTAGCAAATTTTATTAACCACATGTAAAGGGAAGATCACGTCATTTTTTTAAGGAACAGTAAATAACTGACAATTTTCAGAAAGAGGTGTATTTGTAACACCAGTAAGGAGCCAAACACGAAGTGGTGGCTGCTCCTAAGCCCCAGGTTGCGCCCATCATTCCCACCAGCTCTCCTTATTTCTGGCTGGGCTTGTGCAGAGCAGAGACTCGATGGTGATAATGCTGGGCCTTCAGGATGAAGGCTGGGAACGCAACATGTGTGTGTGTCCCTTGGCCAGGCAGGCTGAGGCTGTCAGTGCACGGGTGTTCGGGCACGTTTTTCTGCTTAGTGTTTGTGTTTGCTTTCTCGGGAGCTGTGGGGCTCCCAGGGGTGTGCTGCCTCGCAGCTCTGTCCCTCACCACCAGCCCCTTCTGCCACAGGCCCCATGCCAAAAGCTTGGAAAAGGTCAGAGAAGAAAACCCCCTTGCTCCAGCCCTCTGCTTCCTGAATGGGTCAGTCTTTCGGGAGGTGGGGAGGAAACGCCTTGTAAAAATATCACTGTCAAGGCCGCTTCTACACAACATGGCAGACACGCACACAATTAGCATATAGAGACAGGCAAGAAAACTCCCTAAAATTCTGCCTTTCCTCATAACAACACCAAGTGACTCACGCTGGCCTCGGGCCAGGTCAGGAGCTCGCTGCCCGGGAAACACCCAGTTAAACTTTCCACAACCTGCATCTGCCCGGTTTGGGAGACAAGAGTCAGGTATCCCGAAAGAGAAGTGCAGGGATGCCGCAGTGAATATTGCTGAATTTATTTTAGGCAGCGGAGATTCTGGCTGAAAGATCACTTGAGAGCATGCCAAAGGCCCAGAAAAGGTAACTGCTTAGGGTGGCTCAAGGTCACCCACACCGGCAAGCCGCTGGCCTCCCCTTGGTGACATCGCTGCCCTGCGCAGCGACACGCTGCCACGGAGGGGAAAGACGAGGCATCCTCCTCGGAGCACACCGGCCATGCTTAAAGCACTGCTTAAAGATCAGCGGGCATGGACGTGGCAGGAGCCATCGGAACCACCACGAGTCCGTGGCACGGTGGCTGCTGCTACGTCGCTCAGCCGGTCAGAAGCCGAGCTCCTGACGCTGGCTCTGCCTCCCCTGCCACCAGATGAAAGAAATTTGTTTTGCATTTGGACTGGTGGTCTGGAAAACTGAAGCGCTGTGTTTTTAAGTTTACATTACATGTTTGCTTTCCAATTTTGTTAATTAAAATCTTGTAACTGGATGAGCAGTTACTGGATAGCTTGCAGGGTTTGTTCAAAGTTTTCTGTTTTTTTCTGGACGCTCCAGCATTTGATGCTCTTTCTCTGCTTGCAGTGCATTAATTCACCTAGCTAGAAACTGTATCTGTCTGAACCAGTAAGAGCATGCATTTGGGAATGGTTTTGTTTCTTATGGTATTTTCTTTTAGTGTTTGCCTATACCTGCCAATGTAATTTGTCAGAATAAACTAGGCACTTTAAAATAATTTTTTATACACTCTTCATAAGTGTTTCGCCATCACTTTGAGAGGGAAGGGAGCAGAGGGACCCATAAGCAAATAAAAAGAAATAGGAACATGTATGAATTCACTCAAGTGATCACTCTTCTTCCTCCTCGGTGAATTTAATCCAACGGCTTGTCTGGATCAGTCACGTAAATTGAGCGGGCTCGACTGCATCAGTGAGCTCACCACCATAAATTTCTGGACTATTTTCCACTGTGATGCCTGCTGTCACCTGGGATGTGGTCAGGCCAAGCCTGTCCAGTTCAGTGACCAGCTCCAGATGGAAATGGAAGTGGTTCTGCACTGCAGCCTCAGACCCCACTGACCTTTTATTGCTTTCAGAGTGGGTCTGCCACAACTTCTTACCCATCTCAGCCTATGCGCTCCTACGGCTTCCCAGCTTTCATATCACCCTTGCAGTGCCCATGTAACCGTCTCAGCTCTGCAGGAGCTGTTCTGCGTGAGGCCATGGAAATCTCTCTGCAAGCTGCGCAGCATCGGAATATTTGGCTGCAGTATGTTACTGGCAGGGAAAGAGGCATGTTCAAAACGTGCATCGTCTCCAAGCACACCTTGTGCTACTGAGAAGTGCTAACAGAGGACTTGCTCCACTGGGGGAATGTCGCTTCAACTGCCCGGACTTGAAGCTTTACCTTCGAGACTGAAAATATGCAGTGTGGATGTGTGCAAGGACATGCCAACATAAGCGTGATTTACTGTGGTCTGCAGACAAAGCTGTGAGTAGCCCAGCAAAGCACGTACATGCTTCTTTCATGCAAGAGCGCGTATCACCTTAACTCAGCAGTGCCTTGCTATGCAAATCTCAAGCTGCTCTGCATTGTGTCAAATAATGACTCCAGAATTAGATCCAAGAAGATGACATTTTTTTTGCAGCAAGTACATTCAGAGACTTCGCCTTTTCAGGGCTTGTATCTTGGTTATTAATAGTATCGTTTGCCTTCTTTTGGAAAATTGAATTCATGTGATAAAGAGGAACTTTATGTATCGGATCCCTATGCAGTTCTGGTATAAGTGCTTTTGTAAAATACAGAAGTGGAAAATGCAGGTTATATGGTAGAAAATTATTTTATTTCTGTGGGATTTTTTGCAAATTTCGTATGATTGAGCCAGCAAAATACAATGCCAACATTAAAAAATTCCATTACCTGTTGATCTTGTCCCATTTTTGGCAAATTTAGGCAGGCGTGGCAAGATTTGATAAGAACTGTTATGTAACGGTTAGCTCAGGCAAAAAAAGATTAAAAGAGATAAGTTACCATACATCTAGTACTAGGCAAGCAGATTAAAAAGAAAAAAAATGGGAAGTGCAATAACTGGATTTACGAATGCCACATGAAATAAAAAGATGAGCACAAATTTGGATTTTTGCACAGGGCAAGGGCTGCAGCATTTTCCTTGGGGAACAATCCTCTACTGGCAAAGAGTGGTCGAACAGAACAAACAAATCCTTTTTGTCTTTAATTGTTGTGATTCTGTTTAAAAGTTACGTCAGTTTTAGCATGTGGAATGCAATTGTGAAAGAAAATGGGTTTCCTGAATTTTCAGTGATTGACTAAAATCCACACACATACTGGTTATTTTAATTTAAGGAAAAAGGATTTTGTTTATCCTGTTACATAACACTGGATCTATTTTCCCTTGAACACACAAGTGTGTTTATCATTAATCTTAAAGGGAAACAGTCGTCCTTCAAAATACTTTCTGAATTTTTATCTATTTTTTTTAAAGGTCAATCCCAAATGACTGGATATGAACTGAAGACAAAAGCACGCTGTTTATTTTTTTAATTAGATTACTGGAACTTCATTTCTGCATAGTTATTTTACTGTTTTTCCCAACAGCAACAGTGAAGAAAAAAACACTCGTTTAGAAGTGATTTAAAAAATGCAAAACATACGGTTCACACAGCATCCAGCAGCAGACAGAGTACCTGTTATTGGTTTTTTAGCTCAACTTTATGAAACTGGCTGGCTTTCAGTTTGGAGACATTCTTTAGTAATACCTATATTTTTCATTCTATAGTGCATTCCTTTCAAGGATTTCTAATTGCTTAGGAGCTCTTGAAAATCCCAGTGAAAACCTTTGGATATATGAGAGGTTTTTATTTCCAGGTAGCTGACCATCAGTTAACTTGAAACACTTCACTTTTTCCAAAAGCCAGCGTGACCACTTTGGTTCCAGGCTGTTTGGTTCCTCTAGGTTTGCCCCTCATTTTAGGAATCAGCCCCTGTAAAGGAACAGGCATTTCTAAACTCAACAGGTGTTCGGAAAGCACCCGCTCCAGCCTTTCCGACTTGCTAAGTGCCTCAAGTCGATATGTAATTAGCTTGATGTAAGGAAAGGCCCGGTGGAGGCAATCCCATAATGGCGAGGCAATCTGAAATATAAGCAAAATAGGCCACCCGTAGCATGAAAATCGGAGCATTTAAAGCCAATGGGGCTACTTTCCAAGAAGACCCGTGGTTTTCAGTCGTCCTTGTGTTTGACTTGTAAACTGGATGTGAGGCTCCATCACCGGCAGGCTCACATGGTGGGGAGTGTACCAAAAACACAGGTCATGTTGTGATTTCTGGTGGATACTTTAGTTATATGTGATTTAAATGGATAAACTAAGAAAAATTAACTGTCCAGGCCATAATTTCATCTAAAATAAACACAGACTGAAACTACAGCAACTTAGTGGATTGTGTGGATTAGTGAGATATCCTGGTATGTAATAGCAGTAGCAACAATTCTGTTCCCCGGTTTAGTAATGCTTAAAATCTGCAATCCAGAGTCACCGCATGATGTGCAAATCCCTCACAAAATCTGCCTCCCTTTTTGAAGCTCAGGATCCTTTGCCATACAAGGAAACCCTGAAGGTTGCCCCCTTCTAGCTTTGCATAGGAAATTTGCGTTTGGAGAATTGTTAATGCGATGGACTTACACAGAGCACCTTTTTGCCATTCTTCCTTATACCCTTCTTTACAGACAGTGCTGCCTACTTGCCCCCTAGATATCTGTTGCACTTTGTGCCTGGATAAATTTTGCTTTTTTTGGTTTTCATGTTGACATGTAAAATCTTCCCAGTCCCTGCAAAACCTTCTCCTTGTTCTTGCCCTGCCTTGGGAGTCCATGAAACGTCATGTTCCCTTTAGCAGCTACACATTTAAAATAAACAAGTTTTTCTCCTGAGAAAGGAAGAAATACTAAATCCATTTCGATTTTAAAATGAATGAGCATTTGCTGATGAGCTTATTTTAGATCCTGGTGTGATATCCCTCACTCCATCCACCTCACCTGACAGAAATCTGATCTCACTCTGCCATGCTCTCGTGTTAATACGCATCCGTCCGCGAAACGAGGCACTCGCATCCCTGCCTGGCAAGACCTCTTTTACCGGGCGCAAACACAACGAATCTGACTTCCGTGCCTTCTTGGTAGATTTCCACACGTTCTAGCCAAGCTGGGGATTTGGCCCCGTGTCTTTTTTAAACCCTGTGACCCAGACGTGGAGATTAAAAGAGAGTTATGTTATTGGATTAAACGGATACAAGACGTGCTCACTGTATCAGCACCCAACACCTTAAAACTCTAGAGAGCAGCTCAGCATGTTAATGGCAAAAATAGTCTCCAAGAAAGAGGGAGAATCCAAACGAAGGTGATTGCTAGTTCGTGCCTTGGGCCGGGGTGCAAAAACCTGCTGCTCTGGCTGGTCTGAAAGCAGTCGCAGAAACATTAGGTTCTGCTTTCTACAGCACCTTAACACTGCATACGCTTGAGCTCTGGGGTACAAGTCATTTGAACTACACCTACCTGTAACCAGAGTGATTTTGGCCTATCTTGGTCAAGTTTGGGTCACTCAGCCCAAGCAGGGTTGGGGTTTAGGTTTGATTATGCTATGAATGGCACCAGAGCACGCTGAAATCAATACAACAGCAGAAGGAAAAACACTAATAGATTAAAGCCAGACCTGCAGGAAAAGGATAGTAATTTCAGGCACCGTTTATATGCTTGATATTATACACATGCTTATGCTCTGTAATTTGGGCTCTAACTTGTGATTTTGGTTACATAAGAGAGCCGGAGGAGCCAGAGGCATTAGTGCTGCTGTACGCTGCTGCAGCTGAAGGCAGAGTTCCCCCAAATATTTGTCAGGCACATTCTCAGAAGTTGTGCTGTCTCGTAATGAAACAGCAGACAGCGATGCACGTATTTATGACACAAAAGGGCTAATTATTATTATTATTCCACTTAGTTCCAGGTACCGTTTACATGCCTCTGACTTGAAAACAGCTTTAGCTGTTGGTTTTTTACCCCAAACATTTTTTTTTTTAAACACAGAAAGCAACCCTGTGCTTTGTGTGGCTGACTTTTCTTCTAATGAGCGAGGAGCAACAGAATAAGAGAGAGCCAGAGACAGAAAATACAGGCTTTGATTCCTCTAGAGAACTTGAGCAAAATATTCCACTGCTGTCAGTGGTACAGCTGTGCTGGCAGGAGCCTTAGCACAGATGAGGCTCCAGCCGCTACTTACATTTCACCCATGCAACTGTCGGTTCCTAATCTGCACCGAGGCATCCTCGCTGCAACCGAGCAAGTGCCTGTGCCGGTGAGGAACGTTTTGCTTCGTTCCCTAATGCGGACAGAGTTTGTGGTCCCTGGTGCAGGCTTGCAAAATGCTAGCTGCCTTCAGCCGAGGATGCCTCCGAATCCGAAGCTGCAGTACGCAAGAAACCTGAATCAGAAGATGTAGGTGGCAGCATGCGCTACACCATGGTACCGCTTTAAAACAGGCTGTTGAGTGGAGAGATGTCATCAGTTAGCTGCATACGTCCTGTACGTGTGTCTATTTCTCAGTTAAGATCCTATTCACTGTGCAAACCGGCTCGGATCCTGGAAAGTCACAGGGTGCGCTGGAGGCAGGGGAAATGGCTTGTGGGACTGCGGCGCGCTGTACCGGGCATCCTGCACAGCCAGCAAGGAGCATGCGGAGGATGCAGCTCTGTGCGTTGGCATGAACCAGCCAAGGAAACCGGCCTTTTGCAGAGGTCTCCCCAGAGGCTGCTGGGGAGGAACTCAATCCCCCGGCAGCCTATGCACAGCTGATGGGCTCCAAAGGTGTGTCGCCCAGCGACTGCTGCCTTAGCTCATGGTGTGGTTTGTAGGTAAGGTCTACAAGGTTTGTAGGTGAGGAACTGTTCGCTCGCCTTCGGTCCATCTCCGCTGTTCCCAGTGCAAGGTTAGCCCCTCGGCACTTCTGCGAAACACAGATGGCCCAAAACCTCCTTTTCCCTGCTACTCTGCCCCCCACAACGCGAACGGTATTTTGCAGTACAGAGGATCTCGCTAAGGCTTCAGCAGGGGTTACATGGAAATGCCTAGCGAGCCTGCCTGCTGCTGCAGCCTTTCATTCTTAGCAGAGCTGGAGGAGATGCGGGTAGGGGAGCGGAGACAGATTTGAGTCATCCACCCGCCCGCCTGCGGGAGAAAGGCACCGGCTGTCGGTGCCAGCGCAACCCAGCGCAGGACAAAACGTGGCCCTGCTCCTCCCTCCCGCCGATCGCCTCGGCCGTGAGTGGGGCTGCCCGGTGCCGGGACTGCTCCCTGGCAGGGGACGGAGCGAAGCGGAGAGGTCCCGGTCTCCCGGACACCTGCCAGGCCCCTCTCCCTCGCGTTTCCTCCAGCCGGAGCCCGCTGCCGAGACCGCACGCCCCGCCAGCCCGGCTGCGCGGCACCGGGGCCGGAGCCCGAGCCCCCCACCGCCCTCCCGGGACTGGGGTTGGGGGGGAGCGGCCGCGGAGGAGCAAGGGTGCGGGGACGGGCAGCGCCGGTGACAGCGCCGTGGGATGCTTTGTCTGCGATCAGGGCGCGCTTTGTGTAAAGAGAAAAAAAAATAATAGTAATAATTAAGAAAAAAAATCTACAAACACGAAAAATAAAGGGAGGAGAGCCGCGGCAGGCAGCCCTCCGCTCCCCTCCCCGCCCCGGCGGCCGCGGGACTGGGGCTGGCTCCCGCCGGGCCGGCTCGGGGGCGGCCCCGCTC
>Ga0065711_1006180_pt1 | contig 25495 bp, 16 predicted proteins | sample Hoacrofraction12_FD_59098 | JGI IMG/M metagenome (GOLD analysis project Ga0065711, IMG submission 59098) | Hoatzin crop microbial communities from Cojedes, Venezuela - Epithelial fraction 12 v2 (version 2) | ecosystem: Host-associated > Birds > Digestive system > Esophagus > Crop | place...
GGGGGGGCGCGGCGGGACGGAGCGGCCATGACGGGGCGGAGGCGGGCGGCTCAGCCTTCCGCGGCGGGGTGCCGGGTCTGCGGCGGAGAAGGGAGGGGAAAAAAGGGGGGGGAGGGTAAGAAAGCGAAAATGAAAGTTTAAGGTCAGCGGAAAGGGAATCTGGGCGTGAAGCGCAGCGTCGGGGCGCGCTGAGGCCGAGCGGGCGGCGGGAGGGGCCGGGCCCTGCCCTGCCCTGCCCTGCGCTGCCCTGCCCTGCCCTGCCCTGCCCTGCCCTGCCCTGCCCTGCCCTGCCCTGCCGAGCCTGCTCCCCTCAGGGACGGGAGCTGCCGGGGACTGGTGAGGGGACAGCGGGGAAGCGGGGGTTCTGCTTGTCCCGTCCTCAGACGAAAGATTTGGCCCAAGAGGCGTCTCGGGGGGCCAGCTGCTTTACCCACGCAGTCCTGTGAGGGGTTGGTGGGGTGTGGAGACTCGCGGGTACCCTGGTGCGGCGGGGTCGGAGGGATTCCCCCTGCCTGTGTGTTATGACAAGGCGTGTGGCTTGCTTGTCTGAGTGACATGAAGGTATGATTATGTTTTCTTTATAAGCATTTTTTGGGCTAGAAATCGAGAGTTTTCTCTTCGTAAACGTTGTAGTAAATGCTTCAGAGATGTCCAGCAAGTTGAAGAGCCGTCCTGCTGAAAATGGAGAGCATCCCAGGAGGAAAATGGAAAACGGAGTGGACAGCATGGCTGCCCCTGCCATTAGTACCTACACCCCAGAAGAGATGGTGCAACAGATGAAAGAACTAATCACTGAGAACAATGAGTTGAAAGGTGAATGTGCATGTGAACTGGTCTTGAAAAGCAAAATCCCTGAGTCTCCCCTGTGGGGTTTTTTTGTCCTACAAGTATGAATTCTGTGCTCGTTTGCCCTTGCTGGTTAACGTTTTATACCTAGGTAGCATTTGCTGTATAAGAAACTCTGCAAGTGGGAAGGCTAGTTTGATAGGACACATCAAATTGATTCAGCAGGGAAGATTAGGGGAGAACAGCCCGGTGTACGGGTGACTTACTTGCTTTAAAACTGTATGTATAAGCAGTATAGCACCGTGTATGTTAGGAGACAAGGTGAAGAATCTCATACTATGATACGCTCTTTGCTCATCAACCTCTAAAAGCTTTTTTTGGTTTATATTTTAGAACTGTTGGGCAGCTCCATTACAGATAGACTAATATAAAACCATAGCTGCGTCAGGAGGGGTGGGTACTGCAGTGCCCAGAGCAGTTTTGTGTTAGGGTGCTGTCTGAAAGGAGCTGCATCCTCTCGAGCAGAGAGGAATCAGAGCAGGCTGTCCTACACTGTGTGTAGTAATGACTATGAACGTTTGGATGTGGCTGCACCTTCTGTACTACAAAAGGAAGTGGTGGTCATGGTTGGGTCTTTCTGGGAGAAACCAGTAGGTTTCACTGAAAATGCCTAATGAGTTCTTCTTTCAGGGAAGAGAACTTTGCTCCTGGATCCCAGGAGTTTAGGTGTTTGGTGTGTATTTTTTTTTTTTTTAATGGACAGAGCAAAACCTAAGGGATTTGGGAATTTTCTGTGTAAAGGACAGAGGTACCTCACTGTTTATATGGCAGCAGAGCATGGAGTCATGTGTTTTCTGTTCTGTGTTTTTACACTAGTGTGTTTAAATTCCACCTGAATCATTTTTGGACCTAGTCCAAGTTGGAGTCTCATGGGTATCTGGCAGGAAAGTTGTTTCTAGAAATGCCTCTGGTATTTTGCTAAAAGGTCCTATATTATATAAGATAATGTTTCGGGACCATATTTACAGCTGGTGTAACTCATACCTTGCAGAGTCATTCTCCAGAGCTACCTTTATTTACATAACCTGAAGAATTTGTTGGCAGTTTAAAGTGTTATATCAGGACATAATGGAAATTACTGGAGAATACAATATATAAAAGATTTTCAAGCAACTGGCTTTGAGTTTGTTGCTTTAAAAAAAGCAAGTCTGAAATAGTTCCACTGACTCTGCCTGAAAATCTTGTAAGCATTTTGTAATAGTAAGACCGATGTTGTTACACACTGACTTTATTACATACATGTAATGTAATCTCGTAGGGGAGATGCTTCCCAGCCGGGGGGAGCTGACTTTACTGTAAGTTGTCAGGTATATTTTTTCAATACTTTCAATCAAATCTTCACCAAATGTTCAGGTAGAGCATTGTTGGGCATATTTGAGACTTTTGATTCAATGGCATCCATTTTCATGCAGTAATTTACCAGTCTAGGATGTCTGTTTCCCTACCAAGCCTCAGTAGTTTCAGAATCTCAGTTCTGTAGTTTCATTTGGGTTGACCATGGAAATAACACATGCGGCAAGATACTAGGTACCTCTTGTGAACAAGACTTCTTGCTTGTACTTCTTGGTTTAGGAATAAGTCAAGAAGTGAGAGAGTGTGGGCATGGGATTTCGGCAATGTATTTGATGCTATTTATTATAGTGCTACCAAATTAGAATAAGTTTAGCTTTAGTTTGGTATTTAAGATACATGAGGAGAAGTTCACATTTCATACTTAATTGTTGCTAACCCTCTGAAGAATGCCGAGCTCACTGCAGAGGAAATCTGCTGTTTCATGGACAGAATATTAATGTGAATCAATGTCTTGTCTCTGGCAATTGTTTAGAAGCCATGAAGCTGCATAACCAAGCTATGAAGGACCGATATGAGGAACTTTCCGTCTGGCGAGAGAAGCAGAAAGAAGAAAGAGAATTTTATGAGTTAAAGTTTAAGGAGGCTAAGGAGTGCTTGCTAGCCAAGTGCGTTGAAAATGAACAGCTACAGCAACAACTTCAGAGCTTAAAGGAAAGAGAAGAAGGAGCTGAAATGGTAAATAAGGAATTTGTTGGATTTACATGACTTTAAATTGAAAGTCTGGAACGTTAGTGTCACTTCAGCACACTGGGAGGTTTGGAGATGTGTTAACGTCTCCATTTTTATCCTTATGCTCTAACAAGTGGTCTTGGCCTGACTTATTTTATGAAGTGAGTCTTCTCAGAGTGTAGTAATTGTGCCACATGTGAGATAATTTACATTTTGATTAAGAATAATAATTTAACATTCTTGGCATAAGAAATTAAAATTTTTTGCTAACTTCATTATTTTTTTTATTGTTGGCTATCTCTAGACTTTATCCCTTCCTTTGGTCCTTAGATTATCTGTCTCTCATGATCATTTAATTCTTTTGTATTTGTGTTTCCAAGGAGAAGTTGACATGTAAGCAAAAAGAAAAAAAAAAAAAAAAGACCTGCTATCTGTTTTTATTAAAGCTGTTTTACTGAGGTCAGATTAAATCTGTATTTCTGCTGCCCCATTTGAGTCTGACCGAGCGTTCTCCCTGTGTCTTACCTTTGGCTCTGTAACACATCATTTCTGATGGTGCAGGTGATTGCTTAGTAGCCAGGCAACATTTTGCAGATGGCACTGAAGACATCTATGGACAAAGCCTATTAAAATAAAACCTGCTTTGTATGCCACATGGTCATGTGAGGTGTTTAATGAGAAGTTTCATCAGAGCCAAACTGATGCATCCTGATATATGGTACCTCCAGGACCCATGTGGATTCTGTGTTGCCTGATGAAGGATGAGTGCATGACCCTTTTTCTCAGCAGAGTCACTGGTAGACTCTTCTTTCCTCTCCTGACTGCCTATTTTATGAAACTCTGCAAGAAATTTTTCAGCATGTAAATCAAAATCAACCAATGTGTTCAAAAGGTACAAGGGGGACGAAAGTCACGTATAAATAATGTGATTGTGTAAGTATGACTTACACAATCTTTACAGTCTAAAAGTTGTGCTTCAGGATTGTCAAGGAAAGTCAGAATTTTGTAAATCTGGAATAGTTTGTAAGGGGAAGTAGAGGATTTATTCTGCCTCTACCTGTTTTGGAACTTCTTGTACTTTGAACTGGCATGCTGTTAGTGACAGTGATCCAACCTGCTTGAGTAACTCAACATATTTATCTCACTTCAAGAGCTTCATAGAGTAAGCCCTGGTTCTTCTGTGATTCTTTGCAGTTTGCAGCCAGTGGTAACAGTAATTTAAACAGCAACATTTTCATTGCTGATTGTGGTTTTCAAGCTGACAGTGTCATGTGAGCCAAAATTATTCTCTCTTTTGAATGCCTTAGTTCTACTTTAATTCTCTTTTTTTAAGTGTTTAGAAAGCAAATGAAAAAATTTCCTCTAACAGAAAGACTAATTTAAAATTAGTCTAACTTCCCTCACCTCTGTGTTTCACTGTTAACAGACGTAGTCTATAGTCCATTGCTACCATTAAGTGACATCTCTGTTTCACTCAAAGTAAATCACAGGTGTGTTGTGTTGCCTCCCTTAGTGATAAACCAGCACTCATAGGAGGGTTTCTCTCAAAACCGTACCTCTGTTAGCACAGGTTGCTGTAAGGCTCTCTCTTCACTGGAGCCGACTAATTGCATCCTCTTACAGCATAAGCACGAAATCAGAGACAAGTCAGGTGGGTAGGGTGGTACTGCAGGGTGAGAGGCACTGTCAGCATAGCAAGAGTTTGGAGATTTGGCATGAATGATAGATTAGAATGTAGTTCAGACTCCAGGAATTGTCCAGAATTTACATGGATGGTATGTGGTGTAATAAGGGCATGGCCAGAATGTGGAAGGCTCAGATTACAAAATGAGGAAGCAACAAACTCACAGGGAAAGTTTCATAACTGGCAGAGGCATTTAAAGGAGAGAAAAAAATGAGGCTTCCTGGTTATGTAGAGGCTTAAGACAGGATTTTGAGGGGAAAGGGAAGAGGCAGAAGGTGAAGGTGACAGTCGTGATTGGAAGGAGAGATTAAGGAGAATCTCTGAGGAAAAAAGGCTTTGTGGAAGGGATATAGGACTTTGTGTGAAGGTCAGGGATACAGGGAGAGATTTATATGTGGAGATAGGGTACAGAGAAGTTGTATGGTGGGGAAAGGCTGAAAGTGGGGTGTGTGAAAAAGGTCTCGGTCCGCTGGTCTTTTCTCTCTAGAATTTTAGGTAGATTTGGAAAAAAAGGAATAAGGTTATGGGTGAAAAAATACAATAATTCTGGACAATGATTCTGTAGGTTGGCAGGGCCCTTATGTGGCAATGAGAGGCACACATTCAGGTAGAGATTTACATCCCAATTATCTGTGCATTCAGAGAACAAGGCCCACGTTTTCCAGAAGTGTGATGCTCGTCATTTGATAACTTGGTTTCACAGTTTAGACTTCTTGCTCTCTAGTGGACCAAAGCATAGTTGTGGGGATTTGACTGAAATGGAGTAATTTTCTTCATGCAGTTAGAAACTTTTCTTTCTCATAGCTAGCAAGGTCGTTGTTTGGGTTTAGTTTGAGAAGGAATGTAAGAACTTACTGATATCTTAGCCGTTACCAAGGAAACCAAGGTCTTCCTCAGCTTCCTATCTGCCCAGCGTGGGGCAGCTAGGAAGCAGGGCATAGGTGAACAGACCTTGACTGACATCCAGATTGGTCAATGAGAGTATTCCATACCATCAGCGTCATGCTTTGTAAATAATTGGAGTCGGCTTTTACGGCTCGTCAGAGCAGTCCCGTTTGGGAGGACCGTTCTGGGCAGAACCATTCTGGTTCAGTTCTGTTCGGTTAGTTTCGGTAGTTTGGCCTTTGGGCGTTCCTGCCTTTCTTGTCTCTTCACTCTCTCCGTGGGATCAGCTGTTCTGGACCAGAGTGCTCTCTTTCCAGGACTGGCTGCTCAACACGAGTGGAGTTCGTGAGGAATTGCATTTTGTTTTATATATTATTAGTAGTAGTAGTATCAGTGTATTAGTATTATTTTGTTATTCCTGTTAAACTGTCTTTATCTCAACCCACGAGTTTTGCCTTTTGTCCATTTCTCCTCCCTGTCCCGCCGGGGGGAAGAGGAGGAGTAAGCGAGCGGCTGTCTGGTGCTTCGTTGCTCACAGGGGTTAAACCACAACAGTAGTGTAGGAATCTGTACACTGGGCTTTTCCAGCAAACCTAAACAGAGAAGAAGGGATGCATGACACCGTTGTTACATTCAGGCTCTGAGCTCCTTGGCTGGTGTTTCCTTTCTGGTTGGTTAATGCAGGGTTTGTTTATCCCAGGAGGGCTGCATGGTTCCCGAGAAGGAAGCGAAGCAGCTGAAATCCCAGGTGCAGCGGCTCCAGGCTGAGAAGGCAGATCTGCTCGCCATCATTTCAGAACTGCAGGTCAAGCTGAACATCTCCTCAGCAGAGGATTCCTTTGTGGAGATTAAGATGAATGTAAGTAAGGGAAATAAAAAGAACACAGTGACGTGCAGCCAGAAACTTTAGTTCCAGCTTTGTCCTCCTTTTTTTGCAAACCTAATTTTCTTTTTGTACAAGGCTAAATGATGAGGAAGTCAGGTCTGAGTGTAATTACAGTGACAGTGTTTACTTGATGACGTTCTACAGTGAGGTGTTTAGCACCCTGTCTTCCTTTAGTAGAAAGGGTGAGTCTGTGTCCATGTCAATGCAAAGACTTTATGCCACTCTGAGAGGGAACAACAAACTGCCAGCAAGAGCGGTAACACAAGGTACAGGCGTGGTGGATTTGGGAGACAAGTTGCATGGTCTCTTGGATTACCTGACGTGGAGCGTCAGGTGCGTTACAAGATGTAGTGGTTAAGGACTTGCAGTTAATTTTTGTCCTTCCACTTTCGTGCTCAGAGTAAATTAATTTTCGTAGGTAGCCTTCATCGCACTAAAAATGTTCTTTGAAAAAAACAGCATGGTACAACAAGTAATTCAAAATGTAAAGAATCTTATCTTAGTTGGAATTCCTGGGAACGTCTGTGCTATGTTTTGTTAAGGGGCAACACCTATGCATAGAGGGGGCCATTTTCTTTTGAGAATGGGGCTCACTTTCTGTTGACAGATACATAAAGATGCAGGCAAACAAAACCAAGTGCAAAGCTGTAGAGTGTTCCCTAGGGGCACAAAAACATACTTTTTCTGCTGTTCTTGTGTCTGAAAAACCTTCACAGGCAAAATGTGAAAATGTGGGTCTGCACTATCCCCATAATAGCAGATCCTTCTCTGGAAAGTACAAGTGCAACAAGAAATTAAGAGAATTTAATTAAGACTTGTTTGGAGTTGTCGAAGAAAACTTCAGACGCAGGAAACTTTCAAGGATGTGTTCTCCTTTTTTTGCTACAAAGATTCTCCTTTGGGATACAGAGATCAAGGAGTGAGTTTTGTAGTGGGAATGAAGAGTGGTTCTCTGGGAGGCAGGAGAGTGGTTTTAAGGCTTATATTTAAAGTCACCTGCAGTGATGTTGGCTGTTGCTGTGTGGTGCCCAGCCATCTTTATATGGGAGAGTGGCCATGGAAGTTGCTGATGAAACGAGAAGGCCAAATCTCATTGTTGTTCCTCTTCTCTGTCCAGAAGAGATACAGGGAAAGACATGTGAAGTGTTAAAGTTAAGAATTTCCAAACATGAAACTGATCTGTAGGACTCTTGTGGTTTAATTTATTTTTATTGCCATGATCGTAGTTTTCCCTGTTTTTTCTTCATTCCTTAAGTAAATAAAAGTGTGTCCTGCTTAGTCCAAATACCAAGCTAATAGTGTTTTTTCTTTCCTAGGAAGGAGAAGTAAATAGAACTGCAAAGGAACATCAGGAGAATAGCGCTGAAATGACCAGTAACATTGCTGTCTACGTGTATGTAGGTTCTTGTGTGTGTGATTCAGACTTCTGCAGTGAGTTTTGTTTTCAGTGTGAGGGAACTATTTTCTATGAGGAGCGCATTAGAAAATCCTATTTTTCTGTGGCCTTGCAGCTCTCCATTGCAGTAGCTCTATGTTCCTGCCATGTCAGAAAGACCCTCAGCTCCCTGGCGTTTTTCCTTCCAATTTTCACTACCTGACAAGAGGGAGTGCATATTCTGGCCAGTTGGCCAAGCATTTATGTATGTGCTGAGTAGCCAATTTTTCAGACTTTTAAGGGAGGCCAAACAGAAAAGATAAAGAGCAGAAAAGATAAAGAGATAAAGCTGCAGGGACTCCCTCCCTTCTAGTCACTGGTGACCATCCAATAGAGTATCTGTCCGCTACCCAGTTATAATGATGTTGGTAAGAATCAGAAGTCTTGTGGTCTTTCAGTTCTGAACCTGTCTGTTCTGTTTGTGTGTGGTTGGTATAAAGTGTATCGCGGTGGGGCAGACAGACAGTGCAATAACATAGTCCTTATTTTTCAGGTTATTAGGCCTAAGATACCAGCATTCTGTTTAGGTGACTTCTTAAAATTTGATCTTTACATCAGCTCCAGGGCACAAGGGACTTTCTTGCCCCTAGCTGAACCTTTACTCCTCGTGGACATAGACAGCTGATACTGTGAAACTTTCCATTCTGGATACCGCCCAATTTAGCAGCTAGATGGTTGTGGCTGAACTCTCTTATTTACTCTGTGGTCTTTGGGTTTGGGAGGAAAGGATATGGAAAATGCTAAGGGCATAGCAGGCCAGAAAGCTGTGCTCCATGGGTTGTAGGGTTGTGACTCCCTACGTCACTGCAAGGCAGAACAGCTTTTTAATGTAATGACATAGAAAACTTGTCCCTCAGCATGTAGTTAAGAAGTTGAAGGAAGGAAAAAAAAAAAGTTGTGGCGATGGATGAAACTGAGAGACTTGCTGACTGCAGACTGGGTGGCAAGTATTCAGCTTGTTGTTAGCAGTGGCTTGTGAGAACACTCGGATTATGCGAAGACATTCTCTGTGGGACTTGCTTACCTTTTGATGAGTGTCTGGGCTAGATCTACAAGAACAGGGGATACATGTACCTCTTAAAATATTTCCTGTGTCACCATGTGTCTTTGTACAGCATTGAAACTTTAGACTGGTGCTGTTAACAGGTTCAGAGAAATGTGATCCACTCAGGATGGGTTTATTCCTGTAAGAGTAGAACTGTGCACTAAAAATCCCTATAAAAGTTATTTACTTAAAATACCCTGGCCGAACACTGTCTTTGGGGTATTGAATTTTGCTTACCAAAGATTTCTAGCTCTCAAGAGCACATAGAGGACTATGCTTTACTTTCTGTTCTGAAATACAAAAGCAGAGTCTGAAACACATGCTGTTTTACAGCTGAGCTTCTGAAATGTACAGTATTTATAGCCCACCTATCTTACCATATAGTTAGGGGATTTTGACTTTCTGTCTAGATGGCCATAAGAGTGGAGGGAATGGAATACAGTATTGTATCACCAGGGAATGAATTGACCTTATTTTTCAGATAGTTTTTTCTTTGTTTTGGTTCGCTTCTACAGTAGTATAATGCAATTTTGAAGAGAGCTATAGAATATGAGGGAGGTGAAACACTGAAGAGACTTTTTTCTGAAAAAAAACAAAAAACAAAAAAACAAACTCAAAACATTTCTGATGACCATTTTTAGTGAAATGTGCCTTTTTTCCTGGAAAGCAATGAGACAGAGATAAGAAATGTTGCATGTTTCATTGGAGAAAAAAAAAAAAAGTACAGACAGCAGCACTTTGCAGACGGTGCTGCAAAGTAGGTCAGAATAAATGCACTGGGTTTTGTATTGTCTTGACTGCTTTTGTTTTCCTTGCTTGAGTAGTAAATGGTTCCCTCAGCTTGCAGGGGACTGTCTGAGCAAAGCAAGGACTGCATTTGCATGCACGGAGACTGTGGCTAGCAGCTTGTGGGCAGGTCTTGGTTCTTGGGAATGAGCCCTTTGCTCAGAACGTTGGTTTTCAGCACTGGAATGGTGGCCTCTCAGTCTGGGCCCAGGAACTAGGGATAAGGGAGTACTCTAGTATCGTAGCTGTTCGTATTTACATCTGGTTTGGTTTTGCAGGAACAAACCTGCAGATGAATCAAAGAATTTGGAGTCTGAAGAGCTAACTGTGAGCCAGCTGCTCTGCTGCCTCAGAAATGAAACTCAGAAGAGGGAAAAACTTGAGAAGGAGCTGCAGGATCACAAACAGAGGTATGAAATAGATGCACTGTAACATTTGGAGCTGTTCTTTTTCAGGACTGCTGCAGTTACCAAGCCTGTGACAGATCAGAAACAAGCTGAAATATCACTGACCTGGATGGAGAATTTCACAAGCACTCAGTAGTAATGACGTATTTTTGTGGTAGGCCTTATAGGGATAAATGACAGGTTCTCTTCCATGGGCAAAAGAGTGTCTATGTTTTATTATTATTTTCTATAGCACCACAGATCAAGACAAATTACCTCCTCCCTCTTGGGTTCAAACTTCCCCTGGGTTGTGTGAGCATGATATGATGACTAGTTGAGGATGTTCTCTCTACTCACTCCTCCATAGTTATTTGTTTTTGTGTGAATCATCTGCATGTGGGGCCTGAAGTAAATCACTATATATAAAATGGGGATTACAGTCCCCTTCGTGATATTGGCAGGCTACATTTAGCAATGTGTGAGCCTGGAAAAGCTCCTTAGAAATGTCTAAATTAAGTTTCATCCCATACTTGTCTAAGAGAGAGTTCTTCCAGTGAGACCTGCCTGAAGGTCCATCTCAGCTCAGTTATATTGGTATAAATCGGCGTGACTGTTCAGGCATGGAAAATCCTAAGCAGTAGCTGTTACAAATCCCCACTTTGCAGAGACCGAGTAGGACTTCCTGGGCATTACCTGCTGTGAAAGGTTGGTGTCACGGTAATTGCTTCTGTGTGGCCTTCCTGGAAGAGGTAATGAGCCATAGCCAAATAATACTTAGAAATCTCAGTCTCTGAAAATATCAAAGGAAAATAGAGACAATGTTAATTACTGGATTCAGTGAACAGACTGACCCATTTCCAAAGGGCTAGTGGTTTTGGGCTGTACCAAAGTTCGATCACTGTGGACTGAATGTTGCTGTCATTCACCACACCTGCAGGCTTATGCATCCATTTAAGTATACGTGCTGGGTGTCCTGTGTTCTTCAGGAACCCCCATGACTGTGCAGGCTTTCCTGTATGCCTGTGCTTTCAGCTCTGCCTCTCGCTTGTGGCTGTGGTGTTAGAGAGTACATCATTTGCATGAAGTCCTTGAATAGTCACAATCTCACTTTAAGTATGGGCCAAATCCATCATTATTGGCTCTTTCTGTTTTCCAGACTGTCAAAGCTGGAGAAGGAAACCAGCAACCTGGAGAGTGGAACACAAACTGAACGGGAAGAAGAGGAGAGTTCAGAGGCTGTAAGTACCTGTCCTCCTGAGCTGAGATTTGACAACATACGTCTTACTTGTTGAGGCCGACAACCTCAAGACCTAGATTTTCACTTGAACTCATGGAGAAAGGGGCAAATATCCTGCACAGGGCATGGAAATGAATTCCGATCTCTCCAATCCGTATCTTAGAAGTGGCCCCAAATTACAGCAGCCACCAAAAAGCGGTGAGATTGATGGCCAAGAATTAGGGAAGCATGGCATAACTGCAGGTGCATCACATGGTAATGGCAATACCCACTAAACAGAGCTGCATTCATTGCCAGCTCCACAAAGTTTTCTAGACTAAGTTAATTTCCACATTGCTGGCTAGGTCAGCTTTTGGATCAGAATCCAGTGACAGCATACTGTAAAACAGACTTTAAATGTGGAGCTTATATGCCACCTGGTAATTTTTTCATGGTTTTGGTGAGATGTGTTACAATGGTGGCACATAACTCTCTGACTGAGACGCAGTTCCAGGCAAACTCAGCCCTGATGTTTTCAATTAAGGGTTTGAATGGATGTTGGGGGTGGGATTTGGCTCCAGATTCAGACACCTAATTTTATGTGCTTACTGTTGTAGGCGTTCCTGTGTGAGGTAAGCGTAAGCTCCCGTAGCATTGGAGATCCCTTCAGGTTCAGTGCAACCGCAGAATACGGGCAGCTAAGAATGCCTGTCTGTGAGGCAGTGTGGGTTATCTGAGGTGCTGCGTGGGGCTAGAAAATATGCTGTAGGATCTGCTGACGACATGAGCCCTTCTGAAGGCCAGGACAAGTATTTTAGGGCAGGGCTGGCTTAAACAAGACCAGTTTGCAGGCAGGCCAAGAGATGTCCTTTCTAGAGAAAGCAGATGATGTCTCAGTTAATTCTTTCCAGTATTTTTATCTGAACTTTGCCTGAGTTACAGCTTGAGCCAGATGCTCCTCATCTAAGTGCTGATATTGAGGTCAGCATAGTTACATGCTTGTGATGGCAGTCATTTCCATTTATATGCTGTTGGGTGTCTTCAGAGGGCTCTTGTCAGTGGAGCTCATGTTAGCACCTCCTATCATAAAACATAGATCCTTAATGAAACAATGTGGGGGTGCAGTGTGGACCATTTTTGAGGGCTCTGCATTTGAAGACATCCTGGGAGAGAAGGAAAAGTTTTTCAAACCTGCTTTGGCTCTGTTTGGAGAGTGAGGAGTGGCTGATGGAGAAGAGGCTAGAGCACATCCTCTGCCAAACAGCAGCTGGACACTAGCCTCAGCCAGGTCTGCCGAGTTGAGTCATGTTAAAGCACCACTGCAGTTACTTCTCTGCCTTCCCTGGAACCCTGCTTCCGAGCTTGCCAGAAGCAGAGATCTAGGAGGCTATGACTGAGGTGTTGCTCCTTTCCCGGGCAGGCTAAGAAATGGGTGTTGGGGAGAGACAGTCTCTACTGTGGGATGGGATTTTTTTCAGTTGGGTTAGCATTTGTTTCACTGAGGCTGCCAGACTTGCTTTCCAGAAGCATGGATTGATTGTATCCCAGTTAGGTAAAATATCTTGAATTATGATGGCTTTCACCAGGGACCAAGAATTCACAGTCCAGCTTTATTGGAAGTCAGACTCTTGCCATTGATACATGGTTTCATTTGTTGACACAGTTTCTGTTAAGGCAATTTCTACTCATGTCTAGTTTTCTGCAAATTGAAATGCCATCACCTTATAAAAATCAATGCTTTCATCTGTGAGTGTGATTGGATTAGCTGGACTGCTGCATAAAATAATTTTGTGGCTTGTTTTGCAGTTATGGTGGTAGAATGATCTCTTTTTGCTTCTGCGATACAAAAAGCATAGTGCAATGTGCTTTGCGAGTGTTTACACCACTATGTTCAGTCCCTTTTGCTTGGTATGACTGGCAAATGATATTAGGTTGGGCAGCTTGTGGAGGGTGTCCTTGGCAACATCTGTCAGTAGACGACTGTTCTGTCTGCCTCTCAGTGACACTGGCTGTGTTCCACACTTCTGCTTGGAGATGAAGCTGGAAGTGTTTTCACAGGTCATCATGGATGAGCAACTTCTGTTGCTTCAGTTGCCTGGGGAGGTGTTGGGCTTTCCCTGTTAGAGAACTGGAGCTTTTCTTTAAGGAAATAGGACAGCAGCACACTCTTGATACACATGGTCTTTTTAGCCACAATCACCCAGCTCATTCCCAAGCTGGGCTTTCCATCCATTTGATGAGATAAGATGTTATCAATGAAAATTACAGTACTAGAGACAATTAAACTGATGCTAGCGTGATGATGAGATTCCGATGTTTCTTTAGGAAAGCTCCAGGATGCATCTCCAGAGACTCAAACCAGCAGGAGTCAAAGGTTTCATGCCTTCTAGAGTGTGAGCATATACTTTAACAATTGAAACTCTGAAGTGTTCTTTGTGTCTTGGGTTGGAGGAGAACCCAGCTGCTGTTTCTTTCCTCCTCTTGTTTTTCGCCTGTCTTTAGGATCCTTCAGTGATCTTCCTGTGGTCTGAAGGCCAAATGAAAGGGCCAGAAACTCACAACAAAACTGCTTAGAATTTTACTAGAAATCATCTTGGTTTGCAAAGCTGATTCATGAATGCGTGGTAATGGCATTACCATTTGTGGTTGTATTTTCCCATTCAAAAAGGCAAGAACTGAAGTCTTGCAGTCCTGTGGTTCTCACGCGTGTGGTGTGGGAGGCACTGGTACACATAGGGAGAGTGCCAGTTGGCTGGAGGGGTTTCATGTGTAATCGAAATAAATTACCATGCATAAAAACTTCTGTGTTCTCTGCTTTCTGCCTGAAACAAGAATGGAGGAAACTAGAATGCAAAGGGTAATGCCAGTGCAGGATGTAACTGGGAAGAGAAAGTCCAAGGTTTTAGTCTGCCTCCTCTACTTCTCTGCTTCCAAACTGCTGCTTCTGTTCTACATCTGCTGTCACACCTCTTTCAAAAGAGCTCACTGATGCTAGCAGACTGGAGGCCTACCTAGGGACAGATCAGTTGTTTCTGTTTCTTTGGCAAACTGTAACTATTGCTTAGAGGAGTGGCAGTAATCACCAAGTCTGTCTGCTTTTCCCGTGTGTTTTAAATTGTGAACTCTTGAAATGTAGATGTGCTTCCTATCTGCATGAGGTGTATTCTAGCCAACATTGGAAAGTCAGTAGTAGTGTTGTCTTTGAGTCACCTGGATTTTATGAAAGTGTTCAATCAAAATGGGGTTCTGCCATATTTAGGAATAACTGGTAATTGTGAAGCCTTGTAGATGGGGCCTTATTGCTGAGTATAGAGTGTAACAGTGCACAGTGACTTACACTGTTTTCTCTAGAGAAAGAACGCTACTTTCTGCTTAGATCTCTTAGCCTGCAACTTTGCTATCTTGAATTGTCCATGTGTAATTTTCATTATTTTTTCTCTAAAAGGTTGGCAGTGAAGTAGAAACCCTGAATTTGCAAGTTTGTGCTCTGTTTAAAGAGCTTCAGGAAGCCCATGAGAAGTTAAAAGAAGCAGAATTGATTCAGAAGAAGCTTCAAGAAAAGTAAGGTTCAGAAGAACAAAAGTTCTCCTGTGACAGCCAGTAGATATTTGTATGACAACTCCCACCTTGGGAAACTCACCAGCTCTACAAATATCAACTTAAATACCTGTTTCATAGAAATGCCATAAAAGATTGCTCCTTCTTTGTAAGTGGAGATGAAAGTACAGAAGTACAGTAATTGTCAGAAAATCTGAGCTGCCAGCCTAGTTCTACAAATTGAATTTTAAGATTTAGGTTTTAACCCTTCCTGATGTAAAGGCAAATCTTTCCTGTTTTCTGCTTCCTGTAATCAATCCCTGTTCTAGTCTTAGAGGAAGAAGCTAAGGGACCTGGTTATGACCCTTTTCACATCAGTTGTCTGTGCATTTGAAGACCAGTTGTATGGGTTATAATAAGTGGTTACAAGACCTTCACTTCAGTTGCTTAGTTTTCTGTCAAAATGCAGTTCTTTGAGATTCACAGTAGTAAGGAACTAAGTGCTGGTTTCAGTAGCTTTGTTTTCTGACGGCTGTGTATAGATTCATTTTTGTCCTTCCTTGTTCTTCATCAAAATAAGCCTTTAAAGTGAACCACGCAAAGATTCTTTTTGTAATATGCCTAGTGTGCCAAATCCATCAGGAAAATGTGAACAGGAGAGATCAACCTTTTTTCCTTGTTCTGTCAGGTGCCAAGTACTGGAAAGAAAAAGCTCAGCTGCTGCATCAGAATTGGAGGAGAAGCAGCAGCTAATATACACTGTCAAGAAGCTGGAACTTCAGGTGGAGAGCATGCACGCAGAGGTCAAGCTGGAACAAGCCAAGACACATGAAGAAAAGTGAGTTTGACTTGGTTTTGTATTTCAGGAAGGTATTGTCAGTGAACAGGTCCAAGGGAACCTGGCCAAAGGGGAATTGAATCTGACATACGAGTTTTGTGTTCTGCACCTTTGAAACCATGTTTGTAGAGTCTGAACTAGAAACCTGCATTCACCTCAGCATCTATGTCACTTCGAATCTGGAGTCTCCGTATTAGGCCCAGACTGTGTTTTTTCATCTACTGAACCCCTCACTTAGAGCTCACAGCTCAAATTTTCCAGACTTGTATATTCCTTTTGTCATAAAGGCAAAGGTGGAATAGGGTCAGGTATAACATACAAGTAGAGGAAGCAGAACAGTGACAACAGCTGTCCCACTGAGTAGCAGGGGTAAATGCGTCCACCTCTTGGCGGTGACAGTGGTGAGAAGGTGACGTTAATGAAGAGGTCTGTGGTCCCTGCAATACATTTGCAGCTAGGAGAGGTAAGCGTGCAGTGAAGCTGAGGTAAAGAGACTCGCTCTTTGCTCTGGCTCCCCGCTCCCTTTCATGTGCAGTCCATGTAAGGAGTGTGGAAATATCAGTCCAAGCAGTACAGAGGGGCTGAACTTCCTGAAGGACCTGTCTTCAGCTGCTAGAGCGCTGATCATTATCTTTGGAGTCTGTGTCTGGTTCTTCTCCTGATGAATTCTCCTTTGCTTGAAGTCTCTGAGTCAAGACTATATGTCCTCATAAGAGAGGTGTTACATTTTGAACAGAATTTGTGAGCTTGATACGAAAATATTGGGTGATGGATTCTTCAATATGAAATGCAGACGATCAGTAAGGACATTTGTTTGGACTCAGTCCACAAACAAAGCAGCACACAACTTGCTGGAAGAGAGATGTTGAGACATGGAGCATAATTTTTTCTCATCAGAAATGCAGACTCATTTGCAAGGAGCCGGTGGTGACTTTTTTTCTGAATTCTAACAGATTATTCAAAGAATTTGTGTTTCAAGCTTTCACCTCTTTTCTTGTCATAAACAGGGCAAGATATAATAGCTTACAGGATGCGTACAGCAAACTCCTTCCTGAACTCACTGAGGCAATGAAAACAATCGATGAAATGAAACTCAAAGAGGTAAACTCATCACAAGAAGAAATGATAATTAATTAGGGGGGAGCGGGAAGGGATGGGAGAATGTATCTAGGAACAAATTCAGGCAGGGAACAACTGTCATCCCTTCCACATAATATAGCATGCAACATAGCAGTATTGCTCTGATAAACATAGAAAACTTTATCCGCACATCAGTACTTCCGTGGTGTTTTCTAGTTAAGGTCTAATCTGCAGTGCAGTATGGAGTCCAGTCCTTCGAGATCAGTGATATGCAAGGCATAGAGGTGTTCCTGCAGCATAATTTGTAAACATGGGAATGCAGACCTCTAAACACTTTTGTAATCTTAAATAGAATGCCTGCCACAGTGAGGTCCTGCTCATGATTGAGGCTCCATGGAAGTGCCAGATTCTTCTGTATAACTTCGGAAAGCGGGAAAACATCATTTGCAGTGTCCATGAGGGAGCTTTCTTTTAACTTCATATAATGTAGCTTGAAAGCTCAAAACTCATCTTTAAATACCAGTCACCACTGCTGATGTCCAGGTTCCTTTGATGACCAAAGTTGGAAGCTTTTCCAAGGGCAGGACGAGTAAGAAGGATCAAACTTTCACTTCAAGCAGGGTCGCGTTCCGAGTTCATCTCCTAATCATAGTTCTTCCTTGCAGCTGGACAGAGTGGATAAAGTCGTGGTGGAACAACTGAATGCAAAGGTGGAGTTGGCAGAACAAGCCCTTGCTGCGAAGCAGCTCCAGATAGATGAAATGAAGCAGATAATTGCTAAGCAAGAGGAGGACCTTGAAACCATGGCTGTGCTCCGTGCTCAGGTATCAGCTCTTCTTCAGAAATTGGCTAGTTCTCCCTCCCAGTATTCAGAAACCAGAAGGAGCTATTTAATGGCTCACTCTGGAATACTGAATATCTGTTTCTTCAATTCCAAAGCATAATTCTCTTACTCGGCCTGCCTTGCAGATCCCTGCAGAGCCTTTACCACCATATCCTGCGGTTCTGTGGGAGGAACTGTGTGTGCTGGAGTCTGGCACAACAAACAAAAGCTGGGAATAAACATATTTATATATTTAAAACTATTGTCTTAAGAATCGCTGCATATGTTTTAGGGATGATTTTACTCAAACCAGCATGCGTAAACAGTGACTGAAAAGGGTCTGCCTCACATTCAAGGCACAGAACAGGCATCTTGGCCTGGTTGCACTGTCTGTGCCACAGACTTGTCTGTGGCATCGGTCAAGTCACCTCCTCGCTGCTTGCCTGTGCCTCATTTCTGCCTCTGTAGAGCAGAGGTCAATAGCACTCTCCCAGATAAGACACTTGAAGTATCTTGTGGAGAATCCAGAAACTACTGAGTCTTCTTCACCTTGTAAGTGGTGCAGGTCTTTGCTTTGCTATTTTGGCATATAATATATGATTACGGTTCAGTCTAAGTTACAAATTCTCAGCAGGATTTCATTTCTCTGATCAGATGGAGGTTTATTGTTCTGATTTCCATGCCGAGAGGGCAGCAAGAGAGAAGATCCATGAGGAGAAGGAGCAGTTGGCTGTCCAGCTGGCATACCTGCTAAAAGAGCAGCAAAACCTTGAAGATCTTGGCCGGTGAGAACAGATTTTGGCTGAGCTGCCTTTGGACCGTCTTGTTACCCTGTGTGCTGGAGTTGACCAACATGGTCCTGCTGGCATCTCAGTAGAAAGGCAAACAATTTTGCAGACATGAATTTCTTGGTTAATTTGAATTTTCAAAGAGGAAAAAACATGAGTTGGCTGACTTCTCATTTTAATTTTGCAATAGAATCTCTGTAAGGCATGTCAGTTCTTACTTGGGTGCCTTAGCAAGATTTCACTTTGGATGATTCATACTTCGTAAATTCTCCCTGCTGATTCATTTGAGTTTCTTTGGGTTCTAGCCTCTATTTCCGTGGTGAATCTGTAGCTAAGCTTGCTGCATGTGTGCCAGGGATATCTGCTGCTTCTCCAGGTGGCAGCAGTAAGTGAGTACACATAGTTTCAAGCACTGTGATACCCTGGAATTGCACCATTTTAACACTCTTTGCTGTAAAAAAAAAATATTAACCATGTGTACTCCACTCATCTAGTGGAAGCCATGGGTGCAAGAGTGCCCAGAACTTCACAGAATCACAGAATGATAGGATGGTTTGTGTTGGAAGAGACCTTAAAGGTCATCTTGTTCCAACCCCCCTGCCATGGGCAGGGACATCTTCCACCAGACCAGGTTGCTCAAAGCCCTGTCCAACCTGGCCTTGAACACTGCCAGGGAGGGGGCAGCCACAGCTTCTCTGGGCAGCCTGTGCCAGGGCCTCACCACCCTCACAGTAAAGAATTCCTTATATCTAATCTAAATCTCCCCTCTTTCAGTTTAAATTCATCACCCCTTGTCCTGTCACTACAGACTCTTGTAAAAAGTCCCTCTCCAGCTTTCTTGCAGGCCGCTTCAGGCACTGGCAGGCTGCTGTAAGGTCTCCCTGCAGCCTTCTCCTCTCCAGGCTGAACAGCCCCAGCTCTCTCAGCCTTTCCTCACAGCAGAGGTGCTCCAGCCCTCGGATCATTGCTGTGGCCTCCTCTGGCCCCACTCCAACAGGTCCATGTCTGTCCTGTGCTGAGGGCTCAAGTTACGTTTCACGTTAACTGTTCACTGAACCCTTTTTTCTGGTATAACTTGCTTTTCTACTTTAATCAGATTTGCCATTTGCCCTGAATAGCTGAGAGTCCTTGGAGTTTTCTAGAGGAGTGTGCCCCACATCCCTAGGTGTGTAGCTGCCCAAATCCTGCTGGTGTCAGTTGTTTGACCCCAATTTCAGCAGGACCCTGGCATGATCTCACAAAGCAGCAGCATTTCTAGTCCTGTTTCTGAGCAGCAGTTGTGAACTAAATGCATGACCAGTTGACACAATTCACTTGCAAACCCTTTGATTTATTTTGAATCCTCTTACCTTCTCTGGAGACAAAGAGAAGATGCCTTTTGCTGAGTCTTTTTTCAGAGCCCTTGACATATTTATTCTCCTCAGAAACTCTTTGGCGGAGATGCAGAATCGCCATGGAGCCAGGGCACCAGATCGGGAACACTCACCTCGCCTTGTCCAAAGAGGTACCGTAAGCAACCTTTCCATCTCACGGGGCCAGGCCCTGCTGTGTTCGGTTTAAAACAGCTTTGCTTGGCTGCAGGCAGCTCGCCAGCTCCACTGTGTCTGTTCTGGCAACTGCGTAGCTGCAGAGAGCGTGACCTCTGGCTGTTAGGAGCAAGCCAGTCCTCTTTCAACCGCTCCACAAAAAGAGTGGAAAAATCAAGTAATGTAACAGGTAATCATTTATCTTCTCTGCTTGCAGGAACTGGTGGTCAAGACTGGCCAGAGCAGCGGAATATCTCAATGTATTCATGTCCCAAATGTGAAGAAATTCTACCTGATTTGGACACGCTGCAGATTCATGTTATGGACTGCATTAATTGAGTGATGCCCTCCAATTCTTCATCTCTTGGAACTTCACCTGCCAAACACACTTTTTTTTTTTTTTTTTAATTTCCTGCTTGAAACACTCAACTCTACATCCCGTGGAGGAGTTTTTCAGGGTTTTTCCTCATTAATTCAATGGGAAAAGGGTAAAACTCCTACCCTGCCCTGTACTTGCTAATCTTGTTTTAATCTGCTTTAGGAAAAGAATTTTTATAGGTTAACAACATGGATGCATTAAGGAACTCCCAGTGTGTCTGCTGCTATGAAATTGTTAAGGAACATTCCCCTGATGTGCTCTGCTTTTATGGCTAGCCCGCAGAATGGGGCTGAATCACTGAAGTCAGAAGGGAGATGGGATATATCCTGATCAACTTAAAAGTACTGTGAGCCTGTAAATACTTCATCTCTTATATAGTATGTATCAGGAAACTAATACATTAAAAAAGCTGTTTGGGAAGCTTTCAGCAAAATGGAATAGTGCTGTATTCATCGAGCATTTGAAATAAACCCTGCTCTTTCTCCAGATGGCAGTTTTATTGCTGCCCTTGTGACCTTACTAATCTGATGTTAAATTTTTGATGGCTTATGTAACTTCTTGCTTTAGCCAGATGTGGGTAAGATTTAAAACAGATCATTTAGGTCTGATATATGTAGCTCCTGGTGTACCCAAGTCACTTGGTTTTATAGAACTGTTCATTTTTAGGGTGTTGTCTTGATTCTTCTTTATTAAAATAAATTAATTTGAACCTGTACAGTATTGTGCTAGAAAGAGCTGAGATAGATATAACCTAATTTAAAGAGAAGAATATAATGCTCAAAATAAACCTATTGCAGATATAAAGATATCTATGCCTGTGAGTACTTTGGAGGCTGAAACGGGACTGCACATACCTATGGCTGAAAAGCTCGGGTAGAAAGAGCTGTAGCATATCAGTTTTGGTCTTGTCCTCATGGGTGTTTTTATCTCAAAAAAACAGTTTTTGTCATTGCATAAGGGAGGAAAATACACAACTCTTAACAAAAAATGACCCAGCATGAACGGCGGGAAACAACTCAAGGAAATTGCCATGCAAATGAGGAGTTTCATGTCCTTTGCAAATAGCTGACATTTGCACTGTTGGGAACTGGCATGGCAGGGAAGGGAAGTAAGAGATGCATGAACACCTGAGCAGCCAAAATGCTAGCTCCTCATGGCATCCTCTTCCTGCTGGGGAAACAGAAGTGTTGGTCGCTTTGGCACTGCCCAGTTGGAAGGAAGCCTCCAAGTGGTTTTGGGCTATCTGCCACCCTTGGTGTAGGGAAAGATTTTGATTTTTTTCCTCCAGTGTTCAAAGCTGAATTTCTGGAAGCAAATATGCCAGGAGTCATTACAACCCAGGAGTTAAATCTGTGCCATCTTGTTCTGTGGTAGGTCTGTCTGGCTCACTGAGGGGCACCAGCAAGGTCCATTTGTGCCCAGTCCACTTCATTACGAATGCCAGAATTGTGAGCTGGATGTTCAGAAGCAGCAGGGTGGGATGATCACACAACCTGAGTATCAGAAGTTTAACATTTTTAACATCACTTAACTTCTTGGCTTACCCTTCGACTTCGAAGTTCACATTGTAATACTGAATGTTTCCTGATGTGACATTACAGTGCACTGGTCTCAGAGCTGTTGGGTTGTCGGAGTTAGGAAGCCTGAATCCTCTGCATATAGTGTGACTCCGCAGGTAGTGTGATCTGTAGAAATACTTGGATCTCTAGAAGATAAAATGCAAGAAAACCTGCATTTATAACAAAAGCACCTATACTGGAGCAGGTTTACGTAAAGGGCAAAACTATAACAAAATGCAGTTGTAGTTAGTTTTTGCTTGTACTGTTGTAACGGTTTTAACAAAAGACGGTGCTCTGATCCCAAAACCTTCCTCTAACTACTGGGTGTGCGCTTATCTGAAGTACTCGTTGGTTAAGAAGTTGTTCAGAATAAAGGCAACAAAGCAGGAATTTGTGTCTCTGGATTTTGGGCAATTGTGTATGCCTAATACAGAGAGAAAGGTACAAAGTCCGAGGTAACGGAGAGCAACGCAGCTTTTCAGGTACAGGGGCAGGAATGTTTTTCTTCCAGAGGAAGGTAAAGATCACCTCACGTGTGGGTGAGCAACTTGCTTCTGTACTCCGAAGTTCTGGACACCAAAAGGATGGTTCAACCTGTGAGAGATGCTTGTGCAGTGAAATTTATATGTATAGCTTATGTCATCTTGTGACATTGAGCTAAGGAGAATGGAACAACTCTATAGGAGCAAGCCTCAGGAATGTTGGATACCACAACGGAATGGGCAGAGTTATAGCAGATATTTTGTACTTGTATGTGACAAATTCTCCTGTCAACATACTGCCATACATAAGTGCTTCTCCAAATCATCCTATGCATAAAGATCCAAATCCCAAAGCAGAAAACACACTGATCAATAGTGGAATTAGAATAAAAAGGTTCGTGACTCAATCTTTTGCTTCAAACCTGAAATAGAAACTAGTCTAGAGCTGATGAATTCAAAACAAAGGCCTCAATAGTGCAAGATTTACATTTCGGCACATTAATATTCTTAAAATACACACAGGAAAAATACCTGCAGATGTTCCTTGGGCCAAACAAAATATTCCTTCAGTGTATTTTTCATGTCATGCTGTCAGTGAATTCTCAGCTACCAACACCAGGAAAAACAGTCTTTTTTTTTTGCCCTTGTAATTAAAGTGAGGAGTTGCTTTTATTTTGCTGGTTGTCACTGTTGTTCTAATTATCTCTCGTAGACTCTGGATTCTCATTTTCTGGTAGCTGTAGCTCATGATCTCACACAGCTTCATCCATAATTTCCAGTAATACAAGAGCTGGCTGAAATCTGTTGTGAAGAGGCATTCATCGGCTTGGTTGCAACCGTCTCCATCAATTACAAGTATTCCCAGCAGACACAGTCTCCTATTGGCTTTTAATTGGTTCCTTGCGACAGTGGGATTTATGGGCTTTTTTCCCTGAATCCAATTTTATTACAGGACCTTTGTGATAGTTATGGATTCTGCAATGATCAAAATCTGATGGAAACGCTACTAGGCCAAGATCAAACTAATAGAATGATAATAGAGCTGATTTCATCTGAAGAGCATTAACCTTAATGAAAACACAGAAAATCAATGCGGAAGGCCAAAGGAGAAATTACTTATGCATCCGTCAAGTCAAAACTAATCATTTTATGAGGCTTCAGAAAGAGAGGGGATCTTGGCACAGGAATACTAACAGGAAGACATAAGCATTAGCTGAAGTAGGTCTTTGCAGACATAGAAGATATTAGGTCTAATAATGCAAATCAGGAGGGACAAGGAACTACAAAGAATAAAACCACAATACACTGAAACCTGTGCATACAACAGGGAGGATTATTTGTCTGTTGTTGTCATTAACTGCAGTCTAGAGGACAGAGTAGCTACCATGGCAGGTGGCCACGGCCAGCAGATGCTCATTAGCACAGGTTTAAGAGTACATCCCCTTTGTTTTCCCCTAGATGAAAGAGAAGATAAAATGTACTTGTATTTTAAAGTGACTGGATGCTACATGTCCATGAAACACTACTTGTCCACACATCCCTGTTTTTAACAAAGGACATTCGTGGTGTAGCAGCGTGTCCCACGATCAGTACCCTGACTCGATGAGGAGGCAGAAGTGTTTCATTCCGCTTCAGATTTAAAATCCAGACTGGGAAGGGGCCAGAACAGTCCTGTGGGGTAGGCTTGAGATTTGTGAGCAGGAGGGTATCTCCGGATTTGCAAACTTCGAGTCACAGGAGTGGGCAAGCCATCATTACTCCAGCTGGATGGAGAGTAGCGGGACTTGGTGATGCTCTGTGGTTAGCCTGGGTCACACCACCAGTTAGAAGCCAGAAGGAGGGAAAATATGAAAAACAGTGTCCTGATGCCTGCCCGTGGATTCGCACCCATGCCAAGATGGGGCACAAGGCGTTTCCCTGATTCCATCGTGGATGAGCAGCGATACAGAGGAGCTCCCTCAGCACCCCCATGTTCCTCCCCAGCCCCGGTCATTTTTCATTGTTGTTATTCATTGCTCCGGCTCCCCTGAAACGCCTTTGCACGAGCACCACGAGGGTAGATGCATCCAGAACGAGTTAGCCCAGAATGCCTGGGCTAGGCATGTGGTTTTGGGGAGAAAACCCCAAAACAGGACAGTCTAACATGCCACACGCCAGACAGCTTGGTGGACAACTATTCAGCAGAGCATTTCAACTGCTCAGCAGCGCATTTCTCTCTTGGAGTTTTTTCCTGCCATCTGCTGGAACTTGTTCTTGATTCCTTCAGCTACCACAGAATTTCTGTCCTTAATTTATCTTTCCTAACCCGCTACTGGTACCACCGGCCTTTAAATATCAGACACATCCTCTGTTTCTTTGTATATCGTCTTGCAGGGTGGATTTAGTGCAAGAGCCTTGAGATCCAAGCTCAAATCCTTCAGCTTTTTGGCAATTTGGGGGTGATTTCTGCATAGAACCGATGCAAGGGGGAAGGGACTAGAGCAATGAGCTTGTACATATTCAGAAATACTATTTTTCACAGAATCATAGTTGCTTGTACCGAAGAAACACTTAACCAGGCTACAAACTCCTGTCAACTGTAGATGACAATACCCAGGTTTGAATTTGCCGACTTAATGCAAGTGCTGAGTTTTTTTAGGTTATTGAGACAAAGGTGGTGCCTGCTGTAACCCCTCCCGAAGGCCACTCTGACCAGGCACAGGCCGGTGACCACAGCTGAGGCGGCCTCACCCAGAGCACACGGCAGGGCACTGTGTGGACACAGGCCTCACACCACGGGGCTGCCACAGAGGGCAGGCCCTGACACCTCACGCAACCCCACCGAGGCGTATAACGATGGCATGACACCGTCACCCTCACACCCGTGACCTCCCTCAGCGCAGCAGCTCATCCCCACGTCGCCACCTCGCCTTCCCTTGGCCCAAACCCCGGCGGACACCCGCACCCTCCCCGCCGCTCGCCCACTACCAAGATGGCGCCGGGCGGCGCCCCCGCTGCCAGGACTAAGCATGGCGCGGGCGCCGGCCGCCGCGCACCTCGGCGCTGCGCATGCGCCGGAGGGGCGGGGCCGGATTGGAGTTTTGGCGGGTGCTGGGGAGCGCGCGGCTGGCGGTGAGCGGGGCTGTGTGAGGGAAGGGCCGGGGGAGAGCGGGGGGAATCGGGAGCCCAGCAGGCGATCCCGGGGGGCAGAGGCTGGGCTGAGGGGTCGGAGAGCCACGGGGAAGCCCTGGAGAAGGTCGGGGTTCCTCTGGGTGGGGGAGGTGGCCGAGAGAGGGCCCGTGAGGAGGAGGGG
>Ga0065711_1033443_pt1 | contig 25491 bp, 14 predicted proteins | sample Hoacrofraction12_FD_59098 | JGI IMG/M metagenome (GOLD analysis project Ga0065711, IMG submission 59098) | Hoatzin crop microbial communities from Cojedes, Venezuela - Epithelial fraction 12 v2 (version 2) | ecosystem: Host-associated > Birds > Digestive system > Esophagus > Crop | place...
CGGCAGCTCTGAGGCGCGGTGGGCTTTGCCCCTGTTGTTGGTGTTGTTCCGTCCCTGTCCCCCCCCACCTGCGGCCGAAAGGATGTTCCTGAAAACGGCTCCGCACCCCCAAAAGTGGTGCCTTCATTTTTATTTTCTCTCCTGGGCGTCCCCCTTCGCCCCTTCGTGGCAGCGGAGGGGCGCGAGCTGGGGTGGGTGTGGGTGTGGTGTGCGGGGGCCGCGGGCAGGGCGGGCCCCGCGACGCCTCCGGTCGCTTCCGCGGCTCCCGGTGCAGCCCGGGTCGTCGGCTGCGTCCAGGTGGGCAAGTGTGAAAAGAAAGGAGTAAATTCTGGAGGCTTTATGGGAACTTCCACTTCTGTTTCTTTTTATTTTCTTTTTTTTTTTTCCTAAAATACACTTTTATTTTAAGCCCAAAGACCGAGATAAGCAGATAGACCCACCGTATCCCAGTCCTTCCAGCAGCTTCTCACATGTAAAATGATTTGGAGCAAAAAGAAAATAAGTTGGAGAGAGGGTTAATACCTCTGCAGCTGTTGAAGAAACATTTATCTTCTTTGTATTGATTTCTTCTCAATTTCAGCCCTCAGAGTGAAGCCTTTTTCTCTGGTTCTGATATATATTGTACAGTAATTACATCTAGAAGGCAGGCTCCAGGAATGCTTCAGGAAAACAAGCTGTGATGTAGGTTTAATATGACAGCATTATACGACTTGCTGATTTAGATCAGTGGTGTTTGAACCAGATAGTATTTGCATTCTGGTTTGAATATAAAGATGAATGCGAGCAGAGAGTAGTAGTAGATCCATGGACATTTGTTGTGTGTAGGTAAGCTCTTCAGCGCTAGAAGCCGTAAAGCAGCCGTGTAAGACTTAGGAATGTTTCAGGGCTGTTGATCGCTAAAGGTTTGCTTGGAAAGCAAACTATTTTCCAGAAGGGCTTTTATGCGTTTAGTTTTCGTACAGAGCTACCATGTTAGACCTCAGTGACTTGCTTACTCTTTCCATGCCTCTTTCTGAAAAGCAGTAATATCTGGTGTGTGAGGGGGTGGTAAGTGAAATGTCATGATAAACGGGAACGCTCCGGACTCTGATCCGGTACATCAGAGATGCCCGAGGCAGGAAAGCTGCAGGGAGGATCTCGGTGGACTGTAACAGGACATTGGTGCTGACAACATCCAATGGCAAATCATCGAAATTTGTGTTGGCGGGGAATCCCAGCCAGATATTAACTGTTTAGTATCTACCGCAAATGTTTCAGTACCTTTTAGTAGCATTTTCTAGAGAGGATTAGAGAATTAAGATATTTGTTACTTTATGTGTTAATTTACAAGCACCTTTCTTCCCTCTACTTCATATCTAGCTCTCTAATTGAGAGGTCACTGTTTATTTTCTCCCCTGCAAATCACTTTACTTTGTGAAGAAACATAAAGGCTATTTTTTCTTTGTTCAGCAACAATAAGTGAACCATGTAGAAAATAAGTCTTTGCAGTATTCCTTTGTTAGGAGGATTGTAATAGGTTTTCACTGTTTAAGTAGGTATTTTTGTTGCTGTTCCTTTGGTTGTAGTAAGAGGAAGGGGTCATTCTTGCACAAAAATATGTGGGTAAGGTTTTGCTCTTTCTGAAGTGTTAAGTTTAGTGCATTTCTCTGTGGGCTTGTCACTGGTAATTGCATTGCTTAATAAATCAAACTAAGACAAGGTAAGAGAGGTTGTTTCCATGGGGTCTGTTTGCTCATTAATCTAAATTCACAGTACCAAAAATCAGTAAGACGTAAATATTAACATTACTATGATATCCTTACTATGGAGTTTCTCAGTGCTTTGCCAAGAGAGGGATAAATAATTTTTTTTGTAGAGGAAAAAGTACACATTTGTGCAGTTCTTAGCTGTTGCTGTGACAATCCTGTCATCTAAGGAGTGATAGTTGTTAGCTTTCTCTTAGGTTAGATGCGTAAATGAAATTCATATTCTTGAGTCTAAATTAGCTCTTTGGTAATGGATCAAATTATTGCTGACCTGGTAACTGTCTGTAAATGGGTTTTGGATTTTGAGTCTTCATAGTTCTGAGATAAGAGTTAATTTTGCATGTCACCGTTTTCTGCTTGGAGGAAAAAAATACACTAGGAGCTTTTCCCTATGAGCTAATGAAATGCTGCTTCAGATATTTTTAAAGGTACAGAGAAGACTGGCTTTGTTTATAAAAGGTTTTACAGCGGAAGGTGCGTTGTGCACGTGGAGAAATACGGAACGTACAGGAGAGGGCCCTCCAAGACTTTGTTTAGTCCTGTGGCTTTTATGAAGATGACACTTCTTACATTTTAATTATCCCTTATTTCCAGTGTCTTTTAAAAATATACTTTACGTTACGGGAAGTTGCTAATGGAGTCCTTGCAGATAAAGAATGTCAAGTGAGCCCTCCCAGGCTGTAAGAGCTGAGCTTGCTGGTACGCTTCTGGGGGGGAAAAGCTCAAAGGAGAGCTTTGCTGTCCATTAGCAGGTTTGCAGGAGCTGGTTCGTGGTTAACAGAACCTGGACACGGCTTTCAAAAGTATTCAGGTAGTCACAGGAGCCGTCTGCACTAACAGCTGGAGTAAGAGGCTTCCTAAGTTAGGGAGGGAGAAAGAGGCATCATGGAAGGAAGGTATTTCAATATATTCAAAAAAGAAAAGAACACAATTTGAGGGTAACTGGAATTCTCTCAGTCATATTGGGGTCTTTGTGGTATCTACAAAGCCTGTATTCAGGCTGGGGACATTGCTCTGCTTGGAAGAGCGAGCAGGATTTTTGCCTACGTGTACGAGTTAGAATTTCTGTTACTACTCTTCTCATTCCCTGTCTCCTCTCCGTGTTGTCTAGGAAATGGGGATGAAAGGGGTTTTGATCCTGTTCAGAAAATGGATGTCTTGGTCAGAGCAGTGAGGAACTTCTGCGGGTCTAGCACAGAAATATCATTCACCTGTCCCCTCTTGCATCCGCGCTGGGAACCTCTGCTGAACAAAAAGGTCCTGCTTGGTACCATAAAAAACATCAAGAAACAACCTATTGATTTCAGTAGGGTGATGGTTTCACTCCCGGTTTCTGGGTCTTTGCATGGAAAAGTGTTGTCTGAAGTTCTGTATGTGCACCAAGTTAAAGCTGTACTGTTATCAAGTTGTGCAAGTTTAATAGTTGGGGTTTGTTTCCAGTTAAAGAAAAGACAGATAACAGTGAGGACTCTATCCATCTTACGATCAGTGCTCAAGGACTGACGTACTTGGAGTTTTCTGAAATAAAATGTTACTAACGTTGACTCTAATTTCAATGTTGAAGTTTCGTAGTTAAATTAAAGAAATTACTTCAAACTGTTAATCTCAACTGTCATTGGAAAAAATGCTAATCATTTGGTTGCTGCTATTTAGCAGCCAGATGAACATGTGGCATGATGTGCTCTGAAGCCTAAGGGTATAGTAATGACACTGCACTTTAGCTAATATATAACTTTAATCTGAGAAATTATGAAAAAATTACACTAATATCTGTTTGCATAAGTTACTGTGCTTCCATTTTTAAAGATGAGAATTGCTCCTGTGTGTTGATGAAATTGTGATTATTTATATTTACATGCCATCCTACTTAAAGTTTAATTCTAAACATTTTTGAAGTATCTTAGGAAGCGGAATTTTGTCAGACAAATATTCTTAAAAGATACGGAGTCATCTGAGGATGCGCCAAAACCCCACCAAATGGGTTAATTTAGGGTTTGATATATCCATTCTGGGGACTACTTGCTAAAAAATATCTTTACAATTTTTTCTCTTCTTGGTGAGGTAAACTCCCGTCAATGTTTCTTCCAAGTGAAAATTGCGGACCTGCATCTTCTTGCACTGGGTTGACAGGAATGTGACTGCATCGATTGCCAGAGTTACTCCCAGGAAGAATTGGCCTGTATCGGCTTTGTAGGGACATGCAGGGGTTGCAAGCAAAACAAGGGAGGAAGAGATAAATTAGTCCGTGCTTTCATACTAAATGAAGGAACCTGGCATATGGCCAACTGGAGATGCCCAACTAGATAATAACTTTTGATGAAAACAAGTAGTTTTTACATTTGTATGTCAATAAACCTTTAGAGAAAAAAAATCACAAAAAAATGACCCTTGGTTGCGTTAATTTTTCCATTACTCAGTATCTTGTGGTGGTGCTGATGATCATGTTATCTGTGTTGTAGGCTACAGATAATCTATCTGCATGACTTGCCCCAGGGGAAGTCAAACTGGCTGCTTTCATTTAATGCTGCTAACATGGGGCATGGCTCTCCAAAGTGATCTTGCCCCACTTCAGTGAGGACAGGTGTAGTCTTGGGTGAATCGGGGCTCCACTGGTTGTGTCTTCAAATGCTTGCCTTGCAATGTACGGTCGTCTTGTTGAGGCACAGCTGCCAGGATGCAGTGGATTCCTGGCTTGTGCCTTGAGCTGTCACATATTTGCAGCCTAAGCTGAGGCTCTTCCCACCCAGAAAGTGAACAGATGAGTGAGGGTGCAGATTTCAAGCACAGCAGTGAAGATCCTGAAATACTCCATGGGCATTGCTCTTGTTTCTGTTTTCCTTTTCCCTGATTGCTAGCAGTATTAGTGGGAAGCTGAAAGAAATGGTGGTGAATAAACTCCTTAGCTGCCTGGAGGAGGAGGGAGGACACAGGGCAGTAAGGAAACTCAGAAGTTTATGCAATCATTATTAGATATGTTTTTATTACACTGAATGGGCTCACCTTACAGCAATTTGAATTAGTTTTCAAGTGAACTATGGTTAAAGTAAAATCATTTAGTACATGGCCTTGTTTTTTTAATGTGGTTTTATTATGCATCTCCAAGTTTGCTTGGGAGTTGAAGTACTAGCGTTCTTAATTATCAAGTCATTTGAATAATGATGAACCATTTTCTAGAACTTAAAACTTGACCGCATCGTGCACCTGCCAACAGTACTGACACATAAAATCTCAATTGATGTGGGTGTTGCAGTTTTTCTATGCATAAAAGCTGCAGTGATGCCTGAATGTGTTTATCCTGTGCCAGTGCCTGCTTTGAGGAACTTTGCATTCATAGCGTGGAGGCCTTTCTAAAGAAAATCGAGGTGTTTTGAGACTTGGATGCTTAGCTTAGGAAAGCTGCTTTGAAAAATCCTTTTCTCTGCTTGCAGATATGTAATGAATGAGACCTTGAGCCCTGAAGAGCTGCATTGGTATTTAGGAGCAAAATGTGGGATGTTATTTGGTCTTGTGGCAGCTGTTTTGTTCTCTTTTTGAAATAAAATGTGCCCGTCTCCCTGACACAGTGCTGTTCAAGTTCTGCTGTTGTGAGTCGGTTTATTCTGCTGACAGTAAAGAAAAGCTATCTGATAATTCCTTGCAGGCAAAGCGGATAGTTGTTCAGTTTTCCCACACTTCACCCTTTCCATCTTCTGTCCCTGTAGGAGGCTTGTAGGAGATGTAGAAAATGCTGTAATACATGAGTTAGTCAAAGCAGTGCCTTGCCCTTTCCTTGCTCCTATAAAACCATCTACAATCTTGATATTGTTTTTTAGCAGTCTGAAGTCTTCAACCTGGAGTTCCTTGGTCAGACTGTCAGACTGGTTGGAAAGCAGTGTTAGTTGTCCCAGAGTGGAAGAGGACTTCACCATAACAAGTGGTGAGCACTGGATAAGTAGAGTATGAAGGTCGAATCACTTGTGCCAACGCACTGAATAAGCCATTTTTCTACTGTCGAGGTAAATAGAAACCGTTCTGTCCTGACTGTTGCTGATCCTAAGCAGTAAGCAAGTTACTTTCTTTGAGCCTCTTTCCATTGCTTTAAAACAAGGATGTCTGTGAAGTAACCCTTGCACCACTGAGGACAAGAGCCCGCCTTTGTGTCAATTTGGTGTGCTCTCCTGTTAAATCTCTTTATGTCTGTTTATATCAGCCTCAGTTTCATGAGCCCCAGCATGAGACTCTTGTGTCTGTGCCCCCACCCCATAGACTCCAAGCTGAGACAAGAAAGATACCTAGTAGCTTTCAAATAATGATATGCATTGCTATCATGAGTGAATTTAGGGATTAAATTTTCGATAGACTTTAATTGGTATTTAGATTCTTAAGGTGCTTTCAGACTTCTGGAGGTTATGGTATAGATTTACTGCAATCAAAGAAGAAGTGGGGGTTTGTGCAACACGACTGTCTGGTCAACATTGCATCCCTTTAGTAGGTAGGCAGAGAGAACCAGTTGAATGATTCTTGCTGGCCTCCATGCTACTTGCATCTAGCTTACTAATTATTCTTATAGCACAGTAGCATGTGTATTTTGTATTTAAATCCATGCTTAAAATACAACTAAAATTTGCCTGTTGACAGCAGTTGCATCATATTTTAATTGGTGAGAACTGCTAATGGAGTGTTCAGGTTCTAAAATTAGTTGTTTATTTTTCCTTTCTTCTTTGCCCAAGGGTTTTGCATCAGATTATATGGCTTCTGTATAACTGTTTGTGTTCCAAAGCAACACCTTGGTGCAGTTTTAGTTATTTAAGAAAGTGTTAGAAGTACAGGCTCAGTGACAGCAGTTTCAGAAACTGTGACTTTTTAAATTGTTTCTTACTACATTGTTTATGCATTGTAAAGTGCTTCTCTTTTGTTTACTGTGAATTAATTCATTGTTATCTTTGAAAACCTGGGGCACAAAATGTGCAAGTTTATAATGTTTTGTCTTGGCATAATGGTAAGTCCTCAGCTGCTGCAAATTGTCATAGCAAAATTGATGCTACTGTTTCTGTGGCAGCTTTTGTCAGGTGAGGATTTGCACCATAGCCCTCATCACAACATTATTCTGAGAAATGACTGGGCATGTTATTTTCAGTATTTCCATGGGCTGGCTCTGTGTCAAAGGTGCACAGTTTTGATAATGTCCTCATGCTTCTTGCAGGGTTTTTATTTTACTGTGTGGTGAAATGCAAACGCACCTCTTTGTATGATTCTGCTTGCTGTGAAGCAGAGTTGTCCAGTCCCTCCATTAAAATTCTGGCTTTTTTGGAGGACGCTTGTCATGCATATCAGTCCTTGGAATTGTTCTGTTGCATTATACCTAGTTTTTTGGCCAAAGCTGTGGCAGTTGCAAAGGTATTTGTGAGATTTTCTGTCAACAACAGGTGTTTTTTTAAAAATCAATTATGTGTTTTCCCATTTTGAATCAATACCCAACTTTTCCTTGAATAGTTACCAAAATAAATAAGCCACCAAAAACATGGTGGTTTGAATTATTTACTGTAGCTGTGAAGCTCAAACTGCAAATACACAGCCACTTTAACAACTGTCTTGTATGTTTCACTTTTCCCTGTTAAAGAGGCCTCTAATACTTTGTTACCATGAAAGTACTTAAACTTTGCAGTAAAAACATGGCCCAATGTCCTGCTTAACTCGGTGACCTGAACTCCACAAGCCCTCTGCTGTCAGATTTTATCCAGTCCTCAATAGGAATCTTTTTTTGCCTTTTCTCCAATTTTTTTTCCAAATTATTTTTAGTAAGGTGCACACCAGAACTGGACACTGGTCTTACTCATATCGCATATGTGTGATGCTATTGCCCTTTCTGTTTGTCCAAGGATTTTCAGTGGCCTTTTTTTCTGCCACAGCAAGAAAGCTCATGTTGATTGTTTGCCTAGTATGACTTCTAGATTGTTATTGGATTCAGTGCTGAACCAAATAGTCTGCTGTTCAGTGGATGTGGCCTGGATCACTAATTCTTAGTGGTTTAACTTTATTAAAAAAAAAAAAATATCTTTGAATAGTTCTCTGTGTTTTTTTTTTTATATGATGAATACTGCTATAATGGCAATTTTAGCAATGGAAACGAAGGCAGTCGTAGTGTCTTTTTAAGGGAGTAGTGGTCAGTGCATCCTGTTATAGTCCAGTTGCCTGTTGTGGAGTTATCTAAAATGGATATCTTAGGGTTTGACTTTTGTTAAGTGTTGTAAACTGAAAGCTTCACACAGCTTTAGAACATGACTGACCTTCTGGTCACAGTTTTTGTCCTTGTGTGGTAACACTGATGTGGCCAACAGTTGAGCATCATTAGAAACTTGGAATGGGAATTGCAGTTTGGATGTAACCCCAAGGAAGCAATAGGTTTCTTAGGAATTTTTCCCCCCATCACCCCATTACTGTATTCCTGCTGCTGTTTTTGGTAGACAGTGTTTCTTGTAGTGTTGCCATTTTCTTGTGCTGCTGAATGCAGGTGGGAGAACTGGATGCTGAGCTAGTTGCAAGACTTTAGAAGATATCCTCTGTTACTATGGCCCTGCTTCCATTAGGGTGACCTCTCTTGAATGCTTTTAGCTTTCCACCTTGATTGTCTTTGTATTGGGCAAACTTTCACCATGCATCAAATGAGGAAAAACAATCCCTTCTCCCCCAGCTAATATTATCCTGTCTGGGAAGAGGCTGGTGTCTGTGAAGGTAGATGAGAAGGTGCAGAGATCCTTATGACTGAAGTAGAAAGGGAGTCCAGTCTTCCAAATATGAGAGCCTTCACCAAAAGCCACTGAGAAGACCTGATCCATACCTATCAGCTAATATTGGATCAAGTTCTGGCATGGTGAAAGGATTATGAACTTAATTGTGGTTGATTTGATACTGATACTCCTCATGTGCTTCAGGAGGACAGAATGCAGTACAAGCCTGGCAGTGCCTGCTGCCTGAAGAGCGGAGGGGAGTGACCAGTCAATTTGCCAGGAAGGTTTTAACTGGCCTTTAGAGTGATGGACCAGGTGGCTGTCACCAAAAGTCTCTTCCAGTGTTGCTCCATGCTGCTTGTACTTGTACTGTGCACCCTAAGCCCCTGCTTGCCCCTGCTCTATGTCTGTGCCTGCCCTGGAGACTGGAGGAGTGAAGCGAATCTGCTGCTGCCACAGCCTGCAGGAGGCTCGTGGTCCAGGAGCCTCTGCTGTGCACGGAAGGGGAGCATGATGCCCAGTGTTATTACTTGCTAGAGTGTAAAACCTGCAAGTAATGGTAGTACAAATGTATTTCAATTTGTAACCTGGCCTTCTGTATCAAGATTGGACTGCTTCTATTCTGTTGCACATGTGCATCACTTGGGGAAACATGCTGATAGTACTTAACATTTAATTGCTTCTCTTGATTTTATTTGTAAATTAGAATCTAGAGGATCTGTAAGAAAAAACACAGTAGAGCTTAATTGGACAACATTTTAGAGTAACTGGAAAAAAAAAAGATGTGTAGCTTTCCAGCTTTTGGAGCTGAGACAAATGCAAACTTACTTATTGATCCATACATATGATATCATATTTTAACTACTGTCTAAACTGGAGGTCATCTCTATACTAGGTGGCTGAAGAATCTTTCTATCTTATCACATCTTGTACTCATTTATAGTTGTTTCCATTTCTGGCTTTGTCAGAGAGACAGCTAGTGTTTCAACCTAAATTAAAATCAATAAGAAGCAATTTCGTTTGTTTTTTAACTACTAGAGCAGGCTTTTTTTTTTAGTAAACCTCTGTATGTTCAGCTAAGTCACTTGGTTCTTCCCATCAAGATAATTGTCAGACCTCATTAATTGCTTATTTTTGCATAAGTAGGAATGGAATTTATTTTCCAGTGTTCCTAACGAAATGTCACATATGAATTAAAAATAAACATTTATTTTAAATCATCACTGAGAAATAAATGCAGTAAAGAATACTTGGCAGTTAGAAGTAGTTGAAAAACATCTTGAGGGGAAGCATATGCTTGGGGGCTGTGGTGAATGCTGTTGACCCAGGAGTCCTGCACTGGCAGGGTAGCACAGGCTTCCCCTAGCACATTTGGGCAACGTTCGGCAGGGATGACTTCCAGTGGAGAAAGCAGAGTCTGGGTGTCTATGCCTTTGGTCCTTGGCTTGGATATTTCTGCATCATACCAGTTCGTGTAAGAAGCTGTTGTCATGTTGTCAGCTGGCTTTTACCAAGCGGCCAGCAGATTGCCAGCAATAACAATTAACCTGGGTCAAATTCAACATGGAATTCAGGCTGAAGCAGTGTTGGTGCTTCCTACATAAAGCAGTGGTGAACCATAACATAATATTAGAGTAAATATCTGAAGGTATTGCTGAGATGAAGTGTCTGAAATAGGATGTGTTGCTGCTCTGGTGAGTTGATCACGGAGTGCAGGAAATCATCCTCTCCAGTGTGCAGTACAGGCTGCCCAAACAGAGACGGATGCGTTGCTGTGTATTGGTTGTCCTCTATGTTTACAAAGTTTGTGAAGGTTCAGTTTTCACTGGCAAAGGCTTCCTGTCACTGATGTACGTGTCCAGTTGGAAGAATTAGTTTGTGTCTTCAGAAACAGTGTTTCCAGAAAGGGTAGACCTGATGCTGTGGTGGAGAACCTGACCCTTGTGTGGGAGCTTTTTATAAGGTGTTTGCTCTGCCTCTTCTGCCTGAAGTGAAGTTTGGCATGTAGCAGTACTGGGCTGGTGTCTATATGAGCATTTGTATTCTTCTGCATCTAGTTTTGAGTTGTGCAAGGTGAAACTTTAGTGCCTGGAAAAGTCAATGCCAATATTTTTCTCAAGTGGTTCCTTGGGTTGCTGTGGTCTTGCCCAGTGCTTGTCTTAATTTCAGAAATGTTTAAGAATTCCTGGAATTATTAATTTGAATATAAAAGAACCTTTTGGATGGTCTAAATCTCATTTTGTGTTTAATTTTCCTTTGAAGATCCAGAGTATTATGAGCTACCTGTTACTTTAGCCTCTTGGGTTCAGTTTTCTCTCACCTTTTCTTTTGCTTCCAGTTGCTTTGATTCAGGTATGTTAATAAGTTAAGAAAGAGGGCAAACCAAGGGCAAGAAGAGGCAGATCTGGCTACCCTGGTAATCAAAACTAGAGTCTGTTCCCTTAAGTAAACTGCTAAAGCAGTGTTTTGTAAGAACAAAACATAATTAGTAACTAGATTACACTGATGAAGAGCACATTTCCTTTATCCTTGAAGGCAGCTTAAGAGTTGGGCATGAATTGCTTGCATTTGGTATCAAAACAGCAAACCATTTCTTTTTAACTAAGCACTTAAAACCACAAAGAAATTCATGTGCCAAGAAGCCACCTGTGTTTAAAGATATGTGAGCAGAGCTGGTACACAGCGTTCAGGAATGTAAGGCGAAAGTGACTTGTCCACATGCTGGTGACATCTATCGTAAGTGAATCCCAAGCCAGAGCTCCATCCAAGGAGCAATATATTGCAGCACAAACAGATTCCCTGTCAAAGAGGTAATTAATAGCTCAAGTCAAACACTATCTGCAGGTACTGCTTTTTCTATTTCATGTTGTTAAGCAGTGTGACCTTTTCTCTTTCAACAATTAGCTTTCAAGGTGAAAACCAACTTAGGAAGAATATTGACTGGTTTTTTTTTTTCATTGGATCTGAGGAGCCTTATAGTTTCGCAGTAGTCTTGATTACACCTTCACGCTTTACAGTTTTGATTGCTATCTTGATCAATGGCTCTTCGTTTCTGTAGTTTGAGATTGCATTCCCCTGTTTGCTTCTGTATTTGGGAGACGTCACCAGGCATTTTGGGTGCAGACTGTGTCTGCAGAGCCAGACAAGGCTTGTAAGATGCATACTGTCACCGGGTAACAACTCTAACTTGTCTCATTTGCACTCTATTAGCAACAAGTTCACTTGCTAAATAATTCTGTTTTGATCTTCAGTTTTTAATTTACCTGACAGTTGTGCTTTCTGTTGAACTGAGGCTCTGAGCACCCATTGTAAGAAAAGCAGCGCTCTCTTTCTTTGCAGAATTGGGTATTTCTAAAAGATAGACACTGAACATGAGAGGCAAGGCTTCCAGTCTGATTTGTGTTTTTGCTTCTATTTGTGAAATATAGGCCATCCTGGAGTTTGCTACGTTTGATTGCATTCCTTGGAAGTAATGTTGAAGCACACGGGCCTTATTCAGAGCCTTCTTTCTTGATGAGCTGGAAATAAAACAGATGGTTTGGTGAACGCCATTTCTGTTCTCACTGACTGTCTTTGAGTCATACAATACTGAGCAAAATAAAGGATCAAAGCGAGTAGCACTGTCCTGTCTGCCCTGGAAAGCCAAGGAATTGCTCAGTGCTTCCCTTGGTGCCTTTCAGTGACTTCTGCTGTGATCAATACAAGCAGCATCAACAAAAATTGGACCCTTCTGCTAGCCCTCATGCTTGCAAGTAAAGTGGAGAAAGCTCATTTTGTTTTCTGCTGAAGCCGTTGCTGTCCTCACACATGTGCTATGAGATGCCTGCTTACCTGTGTGTTTTATGTCACTCTGCTGTCCTGCCTTCCAGGATGACTCCTCAGTGATGCAAAGCTGGTTGAGAAGGAGCTAATGCTGTGGTTTTGTGTATATCCAAAACCTCCAGAGACCTTTCAGCTGGACTGTAAGGATGATATGCCGTTAGTGTTGCAGCCTCCCTCAGAAAGAGCTTAAGAGTTGTCTATTGTTGAGGACTATCAGTACCTTTAGAAAGCTGCTTTGCCATTCCTTTGCTCTTTCGCCTTGACTGTCTTCCGTTGATGAGTTGTTCCAATGGTCACTGGCCTTTGCAGTTACTCTGGTAGTCTTTGCCACGTGGGTTCCTGAGCCATCTTCCTTCCTGCAAAACCAAAATCCAGCAAGAGCTGCAGTGCTGCCTTCCTGAGCCAATGTATTGTCTCTGCTGTAGGTTGTTGCCTCGCATCTGCATGGATGCTCCCACTTGAACTGGGGGCTCCTTTCTTTGCCCCATCCCTCTCAGGTGTTGCTGGGCCCTTACACTTACGCAGTGCTTGCTGTCCAGGCCTTGTGTGGTCTTCAAGCAGGAATCGCCAGTGCCTGAATACATAAGTTGAGGCTGACTGTGTCATTCATCCCCTCGGTGCTGAGCAGTTGAACAGTCTGCTGGACATCGGGACCTGATTTCTCGGGTATTTTGTATCTCGCCCTTACTGACAAGGAGGATGCTTGGATGCTCTGGGATCAGTCTTCTGCTCTGTCTGGTCTGTTGAGCACTTCTGAGGTGCTATTTAGCATTCAAGTTGCGATGTGTTGCTATATATATATTTATGTATGAATACTACTGCTTTTAAAACCCAGCATAATAGTAATTAAGCTTAGGAATTACATACCTGAATAGGTTTCCACCATTAGTAAAGCAGTTAGTAGGTGGATTAGAACGAATATTCAGCAGATGTTATAGTAGTAGCATAGAACTGACTTCACACTGGGGATTCATAATGTGTCTGAATCCATGCTTACAGACAAAATTGTGAAATGAGATTTTTTGGAAGAATAGTCTTGTCCAAAGAACAGATGAGGCTACTTTATAGGGTAGGAAGCTTCTTTGGTAGGTGATGCTTGAAGTCAGATGGCCTTGTGATTCCTTTGGCTGAAATGTGTTTAGCGAATGATTTTTTGTAAACTTTGAAGCCAGAGTTGTATGTATGCATATAAAAACTTATAGCACCTGTTCATTTTGCGCTAGAGTTGAAGCGGCTTGGAGAAAGGCTGTATTGTATAGCAACAGGTAATTAGTTACACAGGACTGTTGGTTTTGGTCTGCAAAAAACCTTCCCTGCTGAGTTCAGTGGAGATTTCCACCTGGAGTGTGATGGTGCAGCATCAGATGCAATCTGACTAGTGAGTGATTTATTGCAATGTTAACAAGAAAAAAACTATCAGGATACATTGATAGAGGACAATGATGCTTCATTGCAGTTTCTTCCCTGAAAAGCTACAGTGGCATTGATGTTTTATTGTGTACATGTTGCTTCATCAGTTTGGGCAGTTTGTGTCATGGAGGGGAAATGTGTGGAGATTGGAGAAAAAAAAAGATGTCTATAGGCATTAATGTTTGAAAACTAACAATGAGGAAAACCAGTGAAGAAGTAAACCATTTGTACAATCATGTTCATAGTCAGATTGCTTCCTTTTCCTGTCTGTGCTCAGTTTTACCAACTATATATTTTCTTTAGTGCTTCAAGAAAAAGACTGAAAAAGCAAGAGAAACAGTGGCAACCAAGTCTGTAAAATACATATTGGTGTTCTAAAAATTAGTTTAATTTTAGCATGTATTTTAACATAAACTTCAGCTATATTTTTCTTTGACACTTCTTCGCCAGTTCAGCTGTTTTCCATTCCATGCCCGTGATGTTTGTGAAGCCCAGAATTTTCACCGTGCAGCATGTGAGAGTTCTGCAAGTGACAATTACAAGGAGATTGCATGGTATAATATACCAGATCATAGGTGATTTGCCCAAGGCATAAAATAATTCAAATGATCTGATGGTAATTTTGAGGGGGAGGAGAAAACCAACCCTGATTCTGGGGGACTGTGTGTTGTAGAATCTTAAACTTGATAGTTTCTAGTGTCCTAATTTGAACCTTACTTTAAAGAAACTTGGGCCTTTAAGAGCTATGGGGTGTGTTGCCCTGAAAGACCTTGATGTCTCCTGATGTTCCAGTATCCCAGAGAAGGGCACCAATGGGCTAGGCCATAGCTATTTTTGAAATGACAAAGCTGGACAAACATGCTAAAAATACTTGAAGTTGGCTTACGTGTAACTAGCCCTTCTCAGATGACAGTCTGCATTTTCATCACTTCCAGGATGTTGAACCAGGTTGAATTGCTCTAGCTTTCATTACTGGAGTTGGATCCGACAGCTACAGAAAAGCCGAATCGGATACCCTGTCGCCCTTGCAGTGAAGGCCATTGTGAATGCATCGCACCTGTGACTGGCAAAGGAGCCTTTCCTCAGTGTTATCTGAGTTCCTCTGACCTAGAGGACATTACAGCTACACCTTCGCCCTTTGAGCCTTCTATAAGGCTGGCTTCAGGATAAAAGTGGTTTGCTCCTGAGCTTCATAATCATGAAGTCAGTGTTGATACCGAGGTGGTGGAATTTTTCGAAGAGGACAAATAGCAGTGGTCTTTCAATTTCTCTTTAATCAGATAGCTCTCTTCTGAGAGAGGCTAGGAGTGGGTCAACTGATGTGCAGTGGCTGAGACAGATCAAAAATGATATATCCACTAATGACAGAGTGGTTTCTGAAAAAGCAATTCTTTTTGCTGTGTAAAATAAGGGTAATGGTATTGGTATGCTGTTGATCATGCAACAACCATCTTTGCAAGCCTGAGTTTTCATTTAAAAAGGCATCATTGTCTGTTAAGTATTTGGGCATTCGTACTCCCCCTGGGTTGATCAACTATTTGAGGTGAATTATCTCACAGTGCTGTCACAATTAAAGAACGGCATGCTCAGGTGAAAGGGTTTGTCTGTTTCATAGATTGGAGAGATATGCTCAGTGAAAATGAACATCCTCCCAAGGTTAAATTACCTATTTAAAGCTCCTCCAGTTACAATGCTGTATAGAAGGATGTTGTTTTTTTTTATGTGGATAAGAGTTAGCAGAGGACAAATGACATAATTGGAGGGGGAGACAGAGACTTCGGCACGTGCTTACTTGTAAAAGAGTGAGAGGGATAAGGAGAAGACAATGCCAGGGAACTGCCTTCAGGCATCTTCGTCCTTTCTGGTTGTGTTAACCTCAAACAGTCTTTGCAGGTTGGGAAAGAAAGAAAAAAGAGTTAGTATTTGTGTAAAAGCTTCCTGTGACTTCTCCCAGGTGTGCTATGTGGGGCTTGATGACATCTGGCCTTTCTGTAAGCAAAAGTAAAAAAGCAACCCTCATATCAGGATGTATAAATCTACTTTTTCTTCTCATATAGCATAGAATTATGAGCTGGTGAGGTGAACTGATGTATTCCTCTGTGTGCAAGTTATAGCAACTTAAATGAAAATTACACTCATAGCAAGAGAATGCACTCTGTTTAAATTAGATAAGGAGATTATGACAGAAAAAGATCATTGAATAAATGGGGTTTTAAACTAGCCAGTGAAATAAATGTATGACTTCAAACTTTGTCTTGCCAGAATTTATTAGTAAAACACAATGAGGTTTCTGGAATACATTGAAGACCTCTTCCTTTGAAGGTTACAGTGTAATTTGTGTAATTGTGTTTGTATAATTTGACTTCAAGATATGTCCTTGTAATTTGGTAAACTGCAGATCTTGCTCCAGTCTGTTGCATTTTTCTTGTGCCTTGTATTGATGCATCTAATTGCCTCATAAGTATATGCTCAGTATAAAGCCATTGCTCTGCCCTCTGGACCTTGAGAAATTCACCTTCTGGTCTGTAATGATAATCTCGGTATGGATCTTATCAGTGAAGCAGCTGGCCACCTTTGCCTGCTTTCCTTATTAAGTATACGCAGCTAACTGCTGTTCTGAATAACCTCATTTTGCTATCATACATCTGAAGAAAACTTACTGTGTGATGCCTTAATTTTTCTCAGCTGCAGGATGCCCTCTTTTGGCAGGGAAGCCAGAACACAGCAGTCACAGGCATCTTCTTGTTGGGAGCTGGCTGATCCTCACTGAGAAAATCCCTGAGCATTGTATATGTACGGCACGGTTTCAGCTGGTCCTGTACTGAAAGTATATTTCCTGCTGGAATGGGGCAGGAGAGTAGCTTTGGCCAAGGCAGTGATTGATGTTGGTAGGATGAGTATGTAATGATATATATGTTATTCTAATGATGCCCTCTTAGTAAATGGGTTTTAAACACTCGAGTTCTCTCAGTACTAAATGGGTGCTGAAACATCTAGGCAGACTTGGGAAAAAGTTACCATTTCAGTACTGCTTTGTTGCTGAACTCCTTTGAAATCAACAGAAAATGTGGGCAAGCGATTTGTATTCTAAGGCATTAATGCTGTGTGTTGAGTTTGTTCACCTGGAGAATCTGAGATGAGATTGTTCTTGGCGGATGAAGCAGGGAGAAATTTTAAATCTGGGATGAAAGGTCAAAACACTGCAGAGGAAGATAAAAACCAACGTGGTAAGAGATGCCCATGGGAGGGTCAAGCACAGAGAATCACGTTGAGGAGTCGAGTCTCTGGGACTCTAGGTGTAGACAAAACTGGTTTAAAGATGGATTTTTATTGTGTTGCAGTAACTTCTCCATTGGCTTTACACAGCAGGGCCTGAAGAAATGGCGGCTGTTAAAACTATCAGAAATGTAAAGTGTCTTTAAATCTTAGGTTTGCACAGAATTTTTTTAAAGAAATATTTAGGGAAGATACCTCTTCACATATGTATTGATTCTTAAATGAATAGTATGAGACTTGAAAAGAAATGGCACCATTTACAACTTATTTCTATGTCCTTGGATTGAAATATTATGTATAGAGTTCAGAGTAGAAGATGGTGAGTGAAGTTATACAAGCTTAATAAAAATAAACCTACACATGACTTTGCATAAAGCGGGGGAAAAAAATCAAAGGACTAACAAATTTGCATAGATAACATTTGAATTGTTAATTCATATTGCACTTCATTGCAAGGATGTAATTTTTAATTAAGAATAAAATGTGGTAGATATTTTAAATGGGAAATGATTATAATTGCAGATGGAAATTGAGGTAATGAGAACTGGTTTAATTAATTGTTAAAACTTAACATTTTTCTTTTTGAGTTTTTTGTTTATAAGCGTGTGGTCTGTGGACATGACGTGCTTTGTAGATGTGTATATTTAAACATACAATGATTAAGGCATGAAATGTTGGCAGCAAACACAGTTCTAGTCTGAGTTGTATCAGTTACTTGAAAGGGTCAGTGTTGATGGACCTTTGAGCATCTTTGGTAGACAGACTTTGCTGTTTGCAGGATTGGTGTGAAACTGTGGTATAAAACTCTATTCCAAAAATGTCCTTTTTAAACTGTGTATGTCTTTCACTGTGGGTTTCACAGTTGGTAGAGATACTTCACAGGAGAAAAATTAAGTGTTGTTTGTACCAAACGACTGTTGCCTTTAAAGTTCTCCGTTGATGAATATGACAAGACTGTATTGACCTGACTTTAATTCTGCGGGGTTTTGTTGCTCTGGTGTGCTCAGCCCGTGGTTAACTGACATGGCCCTTTAGGAAGCTGTGGGCAGCTCTTTGTACAGTTAAACAGATCCGTGCCTGCAGAGGAGGGAAGGAGAAACTGGGGTGTGCAGCTCCTATTGTCAAAAGCCCGATGTATGTCTGAGAGGGTTCCTCTAGCTCCACAGAGCAGCGTGTCCAGCAAAAGTCTGCCAGGGAAGAAAATGGTAATACTGGGGGGAAAGCAACTCCAGGTCTGTGCGGGAACAGCCCTGCTGTTTTGCTGGGCCCCAAGGGTATTTGGGATGCGGCGTGGGATGCCGGTGCTGTTGGAGAAGGTCCCTTTGGCCCTGTGTGCAGCATCAGTGTATAGGCCCCTATGAGGGCTGTGTATGGGGTTTGAGAGCGGGGAGCTGTGGGGTGCCACATACCTTCTCAGTATGCACTTCATCCTTTGTGAAGGTCTCTTAAGACTTACAACCTTATGTTTAGGGAAATGCAGCATGAAAACCTACAAAACAACCATTCAGGTAGCTATGACAGTTGAGGTAGAGAAAAATATTTGTGTAGACTTCTTGGAAATAGAGGGTTCTTCTGCCATTTGAAAGCTTGGTAGACTTATCTACCAAGCTTAGCGCTGTGTATCCAGAAAGGATTTTGAAGTGAACAAAATTAGTGTTGCCACTTACGTTAAGAACCATGTATGAAGTCTCTGTCATCTCTGGCTGCAGAGGGACTTGGAGAGAACTACAATTAGCGCTAATTGGAGTTGCGTCTGAATCTTCTGTCTGTTGGTGCGAGAATGGACCCTTGAAGTGATTGGCAAGAACTACCTGCCTGCTCGAATTCCCTGAAGAGCTGCTCTGTTGCATTGCAGCACATGGTAAATGAAATGAGTGTTTACCAGAAGGGACCAGCTAGCAGGCCCGAATTAGCCATGCAGCACAGATGCTGAAATTTAATGCAAGTTAACGCAGTGTGCTGGTTACTTGTAGCTGTAATGAAGATGCACTACAATTTTTTTCCTGAAAAGTCTAGAGTTTTGATTCTTGCAGATTTCATTGCTCTGTGATATTCCGCAGAATGGGTGGAAAAGAAGGTTTGGGATACCAAAGACTTGTCTTAACCTTTTCAGTGTGTGTGCGGTGGTTTTTTTTGTTTTATTTTGTTTTGCATTTTTGTTTTGTAACTTGGAAAGCAGCGCTTCACCTAAAATCTGGCTTGTGTTACCCATGTTGGTCATGGGAAAAAATGTTGCCGAAGTAGATAAAAACTATATATGCAGAATGACATATCTCTGCTTGGTGGTTTTTTTTTTTTTGCCCCTGGGTAAATAAAATAGAAACCTTAGAAGTAAACTAATATTCAGTAAAAAGAATTTACTTGAATGACAACATAGTGTTTTTTCTCCTCCAAAGTACGCAACCGGAGATATGAAGTATGGTAATGCCACTAGGGTAATATACAGCTGATAGCAGTGCATTCATTTGCATTTCTTCCCCTTACATTGTGTTTCTTTTTTTCCCTGAAGCACATGTGTTGGGAATTGAAAATACAGTTTGCCTATTATACATTGGCAGTAATCTTTCAATTTTTTTAATATAAAAAATGAGGCCACAAACATGAGCAGCCACTGATGTATGGGGCTATTGATGGGAATTGAATTTGCAAAGGGAAAATGGGATTTGGTTGTAGTCTGAAATGATAATGATGTAGCCCAAATGGATTTGTAATGGTCCTTCATTCATTTTTTTTTTCCTGCAATTTTGTGGTTTGACAAAATGTATTTATGCAGGTGACTATGAAAGTAGCATAGGTTCACTCTGAGTGGGAGTTAATAGTTAATAGCAAATAATAAGTATGCAAAGTCTGAGCTTAAGCCTGTTCCCACAGACTTCATTAGGTGAAGGAAGGGATGCTGTGATTTATTTTTCCTGAGAGAGGTAGTGCTTATTTGTGAGACTTAAGAAATAATAAAAAGAAAATGTACTTTGACATGAATTCTTAAAAATGTATGGATTTGTTGTGTCAATCTAGTTAATGCTTTATGCAGCACAACAAATGTATGAGACACTTTGCACAGTGTCTAAATAAACAAAGGCTTTGCCCTGAAGAGTTTCCCGTCTAACTACGATCAAACTAATGTGCATTACATTGCGGTGCTGTTAGATACTTGTGTTCCTGTGAGCTATAGTTGTACCTGTGTGACGATTCTGCCTGCCCGGCCTGTAGTCTGAAATTGTAATTTGGCCTGCCAGAGGACTGCAGAATTTTGTGTGTATCTCGGTGAAATTTTATGAGCTTTATTGGGAACTTTCACGTTGGTCTGATTTCAGTGGAGCTCTGTCTTCCCTCCTCTGAAAGCGAGAGGAGAATGACATGTCAGTGTTCATATGGTCAGAAGAAACTGGTGGTGACAGGAAAATGGTAATTTAATGGTGTGGATGGATTTTTGGCTTTGTTTTCCTGTTGTTTCTATTTTTTTCCTTCTTTTTTTGGAACAGTGAACGTCACACTTGTAAACTGCCTTCCATTTTAACTGGAGAATAATCCTTGTTAAACAACATATAATTTAAAAGTATGAATAGAAGTAATTATGGAGTATAGGAAAAGTGCTTCTGGTTTTATAAATATATTCCTTATTATAATTTTTTTCCATTTAAAATCAATACAGAGCATGTTGTTCAGATTCAAAGGCTGAAACACATGCCCGTGTAAAGGAATCTGCTCTCAAACTGTAAAAGACAATAAGGGAGTGTGTGGGGGGAAAAGTGGTGCTGATTTACCTGTTGTTAATATTGCCCCTGTTTTCCTCTTGCTGCTGATTAAAGTGTGAGCTTTCTGAAAGAGAGCTTGGCTTAATGCTCTGAAGTCAGGCTGTGGTGCAGGCCTTCTTGGGGGAGAGCAGAGACCTGGGGGAAAAACCTCCTGTTGTGAGCCACATAGCTTGAGTATTGCCTGCGATGGAACTGCAGCTATTTTGGCTACAGGCTTTACTACTTTTGTATGTTGTTGTTTGGTTGTTTTTTTTTTTGGTAACTGTTCCATGAGTTATCCTGATGCAAAAAGGCTGTGAGCATCATAAGTCTGTTTATTTTAATTGGCTTTGCTATCCTGATAAGCTAAAGGCAGAAAGAGCCAGGCTGCTCAGAGGGCTGCAGGTGGGGTTTCGTTTGTTTAAATATCTGCATTCAGAAACTGCTGGCTTGGCTTATAACTGAGTGAGACTAATGTGGGCTGGGTTAGTTTGACATCCCGGTGTGTGAACCGTTTGGGGCAGAGGCTGTTTCTCTGTTCGTACAGTCTATGACACACTGAAGACCTCTTCAGAGCTTTCAAATGCTGCAGCAGTATAAATCGCATTAAGGGACGGTACTTTGCTCTGTCTCCTTCCTTTGTGAAGGATGGCAGTTTCCTCTCCTGGTCCATTGTTTTGGTCCCTTTTGCACAATGATAAAGAAAAAGCTGCAAATACCAAGATGTGCCTGTCACTCTTTAATAGTCACTTTTGAATCCAGGAAACACATGCTGGGTCTGTCCTTAGGAGAGTGCTTAAAGGATAAGTGCTGAAAGAATCGAAGAATTTTGTTTTGACCGTGAAATTGCTAAACATTTTGCCTCTGAATTTTCAAATGTTAAACTAGATTTGCTAATGATTACTTTAAAAATACTCTTGTACCTTTTTAATCTCTTGCATTGGTTCTAATGGAGTGTGTTTTATGTGAGATATTTAATTTTATTTTTTGCCTATTTAGGACTGCTAAACAAGCAGTTTCCTTCTTGTTATACAGTAATTTATGTTTGTGAAGCAGTGGTCTAGAACTATCTGGACTGTGCTGTAATTTGCACTTCTAATGAACATAAACTTGGGAGGAGGTGGACCCCTAAGAAGTTGTTGTGCAGTTTCACCCCAGTGCAGTGAGTGTTGTGAGCGGTCAGATGCCAGCGGCTGTAACACTTAGCTGATGCGTGGTTTGTGGGTGTCTCTCCAGGAGTATCAGAGCTGCAGGCATTGATGGAAACCATGGGAGCTCGCAGGTAACGGAAGCCTCCAGAGAGCCCGTGTGACATTTTGACTTTGTGCTCTGGGCACAGCCGAATGAAGGTGGATGGAACCATTATGTTGTTGACTGTTGGAGCGGGAGCCCTCAGCTAATGTAGGAGACAGTCATGCTTCATGATATTAAGTTTCATACTCTGTGCCTGCCCAGCTAGATGTGTTATGTTGCAACCATCAATACCTTTGGTTTAATGCTGTGTTCCTTCTACATTGGCTCAACAGCCCATTTTCACCTCTTGGCTTTAACTCCGGAATGTACTTAAATGTGAACTTAACTCTTGAATTTTTTAAGTGTGTTGCTAAATCGGAGCCAAAATGGTGAAAGTGAGACATTTCTCACTAAACAAGTAGATTATTGTTCTCTTAAATTTTTTTTGCAAAAACTGTAGGTAAAGTCTTTCTGAAGCCATGTAGGTGATTGTACTGCTTGGTGTTTCCCTTGTATTTTGGCAAAATAAATATTTGTTACTCTAATAACTTGCTGCATGTACACCTTAAACACCCCTTCACACACTGCAAAGGGAAGAAGATTGACATGGCATTCCAACCAGATTTGCTTGGCGAGAGCTCGTGTGAAGTCTCTGTTTTGTTCTGAGGTTGGTTGTCTTCTGTCTCCTGCCATTCAGCAGAGGTTTGCACTGCTTACAGCTCCATTATGGAGTGTTTTGGTGATATGTATTAATAAGATGGAATTCTCAAGTGTAACCCAGCAATGTTCTGGTTGATCTGAGTATTTTTTACAGTGTTTCTATGTGTGTGCAGGCATTTGTCTGAACACTTTTATTCAATGGCTCAGGGTTCAGTTGTTTTACTGGAAGTAGCAAGTATTTTTTGTCTTTTCCTTACTTAGCACCCGCATAAAACATTATGCTCATGAAACATTTATGGTACCAATCCATTAACAGGAAGACAAAGGTTTTCCTCTAAAGAGGATAGCCAAAATGTCTTGCTGAAATGAAACCTGTGCTCCAGCTGTTTTGTATGCATTATTGCTGCCTCTTACTGAAAGTTTAAAAGGTCCGTGTGATGTAATGTAATGATACCGTTGTGTGTAAAGCTGCTTGGAAGCAATCTGAGTCAACAGGAAAGCAATATCTTCTTAAAGCTTGTGACTTATATTAGTTTTGTGATCTCGGGTATGAAGGGGATAAAAAGGGCAAGGGTTTACTGTAGCTTCTCTTGAAGGCATGTAGAGTTCTTGAAGTAGTAGTAAATGGCAGATTAAAATTGATCTCAGTGAGACTTCCAGTGTTAACCAGTGTTATGGAAGTAAACGAGTTCAGCTTTTTGGCTGCTTCATCAAACAGATCATGTTGTATCGTGCTGTCAAGAAACTGCTTTACCTGAAGATCTCAGCTATGGAAAGAGCCTTTCCGGAGTATCTCTAGAATAGTAGGCTGGAAACTATAATGGATGATTGAATGACTAGTGTGTATATACACACACATCATTTTAATGGAAAAGATAATGTTCTTGAAGACAAGATTAAGGATTTAGAGGAGCATTAAAAGCAGAAATATTATTTCTAAGTGAAAAGGAGATGAGAATTTATTATTAAAATGTTAAAATAATAATTAATACTGCTAGGAAATCGTAGAAGAGAAACTGTCTGGGTCAGCTGGTATAAATGAGCAGTTTTAAAACCACGATTTGCCACGAATCATTTCCTCAGAGTGACGGGATCGCTTGGTGTGTTGCTACCAGTGATGACTCTGGCTTTGGTGCTTTTCAGTGGAAGGAAGGGAGAAATGTGTCTATATGTGCTCTTTTTACAGTGGAGGGCAACTGACTTAGCCACTGCTAGATGCACATGGTGATAGGCCTAAATAAGCATTTGTTGGAATACAGAGCCTTGACCAAATTTACCATCAGCCAAAAGAAGCGCATTTCTACTGAAGTCAGTGTAGTTGTGCTAATTTTCACTACTTAAGAAACTGGCAGATGGTTTGCTTTTCATGTTCAGGTGTGAACTGTACAAAGCATCTAACTCCGTATTGCGAGTATGGGGGGACGTTATTGGTGTTCTCTGCTGCTGAAATACGATGTAATTGCCTCCATGGGTTTCCATGAACCCCTACATAATAAATGAGTTACATGGATGAGGGAAGTTGTAAAGAAAAAAACATGGAGGATTTTTATAAACCATTTTTTCAGTTTGTTTTGGTTTTACTTTCTTATGGATGTGTGGACTCTAGAAGATGATCTAATAGTCATGCCTGGCACTATTATTACCTTAAGATCTGCTGTTACCACTTCTGTCCTTCACAGGAACGCCCGAAGGTTTAATCTTCTTGTTGTGGCAATTGCTCAGAGAGCCTGGAATGAAAGTTTTTATAAAAAGTATGATGTATTAAGTAGGTTATGTGTTTTGCTAGGCTCTATAGTTTCCAGAGGAAAGAATAAAAATTTTGTGAGTTCCCAAGTGCTTAAAATGTCCAAAATCTGATAGAGGAGTGATTGGTTTTCTAGGGAAGGCTAGAACTTAGTATATTATCTTCCATGGACGAATAAAGCTATTCTATTTTTGTTCTGCCACACTGGTGTTAAATTCATGAAATGCGAATCTGAAGTGTACGTACTGTGCATATTTGCCTGAACTCTGGAAAGGAATAGAAGTTTATTACTAAGCACAGAACAGTTTTTAAAGATGTCGGTTTACATTCCTTTTGCTTACTAATGAACTATGGAAATTGCTTACTAATGAGCTATAGAAATGGAGATTCTGCCTTCTCCCAAGTATGAAAGTGTTCTCTACCCAGTAAGTAAAATGGCTTGTTATAGGTCGTGGAGAATACAGTTGTTCAGTGTACTGCTTTTATGTTCTGTGGGGCCAAAGCTTCACCAGCTCCCAACTTTGCTATTTCTGCCTGCAGTTTTCTTCCAGTAGTTCTGAAAATGAAAGTTTGTTTGCCATCAGCGCATGAATCTGCAGCACTCAAGTAAGCAGACTCCTGCATATAAAATAGTAAGCCAAGAGATACTGAATGAGAACTGATCTTAGGTGATTCAGGTTTGCTTGGAAATGCTGTATTTCTAATCCATGAATGCTGTATATTGATCCTTGTGTTGTGTGGCGTTCAAGAACAGCTGAGGTATTCTATCGAATGTCTAGGGTTTTTTTAGTGCTTGAGCACAAAAGTGAGGGAGACAGGATCTGTGAAATCTGTAGAGGAGGTAGAATGCAGATTTTCTACCTATTTGCAAATCTGCTGGAGACATAAAAGAACTTTTGAAAGAAATGAGGTAAGGGCATCTCCAGTTCTGTATATGAATTTCTAGTCTCATGAGCTTGAAGCCAGTAAGTTTATATGCAAATAAAATGTTAACCCAAGTTAGAGATCAGTGTGTGTTTGTATACACACGTGCGAGGGGACCTTATAAATGCTTACAAATATCTGAAGGGTGGGTGTCAGGAGGATGGGGCCAAGCTCTTTTCAGTGGTGCCCAGTGACAGGACAAGGGGCAATGGGCACAAACTGAGGCACAGGAAGTT
>Ga0065711_1006321_pt1 | contig 25490 bp, 13 predicted proteins | sample Hoacrofraction12_FD_59098 | JGI IMG/M metagenome (GOLD analysis project Ga0065711, IMG submission 59098) | Hoatzin crop microbial communities from Cojedes, Venezuela - Epithelial fraction 12 v2 (version 2) | ecosystem: Host-associated > Birds > Digestive system > Esophagus > Crop | place...
TTTAAAAAAAAAAAAAAAAAAAAAAAATCCAAAACCTAACAAGGCTGAATATCACTTAAACAGTGATAGTCCTCACCTGAAGATGTCATCGATATTTTACTTTTTTTGGTCTGGTAAATACCAGTCCTAGAAATAGGATTCAAGTAATGTTATTACCACTTACAAAAGTATGAGCAATATCCACTGACAATAAATCAAGCTATGACTAAGCCTTGAATAAAGTGTAAAAACACACCTCATGTTAACAAAGTCCTGGTGCAAGTTACTGCATTCACAGAAGTGATCAAGCCCAGTGCCAGCTAGTAAAACAAAATTGACTAGTGGCATACCAGCTAACCAGCCAGTGAGCTCAGCCATCCTCAAATCTCACTTCAAGTAAGAGAGGAAGGCTTTTGATTTTTTGCCATCAAGAAATCTAAATACCTCTGCCTACTGAAGGAATCGTGTTGGAGACCATATGTCCAACTACGAACAACCCTACGTTTATTCACCCACTGTTTTCATTACCACAGGAAACTATGCCAGAGCTGTTCAATCTGAGGGTCCAGTTTCACGAGCAGCAGCCAAACAGAGCAAACATTGTGATTCTGCTGCAGAGAATCACTGCTCTCCTCCCGTTCGCCTTCCAAAAGCCTTGTGCTGTCAAGTCTTATCATTCTACCTGCCTTTTCACAGGCAGCTGAGTCAATTTAACTGCTCAATACTTTCCAACTCTCCATCCCAGCAGCTACGTTTTAATAGCTCTGGTGTTCATTAGACTTCTCCATGAGCTGCATTCACTCTCCAGCCAGCAGAAAAGCATACCAAGTTCTACTAGGTTCTGAGTCAGGTGAGCAGTGAAGAGAAGGAGGTGGAAGGCCGCTCAGTAGCAGCAGCCTGACAGCTCAGTTCAGTGTCACTCATGAGGCCACAGACTGAATTCTTCTCCCATAGCAAACAAGGACAGCAAAGCAAAACTGGTCAGGAACGAATGCTTCCCTGCGCTGCTCCCGCTACTCCTACCTGCAAAATTACTCAGGTTATGATCATCAGCTCCTCCGAAATAAACCCACACAGTTCCAGGCAGGCAAACGCAGTTGTGAAAATGCTTTGAAAGGCTCTTATTTATAGTATTGATGTCAGAGATTTATTCTCCCTTTTTACTGCTGTATTCAGCATCTCCAACCTAAACATACTCCACACCATGTTCTCACAGTTAGGCCCCAAGCTGTATAACTCAGCTGCTGGAAATACCAATGTTTTACAGGCATTTGTTTTATCTGCTCTTCAATCAATTCCTATCCAAACATGCCCAGAACTAGTGCAATACCCAAACATTTGTCACTTATTTGTAGTATTAATTAGCAGCTTTTACTTTTAAAACAGGAGGAAATAAGTACAAACTTAAACACAAAGACTCAAGAGCTTCATGTAAGATTCATCAGCCTCATAGAAACCCCTCAGGTATGTGGCACCCTGGTTCTTCCAGCACACAAACTCGAACGAATACAAACTTCACTTATGTCCCTGCCTGAAAAACTACACAATTGCAATAACGTCTGGTTTATCAATGAAATGACCCTGCATACTGGCAGTCATTTAGAAAGAGCAACTAAACACATGGAAACAAAGATTATCTCTGGAGATGCTCTGTGCATGAAGCACATGCCACGGATTTATACCTTTGTTTTGTATTTTACGTGCATTTTGGTGAGACTAGACAATCCACGTAAGAAAGAGCCAAAGATTACTACAGAGCAATTGTCTCTGGCTCAGGAAGTCCTTGAGTCCTAAACTGCTGGTGGTTGGGAGAATACCAAATAACATGTTAGGAGAGAGATAACTCTGAATTTAAGAGACTCTCCTCAAAAAGAAGCTTATTATATCCTTGTAATCGATACACAGTAAGAATATAAACTTCTACTAATGACTTGCCTTAAGTTAGTCTATTTTCTCTTGCTTTCTTAGTACAGCTTTTCAGATTTTGCCTGTCAGGTCCCTTTATCATTTCTGTCACTGTCACTTTCCGCCACCTTCAACTTCATCACTCTTGGTGTCCTCACTCATCAATTTAAACGTATTCATCTGCAAAACTCGGACAAGCCACCTTCGGTTCCATCCATGGAATCCAAAATGCAGTATTTTTTAAGCCCTGTAGCTACAACCTCTGGATTTAATCAACCTCACACTATCTTGTGTTGCACTGGGCTTCTTTATTTGCCATGTAGGGTTTACAAGCATGACTCCCTGCCAAAGTCCATTCTGTGTATTAAAACTTCAAGCTTTTTAAAGGCTTGTTCATGACCACAAATACACGCCATTGGGACATCAGTTCTCCTGGCATGAGCACAAGATCAGTATTCTCTGCTTATATTCCTCATTGGTTTTGTCAATTACCTTTTTAAACCCAGCTGTGGCATACATTACTCACATTTGGTCTCCTATTCCCAATGAAAGTTAGCCAATCCTTTAGTCTGCAGACAACCATCCTTGATTTTGACACTTGCCAGCTATCCTAGTAGGCAGCTGTTTCTTTGGCATTGCGTTATACTTCAAGATTATATGCAAGAGCAATTTCATACCACCTGCTGATACTACCAACATTAGTGGTGCACATTTTTTTTCACTTCCCAAACTTTTTACGATGACTGATTCCGCACACATTTCTTCAACATTATAACCAGATGGCGTATCAAAGCCAAGTGGTGTATTATTAGCACTACTCAATTGGCTCACCAGATGACTATGATTTATACGCAATCCAATCAAATATGTTTTTTAGTGAGAAAATGGAATGTTGGCAAAATGAAGTTCCTTGCCAAAACCCATCATGACACATCATTCACATGTGCCAACCTGGAAGGGCTGTTGTAGACTATTTAGCACTCATGGTATTTCTTAACCTTTTAGTGTACTAATTTCCCATATAACTGTTTCCATCTCTTCCACAATTTCAAATTCACAAAATTCTATGTTTTGTTCCTCCACTTTAAAGAAAGCATCCTCCCTTGGGCCCACCAACTAATTTTGCATCAAGTTTATACATAAAAACTTAGATTTTGTTTCCATTTTTGCACAATTGCCTCTATCACAGTTTATTTCCTACCAATATTTTTTTTAGTTTTTATGCATATGGTACCTCCAGAAGGTTAAAAATTGCACTCTAACCTTTCCACAGGCTTTTTCAAACACTTGTTAGATCGTATCTGGAATATAAGGAACAAGGACAGTGGAAAGCCACCACCACAGTCAAGCAGCTGCAGCACAATGAAGAAAGGTTCAGGGAACTGGGCTTGTTCAAGAGTGGAGAAAAGAAGTCTTTGCAGGAGCTAGTACAAGCCTTCTAATGTCTAAGAGGAGGTTACCAAGAAAACAAAGCTTGGCCCTTGATGTGCAGAGAAGAGACAAAACCTTAAACTAAGACAGGGCAAGGGGGTTGACAAAATCTCAAAGCCTTAAGTAACCCTAAGGTCTCAAGCTGATGCTGACCCTACTTTAGGCAGGTAGTTGGACTACATCCCTTCCAATGCAAGACATTCTGTCATTCCCTTTTACACTTGCAACTGGTACACGAGGAGACACAATTCACTTGAGGGAAATTCCGAAAACTGACAACAACAACAAGGGGACTCTCTGAACTACAGCACTGTGCACAGCCAAGTGAGGACATCGGCAGCAATCACCCAACCCTTCCAACTTCAGCCACGCGGGCCGTAGTTGTGCTCCTGTGTACAGGCACCATGCAGCCTCCCACCTTGCGCAGCCACAGGACTGTGCTCACCCAGAACAGAGGTTGACCCAGAATTTATGAGGACTCATGACTTGTAAGCTTAACAACTTGGAACAAACCCTTCATCCTTCTCCCTTGGTAGTAACAGGCAGATGCATCACACACGCTTCCCCTCTCCCAAGATACCGGCTTTTGGCTACTGTCACAAACTAGACTAGACTAATACTTCTCTGGTACAGTCAAAGCAGCATGTATTTTGAAATAAAAAAATGGTATAAAATGATCGTTCTTTTGCACTACTCTTACTAGAAATATTATTTGAATAAATTTTACAACACTTTAAAGTCAACTGTTTTACTGAAAGTATACTACTGAACAAGCAAGCTAAGAATGACTGCTAAAAAATTGCTTTTCTAGAAAAATTAATGATTTTTCATATTATGTATTTTTAAGTGCCATGAACTCATTTCAAACTGTTACTTAAATAAAAATCATTAATGTAAGCTCAGCCCACGTGCCTGCTCTTAATAGTATCCATGGTTGCAGTGATGCAAATTTGCCTACCTACATCAAACCAAATGTGCCCACGCAAGGAGAAAAAAAAATACTGTATTAATCAGTACTCTTTGCACTAGATTAGGGCAAAGTAAACCAGCTAGACCTTAGAAAGCAGGGCAGAAAATAGTTTAAGGACCTGTTCGTCCATTGTGACTACATCTGAATTCTAAATTAAGTAAAACAGAATTATTAAAGATCAAATTAAGGAAGCTTTCTCAAATCCATTAGAAAATTGATCTCATTGACCAAATTCTCTTCTTCCCTATTCAGAAATAGAGTAACAATGACTTGTTTCAAATACCCCACACCACTCAAGGTGGAGAAAGGAGAAGCATTTAACCCTATTATTAATCCTATCATACATTTCTTTAATACTGATTTCAAAATTGCCTTACGTGCATTTTCGTTTACGTCTGAGAAATAGTGTTATGTACAATACCAAGGAATGTATTTTTCATTAGACTACAACTTTCAAGTCATCAGATACACTCATGTTCACAGGGAAGCAAAGAATCCTTTTATAAGCCCCACTTTAAATAAACAGCTTTAGTTGAAGCTACAGGGTACTACAGCAGCATTTAGTTAAATGAGGCCAAAACTTCACATGAAACAGGCAGGAAGGATTTAGTGCTGATAACTGCAGGTGGAAACGCATGATCAGTTTAAGCCCGTCTAAGACTACGCTGTGCAGAGAAGATGATCTCTTCCTCTCCCGTACAGCGTTTCTGTGAGCAGTCTTACTTGCTTCGCACTTGGACCTAGGCTAATCAAACTAAAAAACCATACCTTTTTCCCCCAGAATACATTTTCTGTTGCCTTAACTTCTCATATAAATTATCTTTCTGCTCTTAGACAAGTAGATATGAGAAGGTAAACAAGTGCACAAAATAAAACTAAAATTGAGCAGTTCAATTGTAAAAATTACAGCACTGCCCCCCCCTTTTTTTAAATGAGTACAACAAAATTAAGGCACACATCAATACAACCAAAGTCAAGGAATTAATATTCGATCCTAATCTCACTGTACAAAAGAGAATATTTTAAAAGAAATAAAGCAGAAATACCACAAATAAATGATTTTAAAGGGTATGTTTCACTTCCAAAAAAAAAAAACCCAGAACCAACAGCTCAGACATCAGAAAGACTCCTTTGTTGGTGAGAGACAAGGTAACTTCACCCATTCCAATCACCCTATGCTTGCCTGTGTCAAACAGGATGACAAGCATCTTGACCTTTTCTTTTATAAAAGCTATCACTAAAGCCAAGTAATATTCTCAAAGATGTTAAATTTTATTCTACTTCATGAGAAGCACGTTTGTAGGAACAAATTTTATGGTTTCAAATTATCCAGAAAAATGCTAGAAGTAGCTTGCTAAAAAAAAAAACAAACAAACAAACAAACAAAAAAACCCACAAACCTGCAACTGTTTGAACACCCAGGAAAAGGGAACAATACCGAACAACAGTTTACCACTTGAAGGTAAACAAAAAGCTTCCAGAAAACCAAGGTCACCATGTCGATATTTTACAAGCAAACTACTAATAAATTCTGTTTATGCATCAAATTTTATATTCTGCAGTTGCAAGTGGACTGTATTAAAAACAACCATACATAAAACTTTATCCTAGCACAGAAGTAATGACACTAAGCTATTTGGGTGTCTTCATCTTACAGCAGCAAGATATCAAAATTACAAAGCATCTTGAAATATATCCGTCCCTAACAGGACTTCCCAGATTCTTCATCTTCTCTTTGATAATTGTTTTAAACATGTCTTGATAAAGGTTATGTAAAACATCATTTGGAATTCTTTGTTCTGGAATAAAAGCAAGCTACTATTTTAGCACATTTAAAGACAGTGAATTTTTATAGAAAAGAGTCTTAACTGCAGAATGACAAAATTCACCATTCTACTACACTTCAGTTTTTCAGTATGTGCATAATTAGCTCTCAGAAGAATTAACATCTATGATTGTTCTTAGCAACGACTACAGAATTTATTTTGGCAGTCGGTACAGTTAAAGTTAAAAAAAAAAATCAGCACTAGAAAATCATCAAGACATTTTCATTACAGGTAGACAAAAATTGGAGAAAAGATTCAACAAGAACTTCCAAGATTGCAGGCATTAATCAAAAGCTTTATCATCTTACCTTTGTTGTTACAATGCATAAGCAATCCATCGTTTCAGCATAGCAGGTATCTTTCCAAACATTTAAAAGCTTTCTTTTCAATCACAGCTAAACACCATCTCAACAGAATGAGAAAGAGCACGCTTATTTAATAGTCAAAACAGTAGAATGTGTGCCAGGTTTCCCTTTGGATTCATTCAGAGGTAGAAACACCGTGGAGAAAACGAAGCAGGCTAAAATACAGATGCTTTCAGTTTCATAAAAGATTCTTAACCTATTTTGATTATCTACATCTGAAAATCTTAAATTTATCCTTGAAAATACCCTACAAAAGATGTCAAATCCTATTCCATACCAGTTAAGTACCTCCTCGTATTCTATTTCATATACTCCTCTTTCAGGATTACCTAACACATGAGCATCATAGGGAATCATTTGATGAAATGCAATACAAAATTATTTCACAGCAAAAAACCTCAATTCAGCTTTTCTTAGCTGGTTAAAATTTCTAAAATGAAGCGTTTGTTCAAAAATAGTTTTGGTTGCAAGCAAGTATTTCTCCTCTAACGTCATTTCAGCATTTGCAGACTGCAAAATAACTGATTTCTTAGGCAGTAATGAATGGAATATTCCATGTAGAAAAGGGAGAGAAAAAAGGGGCAAGGAAAGAGTAATGCATATTGCAAGAGAAATGCTATTTTGAGCCTCAAATTAACCTAGAATTTCAATTCCTTTTGTAAGGGTGTAATGCAGTGACAAGGCAAAGTTTCTATGCACAGGCATTGTCTTCTCAGCCTAATCAGCACAGCTGGGAAAAGTCAAACACTGTGGCACAAAAACCCTCTATATACTACAAAACACTAAATTGACAGTTTCATACATTGCTAAGAACCTTACTACATTAGTTGCCCACAAAAGGCATTAAAAGCAACTAGTGAACTCAGTTTCTGCTATCTTGTCCATTAGGTCTCCCACCAACACCTTTGCTACAAACACAGTGAAGTATATTGAAAACATCCAATAAATAATTGCAAACTATTAAATCTCATCTGCATCACTTTACTTTTAGCCCAAGATGTACAACTAGCCAAGTTGATTATATTTCACAGCAGCAAAAAACTCTAGAACATACTAAGTACCTACCTACAGCGTTCTCACTATTCCCCTTAAGTTTTCTGGAACTTTACTCCATTTGATTCCCTGGCTCTGCCATTGTTTCGGTTTGGCCTGGATAAATGCCAGGTGCCCACCAAAACTGCTCGATGACTCCCCCCCTCCTCGGCTGGACAGGGGAGAGGAAATATGATGAAAGGCTCAAGGGTCGAGATAAGGACAGGGAGAGATCACTCACCGATTACTGTCACGGACAAAACTGACTGAACTTGGGGAGAAAAAAGAAACTTCATTTATCACCAATCAAATCAGAGTAGGATCCTGAGAAATAAAACCAGACCTTAAAACACCTTCCCCCCCACCCCTCCCTTCTTCCCAGGCTCATCTTCACTCCCTTTTCTCTCCCTCCTCCCCCTGAGCGGTGCAGGGGGATGGGGAATGGGGGTTACGGTCAGTTCATCACACCTTGTCTCTGCTGCTCCTCATCCCTCAGGGGGAGGACTCCTCACACTCTGCCCCTGCTCCAGGGTGGGCTCCCCACGGGGTCACAGCCTCCTTCAGGCATCCACCTGCTCCGGCGTGGGGTCCCTTCCACGGGCTATAGGTGGATACCTGCTCCACCATGGACCTCCATGGGCTGCAGGCGGATAACCTACCTCACCATGATCTTCATCACAAGTTGCAAGGGAAGGCTCACTGCTCCGACATTTCGGGCACCTCCTCCCCCCCCTCCTTCTTCACTGACCTTGGTGTCTGCAGAGCTTTTTCTCTCACATCGTCTCACTCCTCTCTCTACACTGCCGTTTCACCACAGAGGTTTTTTTTCTTCCCTTTCTTCACTGTGTTATCCCAGCGGCACTACCACCGTCGCCAACTGGCTTGGCCTTGGCCAGCGGCGGGTCCGTCTTAGAGCCGGCTGGCACTGGCTTTATCAGACATGGGGGAAGCTTCTCGCAGCTTCTCACAGAAGGTACCACTATAGCCCCGCCGCTACCAAAACCTTGCCACGCAAACCCATAACAGCCATATATACAGGGAGAGGGGAAGGGAGCCAGGAAAGAAAAAGTTAAGAAATAAGGAAACTATTCTTCCTAAAATTACACATTTTATTTTGTAGGCAGGTGATGCCTGTACAGAACAAAAAGGAAAAGGAGGACATTACAAAATCCTCCTCTGATTTAAAGAACAAAACAAAACAATAAACCAAAAAACAAACCACATCCCCAAAAAACCAAAGCATTAGAGAAGAAAAGCTTGATTGCAGGCTAGTAAAAACAACCCCATTCAGCATGAACAGAATTTCAGGTGTAAATCTTGTACCGTTAGGCCACCAAGAGCAGGATTTTTACCTTGTCTGTCCAAGTGAAGCCAGAGAAACTTTTTTTTTTTCACATTGTCTATAAAGTCTGTGAAGAATTTTTACTAGGAACACCTAGGTGAAGTTTCCACTGCTGCAAAGCATCAGTGCGAAAAACGTGCATCTTTCAGATTGCTAAGGCTCAACCCAGACATACGTCGGAAAGTTGTGACTTCAGAAAGCAGAAAAGCAAATCACCAGTTAAGCTGATAGAACTCTTCCCTTGGTGAGAAAAAGGAAAAAAAAAAATTTACTCTCGTAGCTCAATGCAACTGAGGTACCTGCCCCCCCCTCAAATTATCCTTGAATTTCCCAAGTCTTCTGTTGTGAAGACTGTGAAGTTCAGAGAAATCGACAAAAAATTACCAAAAAGGTAAGGGAAACCGAAGAAATGCATTTTTTAGGTGGCTTGGCACATGTCCAGCATCTTGCCCAAAAACATCTCCAATGACATGTCCAAAGTGTGTAGTCAGTCCACACATGTTTCTTGCATAAACTTTGCTTTAGGAGCCCAACAGCACATACAAACTCTGCTTGTCCCTCATGCTCTGTTTGTGAAGGGCAGAGACGAAAGATACTTTCATCACTCAAATTTCTCTCAGCCACCTTGGTTCAAGATTAAACTTCTACAAACTAATCCTGGCTACTTTTTTTTTTATTGTTTTGCCTTCTTTGTGACTCTTCCAGGAGTAAGGAACATCATCACACCATTTTTTTTTTCCCCTCCCACTAACTATCACCCTTTTAGCAAGACCTGAGGCCCATTAGTCTTATCATAGTAAGCACATAACCCTTTCAGGTTGTCAGTGCAGACTATGAGATGTCAAAAAGAGACCATTCTAGAAAGTTGGGGAAGAGGCATTTCTTACTTGAGGATTTGTGGATCAGACTGCTCATCATGAACAGGCACACTAAACACTTCAGAGCAGAGGGCAGAGAGAGAAAGCCTCATAACAAGCATGCTTGAAAAGTAGTAACACCCCCACTGCACAAATCAGAACAGCACATACAACCAAGCTACATTAGAGCCCTTCACCAGTCAGTGCACCACTACAATGGATTAAGAGCCCTTCCCAGTAACTGTCTGCACAGTTCTCTAAAGAGCCATCTTCAGCTAAGCACAAATCACAGATGTCCACGCAGAAAAGAAAAAAAAAAAGACACCAACCACACATACTATACTGGTAGAGCAAAAAATTTTGTAGCAAACCCCAATACACATTTTTACAAATACAGTACACAAATGGATAAGCACTCAAAGAAGAGAACACTCTACTAACAAGTATTTCCTAGCCCAACAGCAGTTTCTGCAGACTTTTCACTGGAAACACTGCACTTAGAAATAAGATTCAAAAAAGATTGACCAAGACTCAAACAACTCATGAGGTTTAGAATTTCATGAGAAACAACAATACAGCTTTTTGAAGACGAGTTTTAGAACTCCTTGAATGAGCTAGCATGTGTTAAATTTTGGCACTCAGAAGAAACAGTTTTTTCAAAATGAGAACTAGGTAAGAAAATCAGAACTAAGACTACTGCAATTAAACAATTTAATAAAATAACCTAGAACCTTCTTTCCTTTTAGTTGTATTGTGAGGTGCAACAGAAAGATATTAAAGGACACACCAAAACTTGAATCAAAATCATGAAACACCCCATTTTTAATGCACGGAAGAGTAAGACATACACATAGTATTGTTAGCCATTACAATCACTATTGTACTGTATTTGTGAGAAGCTTTGCCATCTGTTCATGTCATTCATACTTAAAAATAAATGTTTCTGTCCTATCAGCTCCAGGTGATCCGAGTAATAATCAGCAACAACCATTCTATTCAGTTTGAAAAAGAAGGGAAACATGCATTTTTGTTCATCACTATTTGTGGCATTAACATTAAAAAACAAAGGATGATTCTCATGTGAGAAACACAAAGGAAAGATTTTTTTTTTCTTGCTTTGAATTATCTACCAATTCTTTCAGGTTATGTTTGGCAGTCACTTTTTGTGCCTTCACAGGCTTCTTCTTTCTCCAGTGTGAGAGATGCTATCTACAAAGTCACCAGATAACTAAATAAAGGAACACTCATGAACAGATAACCCATACATTGAAATAAATCATGCAAATGAAAACAATGCTTTGGAAAATACTGATTTTGCAGATAAATAATTTCATCTATCCACAAATTTAAAAGTGCATATGGTTTTTTAAATGCTAATTTGCTCTCAGATTCTATGAGAAAACCTGCATAACACACAGCTGTCACAGGTGTAACCAGAGAAGCAGGTTCAGCTCGGCTTTGCAAGGGTACCTCAATTGCCCAACCTCAGCATATTTGAGTAGACATTTCAAAGACTCAATAAAGATCAAGCACTATCATCACTGCAAGCAGTTTCTCAGCTCCTTCAGTGAAGAAAGCATTCTAATTTTTAGATGCTGTACCCTAATTTATCTAGCTACCTTTGAACCAGGCTGCAAGATGTAATTATTACAAGTAATTAAAAAAAAAGTGAATTTGGTATCTAATTAAGTCCTCTATTTATTTCTGAATTGAAAAGTTTTTAGAAATAGCAGATTTTTACTGCTTGTGTATGCATCCTGAACTGAGCATGCGGTTTGTTTGTTTGCCTTTGCATTCAGTTGGACCAGCAGCCTGCCCTGGAAGACTTTTTTAGCTTTGGTTCATTCTTTTATTTGTACAATTACATTGTACAATTCTTTTATTCGTACAGATGACCTGGATTTCAAGAGAGAATATACAGAGCAAGCCAAATATCTACTTCCTCACTGCAAAGTTAACACAGAGAAAGCAATGAGGTTCCTCAGTGACCCGAGACTGTACACTATTAGGTTCTCAAATAAAACACGCACACCATTTCTTTGGAAAAGGAGTTCATACAAATAATGGGCAATACACACAACAGATACAAGCATAAAGGACCAGTATGATAACAGGGAGTACAACAATCAGACATAGCGTATCACCAAGCTAGCCAGTACTGAATCTTTATAAATATTAAGTCAAAGAAGGTATTTGAAGACAGTGCAATCTGTCTGGGGTTTTCCCAGGAACAGTTTGTTATTACAGCAGGTACAACTGACTGCGTTTGTAAAGGCCAGGTGAGGAAACTGCAGTTAAAATTCAGAAACAGAAAAACAGAATTAGAGTATCCTGCCGCTTTAATAATGCGCTCTACATAGTCCGGTATCTCTTTCTGAGATTTCTTGTAAGATCCTGATTAACTGCTTGATGCGCCATTCCATTTTGAATACAAACTGCTACCGATTAAACACCGATTTTTTCATTCCATTAGAAACCACACATCCAAAGTTCTTTCCTCTAGACTGTCAACTCATCTTATTGAGAAGTTAGACAAAACCATCAAAATCTTACAAAGGTTAAAAAAACATTACCACTTGCTTTGTAAACAAAACCAATTGCCATACTGTAGGTGAAAAGTAGGCTAGATTAACTCTATCCCTTTTCAAAATATTCACACTATTATCTGTCTTTTCACAGAGACTGAGCAAACCCAACACAAGCCTGCAGTAGGCTTTAACAGCACAGGAGCTGTATTAGCAGAAACACAGTCAGTAGCATCAAGCAAAACCATTCCCCCTTGCTTGGCACTTCTAATACGGCATCTGGAACACTGCATTCAGTTTTAGGCCCCCCAGTACAAGTACTTTGACAACCTGGAGCAAGTTCTGCAGAGGGCCACCAAGATGGTGAGGGGGCTTGAAGACTTGTCCCTTAAAGAGAGGATGAGGACATAGGGCTTGTTACAGCTTTGAGAAGAACATTCAGTGGAACGTAAAAGCAGCCTTCCAGTACCTACAATGAGGTTACCCAGAAGACAGAGTCAAGTGCATGTTGCATGATGGAAAGACATGAGAAACCGCAAAGAAATTGAAACAGAGATTTTAATAAGGAGAAGATTTTCACCATGAGGATAGTCAAGCATTGGAACAGATCAGCCAAAAAGGTTTTGCAGTTCCCATCCTTGGAGGTTTTCAAGGCTCAGCTGGCTGAAACCCTTTACAATCTGATCAATGTCACAGGTGAGCCTGAATTATTTCCTGATTCCAAGATGTTCAGGGAGTTCCACTTCCACCATGCCTTGGCATCAAATTTAGCTGATACATCTATAATTTCAGCTATTTTCCTTACTTCCTCTTTTGCTTTCCTTTTATTAAAAGAAATTGGCAAAAGGCCTTAGAAGACAGTGAGCCAGACTCTCTGCATGCCAGACATTAAACACATTGGCATGTGCAGATAAATGGGGAAACCACAGATCAGACAAACCACCATTACTCACCACAGAGAGATCTGTTAGCCCCACTGTAAGAGAAAGACCCTCCAGATCAAGTTCCACCTCCTAAGCCAAAACACTTCTTTTGAGACAGTGTTCAGTGTGGGTTTTTTCCAACATCTAAAATGAAATTATTGTTGCTACTTTTAATTCAAGCTAAACAGCAAACGCTTTTTAAATTCTCAGATTTAAAACGATTACAATATTAAACACACCCTACAGATTTTTTTTTTAAAGAATGTCACAAGACAGCTATTTCCTTAGCAACATGCTACTCTATTCAGTCAAAGGAGATTTCTACAAGTGATTCAAGTTTCACCACGTATTTCTCAAGCACAAACCGTCCCACCTACAGATGGCACTACAGATCACAGCAAGCACTGTTCCCTCCTGCACACACACTTCTCGCACGATTACTAGCGTTAAGAGACCTTGCTTTAGATTTGTTGGCTGCTTTGCCAATGCACACCTAAAAATCGGTATTTAATGCACATAATAAAAAGGTATGCACCTTTCTCCTGTCCAAATCGAATCTTTTTTTTGCTAGTCCCTAGTACCGACAGGATTAGCATTCCTTTCCTGCTTATCATTGTCTTGAATCTCTCCTCCGGCTCCTGCCCCGCCCCCCATCATCTTGTTGTACTGGAGACTGAAACAAATAAAACTGTCAAATAAGGCTCCAGGAAATACAAAGCATGGAAAAGAAAACAGAATGCTGTGAACAGCAAAACTGCAATCTGTAGCTCTAACTTGCTCTAATACAATACCTATGGGGATTACCAACACCAGTCTTTTGATCCAGAAGAAGGAAGGCAAAAGCAGAACTAGGCTACGTCCCATCAAAAGTCTTCAGGCAACCTAAGCTTGTACACCACTATTCTATGTATATACACAAGTACACATTGCTAAAAAGTCATTCCCAAAGTCAGCTGTGTAGAAAGTTCTTGTAATACAATCCTGCATCACTTTAAGGGAGCACTGTATTCCCACTCTCAAGCAACTCTCACATATACCATCAAAGCGTCAGCTGGAAGAATACTCACTTGGCCCAGAGTAACTACAGAAAAAATGTATCGCTAAGGTAAAAGAAACAGGGCTGAAACGTATTACTTACAAGGCTAACAATGTGCAAGCAAGAAAAAAACGTCCCATTCTTCTCACCTACAGTCCTACCAGCCTGGCAAGCAATAGGACAGAGCTAAAATAACCTCAAAAGCGCATCTGGTATGCCGATCTGATTTTATCTGGTTACTGAACTAATACCGAACTGGGCAGCAGCCTTGCAAGTCTAAAAAGTGACGGCTTCTGTTAAAAAAGCTAGCTATGAACAAAATCAGATATACTAAACTCAAGTTCCTTCCAATCTCTAGTAAATTTCAACAAGCAAAACATTAAGCACATGCTATACCAGAACTGCTATGCCCTTGGGTTGATTAAAACCAAATATATAAAAAACCCCTAAGTACCTAAAAAAGAAGCATATTAAAACCGAAATGCATTGTCTTACAGGATAAAAACATTAATTTTCTTGTACCACACATAGCAAGTATGTGGAATATAAACTCTTGATACGTAAGAGTTTCTCCTCATGATTTTTATTAAATTTCAAAGTATGAGGGAAAGGTATTGCCTTAAAGGTATATGAAGAAAATACATTCATGGAAGAAGAAAGAATTAAGGCTGATAAAACATACAAGATTATATGCTTACTGTAACAACTTCCATACATATTCGAAAGCTAAACTAAGACATTCAGATATACTAGAAACAGCAAATGAAACCAACACTGAACCACGACTCTTCAAAACTGCCCACCTTTACAACTATAATATGGACACAGCATTCTAACTCATGAAACACAAGGTAATCTATACTGTAGGTGACAAACTGTCAGAAAATTGGTTTTAGTTTCACATAAACTAGGATCAACACCAACATATGCAACTATGCTTTTACACACTGGCAGCAAATGTAAAATCTGACCTTCATATACTGAAGGTCAAACAACTGTCACTCACATAATACTGGAGAGAAGAAATCCGAAGGAAGACAGGTGGCTTTGTCCTAAATTTTCAAATCTGGGCCACTTACAAAAATAAAGTAATCCACACTATACCAGGTTCTGTTAGGTAACACTCTACACCAGGACCACCAGACTGTACTGGAGTAGCAGTTGCATTATCTAGCAAACAGCTCAGCTGAGAACATACACTTATGTCTATGGTGAGACCTCCCAAATCAGGCCATTCTTCCTTCTAACACGTTAGTGATCTTGCAGTGATAATGTGCCTGTTGTCATTGCTGCAGTGCCACGGACAAGTCTTTGTATTACTGGCAGTCTATGAATACATGAGAAAGAAAACTAAAGATGCAGCTCCGTACTTTAATTACACCTTCACATGCATCCTTACGTAAAATTTAGAAAGATACAGGGACAACACTACTCTTTAGCTGATAAGTTAGGTCTTTCTCATTGAGGACGTCTTGGTTGCAAAATAAGCAAGTTTTTATACGATAAGCTTTCCAGTTTCTGGAGGGGGACAGCAAGAGGATAATCACAAAGCCTGGATTTAACAGCATGCACTGTTCTCCACTTCAGATTTCAGCAGGTTTCCCTATAGTGGAAGCACAAAACATGCGCTACAGTTGGAACGTCGTAACACAAGTCTCACAGCAGCAGGTATTTGCTTCACAATCCCAGCTGCGGGAATTAGGAGTATCTTTAACAACAACAAAATGGTTTGGTAGGGACATAAATCCTCAAGTCCATTACACTGCTCCAAGACGTATCAGATAAAAAAACACACCCACATTTAAGACAGTTATGCTGCCTTTAAAGACCTTCAATGCAGGAGACTGCCCATGTACAGCTATTCTGGTACTCAGGAAAACATTCTAAACATTTTTGCTAAGCCTATTACTAACATTTAAGTCTAATACATCTTGTATAGGCACAAAATACTATCTTCCTTTTTTACATTTGCCTACAAACACAGGAATATTCCGTTTCCCAATTAAATGTTCAATTCTTTTAAGCAGCACCAAATCTTTCCATAGGTCTTCATTTCTTTTCAAGCTTTAGATCTTCCTTATCAATCTCTTCTAAGCATTTAAATTCTTCTGCATCTTTTTTGCACCAGAGTACGTTAAATTTGACACTATCTCCAGCAAAGCCTTATGCAGACCAAGCAGAACAGAACAGTTTTATACCACACTTATGTCAATAAGGTGTTTCTTTTCATGTATTAACATGACATGGTTGACTCACCTTGAGATTCAAAAATGACTCAATCTGTTCTGAGAAACCACTTCTTAACTATTCAACTCCTATGGGTGCTACTGAAGTACAACCAAAGTTCATGACGCTTTACTTGCTCCTGCTGAACTACTGCCCATTAATTACTTCAACTGCTCAAGGCTTCATTTCAGTCCTAGCTTCTGAAGCAACAACACACCATTCCCTTCGCATGGTTTAATTTATAATTTACTCAGGATATTGTCACTAATAACTCAAACTAGGATGCCTTTTTTTAGAACTGTAACTGATATATTATTTTAAAAGATAGCCTGTTAAACCATGCCAAAAGTTCTACTGAAATCAGAATTTATCACATTTACTGTTTCTTCCTACCACAAGAACCATTACCACATTAGAAAGAAACTAAGTCTGACAAAACTGTTATCAACAACTATGAGGGCTATTGTTTGGCTCCTTTACCACTTTCAAGGAGCTACCAAAAGACTGTAGAATCATTCCCTGTACCTGTTAGATCTGAATCCTTCTTTCCTGCCTTGCTCCTATATGCACCCTTTTTAAAAGATAGTATTTGCCCATCTGCAATTTTCCAGAACTTCATCCATACTCTGTAACTAAGGGCAACTGTAATGATTCTTGAATTGCCTCATTAAGTTCTTTGCACATACAAACATGAAAGGCATTGGAATTAGCTTATTTCAAAACACCTCAGTACACAAAATAAACTTTGCCTGTCATTGCCTACCCTACTGTCTCCAGTCCATTTTGCTCCTGCTTCTAAGGAGACTCCATATCCACCATATCCTCAGAAAGAAAAGTTCCATGGCTCTAAGCCAAAGATTCAGATGATGGCATACAAGTAAGTAGCACAATGGTGTTTTCCATACTATTTCTCATATACCCTAGCATTACTCCATTTTCTCCAAAGATGACAATACCTAGGCAAAATTTTCATTAAGGTGACCAGGATGACAGTGGCCTTCTCTATGCAATTTCAGGTAACTGAGATTTCAAAGAGACATATCATTTAAGTTTTCCAGTGTATAATCAAGATTCCCAAAGTCAAAGGAAAATAATCAATTCCAAACTGCATGTTCAACTAGACTTTCAATCCCTCAGTGTTTCATTACTTAAAAACCTGAAAAATGCGGTACACCTAGGCTGCTCAGTTTATTCATGTAAAGAGATTTTAACGACTGTTCTTGGCAATATATAAGTTTTGTCCCTGGCTAGGCTAAAAAGCTGATCTTTTATCTACTAGTCATTTTCTGCTTTCTGAGAGAACACAACACAACTCTTGGATTTCCTCTACGATTTCCTTTAAGGTATTTCTGACACATTTCATACTAGCTTCAATATGACAAGGTTCAGAAAAGCTACAAGAAGGACATGCACAAAATCACTAGCACATCACATGATTGCTTATGTTCTGCAGCTAAGTGGACTGTCTTACACCGTCCAAACAGCCTCTGACAGAGTTCCCTCGGTAAGGCGTCCTAACCACTTTGTCTTGCTGGGCAGTACAAGGTTCCGAGCTTCCCTGCAGGCTGCAGCACCAGTCCTTTGCTGGTCCGCCCCAGTGTTCTTCCTGAGCTTTATTACCATTTCATGAAAACGGGTCATCACAGCGCACTGTCTTCAGTTATTACTGAGAAGCTCTCACACGCCTTTTCCAATACTGTCAGTATTGAGGGCACACTTGAATCAAAGTTCACCTCTTTGGGGACAAATAGGCTGATGCAAAGAAATTAAAACATTATAACTTTAACTTGGGCAGCGAGATTTTGATTTAGTGAAAACATACATTAATGTGCATTTCGATGCTCAGTTTTCTCACCACTCACTAGTGACAACTAGATTGACTTTTTTCAAAAAAAAGTCCTTCCAAAACACAGCTATATAAGAAGCAGAGAATTTCTTATGAACAGACTGAAAAGTTTACCATTAGAAAGACAGAGCTTCAGATTTCCCAAGTTATTAATGAAGTAACGACTGAAGAGTCATCAGTATGGATGAATATAAGCATACTAAGCCTGACAGCAAGGCTAAATTCTGAGCATAAATCCAACTTAATGGTCACTCAATAGTATATTTGACCAACAAGTTTATAAATTTTTGACTAAGCAAAATGCACACAGCCATTACTAAACATTTCAATAATTAAATCCCCTATGACTATTGATCTTAATAATGTATGTTTTCTATGGAAATAAATATTTTATAAAATGAAGGAAATGTAGAGAACAATGTTGAGCTAACAGTCTCAACAAGAAAAATAAAAGAGATTTCCGTATCATACCTCTACACTTGGGCTAAGGCTGCTCGGCAGTGTTTCTGATGTCACTGTTGTGCTTGGAAGGCTTGAGAAGTCCCATGTATTCACAGGCTGTATTGGTTCAGATGGCTGAGAGTGATCAATGCATTTTGGATTGTCCAATAAGGTCACTTCATAAAATTCTTGAATATCTAAAGATGTGAAAAAATTGAGGTTAGGCTTTACAATTACTGTAACATTCTGATTTTAACAACATCTTCCTCCTGCAAAACAAATTACACACCTACTATTTTATCTACCTATTACAGATGAAGCTGTATTGCCAAGATCACATGAACATCCCCACAGGATACACCACTCCCTCTCTATACCCCACAACTCAGAGCCCATGTGCCCCCATTCACTTTGGGCTTGTGCCACTGACCCCGGCAGCAGGATCTGCAGCAGGAACAGCAGAAGCATATGGAGTAACTGCAGTGGAACAAAGGAACGGATGGGTGTCTATGCTTCAAGTTATGGTATTACATAATTTCAGCTCATGTAGCCTTTGGTTATCTGAAATCTACTGTTCAAGGGCAATATCAGAAGGTCTTTTTTGTGGTATATGTTTTAATTAAATGACCACGGAAACAGAAATATACTGTTGAAATCAGCAAGAGAGTTGCAAGAAGTTAGGGAAAAGGAGATTGATCAGGATGGGTCATCATCTGCTTTCTCAGTCTAACGAACAGAAATGAATGGAACAGGATGAAACATTTACAGTATGAATTACAACTCATGAGCTAATCAACAGCTTTTCCTATAACCCTGAAGACTCAGCTGGAGACTTCTGGGGAACAAGAATCTGGTTGCATCAAGTTTGTTTATTGACATCTTATCAACTACATGAAGTACCAATAAAAATAACACAATCTAAACAAGCATCAAATGTTTCTATGGAAGTATAAGCATATGAAACTTGCTACCGCAACTCTAATCACATCTGTAAACACTCACATTAAAAAAAAAAAAATTCTGAAAAGATATAGGCTAAGGAAAGCACACACAAATGAAGACGACATCTTGTGAATCTTGTAGTCTCTTCAAAGTAAAAATCTGCTAAACAGGAATTGTAAACTCATGTTTTTAACTACACCAACATCACAGAAGACAAACATACAGACCATGTTTAGCCCAAGAAGTAAATAGGACCCAGCCATGAATAAGGAGGACTCTAATCTGCAGAATCTTGTAGCTTTTCGGCAGCTGCCCAAAGTCAATAACAGAGGCACAAGAACTAATTTCTTTATAGAACTGCACTACAAGAGAAAGACCACACAAATAAGAGAAGTCTTACTGTTGCTGGTGTTCCAGCCTTAGATTTCTCTATTTAGGCATTACACTCCTGCTCTCTCCCAGTTTGGAAAACTGCAATTCTCAATTTTCTCTGAGCAAGAGTCAAATTCCTATCAACCGCTTACATTAATTTTTAAAGTTCTACTTACTCTTAGCACTGCTGATTGGAAGAAATAGCAGTGAGGGTTGCAGAAGATGTTAAGTGACCTAGATATACAGGAGCAAAGCAGCCTAAGAGACACAAATTGCCTTTAAATCTATCTTTCACATTAGCTCCTTCAGTCGCAAATTTGTGTTGCAGCTGCATTAACATTAATACACCAATCAAGCACACAATCAAGTAAAGATTCCCCCCCTGCCCCGAGAGTACGTTGTATATTAAAACAGGCAGTGCTTTAAGTTGATTCTATAGCTGCAATCCACAGCAACCAAGCCAGGAAGATTACTACATTATTTATGTGAAGGGGTTATTTGTGCAACTGTTTTGCAGCAGAAATCTAGGGCACTGATTCTCAGTTCTGCTACTATTCTTTTAAGTCCCTGCCAGCGGAGGTAGCCATTTATTCGTACTGCAGAATGACTTGTTTCAAAAAAGCACATTTCCCACACATCTCCACTTCTCTGTGAAGGACACCACAATAGGCTTACTATTAAAAGATGTCAGAAATATACACACCACTTAGTATGGGGATAAGTTTCTGTTTATCCTGAACTTGCTCCAAAGCCACAAAAAAGTTTCTAAGAACTTTGTGTCTATATGATAATATCTACCTTTTAAAAAAAAAAGTATTTGCATTTTTACTATTCAGAATGCAAACATTAAGTACTTACAAGTGTAGAGGCAAGTAGTCTATGCACCTTGAATGCATTAGGTACACAAGGAATGAGTGCTGGACATGTACATTTTTTAAAGCCAGAAACTCAGGCCATACTAAATACAACCTTAAAAAAAAAAAATCTTCCTCTGGTCTACTGCTATGTATCAGCTCATAAAAATATTTCATCAAATGAATACACTTAAACATCTACTGAAGTCATACTAATCTGTGGATGCATTATTAGCATATGAAAAGTTCTAACATTTTCCTCATTCTTACAAATAGCAGGTAGTAAAATATGAATTTTTTTTTACTTACATTTATGGTTAGATTCCCTCTTAAGCTAGATAGGCTTTTTTCACATTCCCAGCCCCTTCTTACCATATTAATTCCAGGACAGATTATATCTCAAACTAAGTTACAAAAAACTAACTTACAGAAAAATAATTCAAATCAGATATCACACAACATTAAAAGAAAACACAGATGGGAAACTCTTCTAACTAGAGAGGGAACATTAAAAGAACACCTGACTGACACTTAAAAAATAGGAGCACAAAGTTTCAGGAAAGCCAAAGTGACAAAAAGCATGAATGGCAGGCAACATAGAAAAGCATCCTGGAATTATATCACCTTACAAGTAAAACCACATTAGGTAGCCAAATCAACAATATGTTTAATTGCAACAAGAATAAAAGTCAATACAAAGCAAGTGACAAACCACCAGTTCTGAAACGGAGGACTCTTAAGACATGAAAAAGAAAATTATTTTTCTTAACTTATTAGTAATGTGAGAAGCTAAGCTGCAGTAACACACACAGTATTTTTTCAGTATTCATTACAGTAGAAGTTGACCACCTACAAGCAGTTTGTTGGTGTATTCCCCCACCCCCCTTTCTCCACTCGGCTTACTTTTGTTCTTTGAACAGGCTCATTCACCTGTAATGTGATATACTAGAAGCTGAAACTGCTCACTCTTAAAGCAACCAAGAGTTATTCAGCAAATATAAATTGAAACCCAAATCGACTTCACAAGGGAGTTCCAGGTTCACTAAAAACCACAACACAGTAATTAAAAGAACAGAAGAACTGCAGAAACAAACCGATTCTTACATCTCCCAAATTACGTATATTTGATGGCACTTCAAGAGCCCACATCAATTCTGTCTAGAGGATCTGCCTCCGAGAACAGGGATTCCAACCAGCAACATGACACCATTCCTTCAGATAGATTTCTTCCCTGCTCCTTAGAAATCAGACATAAGACCTCTGCTTGCCATTTCTACTGGTATGTGAAGTGTCTGTTACTTATTGCTCTGTATTTCAAGAGAGAGTACGCTTGTAATCATAACAACTTCAGATCAGCGCACATTCTAAAAATCTCATTGTCAAGCCAAGCTCTCCACATACACCTTTCCTGCAGAAAGGAATATGTAATTTTAGTATAGTTGACTAGTAAAATAAAGCTGAGCAGAATTATTCTCTGCATTCATTTATGCATGGACCTTTTGATAACTGTAACTCTGCAAGTCAAAGATAGGATACCTGTAATTGCATTTTCTTAAGAGAACGGTGTATCCCATCAACAAGGTGTTGACATGGGTTCTAACAGGCCACAGGCCGCACATGAAGCTAATAACCAGGCCTCTGGACTTGTCTCAGCCTGTCTGGAGCTTCGTTTTAGCTTGTCCAACTCTAACAGCAGTTATCTGAAGACCAGGTGACTTACCTAATTTGTATAGCAGAGACCTTGAAAATAAAGGCATAGGACGAGAGAGGCCTCAAGGCTATAAACAGCTTACCAACTGCTAATTACTGGTCAAAGGAAACCAACCTTGAGAACTGGGCAAGAACAGTTTGGGGGATAACGAAAGCAAGAACAAGCATCCAGCATATGCAAAACACACTGTATATACAAGAAATTCAAATGTAACATGGAGCTGCAAGGTAATGAAGGAAGAGCAAGAAGAGCATGTATGTTGCCAAACAAAAATAACCTTAAGAAAACACAACAGTGAGGAGGAAAAAACCATCAACACCTTACATCTCCACGGGAGAGATTCCCTGTACCACTCAGTCTCCCATTCCCTGTTCTTTCCTGCCCATATTTTAGCACGTTTTGGCTTTCTAACAAGTATTAGCAACTCACTGTAATTTTTCACATGATGTCATTCTTTAGGTTTCTGATATTGGACCTTTAATGTTATGGTACAGAGGGAATCACTAAAGTTTCATTGGCGTTTCCTACTTCCTAGAAGTATTTCTAAAAAAATTAAAAGCAGTCCTTTGATGCTCACAGTAACCTACTGTTTTTCGGCTTTGCATTTTTTACACTTTAAGCATCTTGACCTCTTGTAGGTTACAGGTGGGTTTCCTTAAATAAATGCCAGGAAATTCCACACAAGCTTATCATCTCATGGACTAAAACACTGACACATTTACTACAACAGACTGCACTGGACACTGTGCATGTAAAACAGTGAACTGCTGCCCTTACACTATACACCACAAAGTTGTAAACTGCTATCACAAAACACACGAAGTTAACAACCGCATTTGTATATGCTGTATTAAGTGTATCCTCATTTGAGGATTTTCAGTTTTAATGTAATTAGTTGCTTTGTGCACGAGCAAGAGTTCATTTAGGAACTTCATGTTTGTTTTCTGTTTGCTCATTTTTTATAAACTCTAAATTAATATTTTGCATTCTAAAATGCAAAGGGGAAGGATCACCTCCCTCAACCCGCTGGCAATACTCCGTCTAATGCAGCCCAGGACACTCTGTGCTGCCTTTGCCGCAAGGGCACACTGCTTGCCACGTTCAACTTGGTGTCTACCAGAATCCCCAGGTCCTGTTCTGCAAAGCTGCTTTCCAGCTGAGTGGCACACAGCGTATATTGGTACACGGGGATTGTTTCTCCCCAGGTGCTGGACTTTTTGCTTCTCCTTGTTGAACTCCATGAGGCTCCTGTCAGCCCATTTCTCCAGCCTGTCGAGGTCCCTCTGTATGGCAGCATGACCAGGATTTATATGCTCCAGCTGCACAGTTAATTCCGCACTGACATCGACGAAGTGTTTCTTTCTGATAGATGTTCAACAGCAGAACAAACCAATTTTAGTCAATGTCAAAGTCAGCAAGTCAGAAAACCACTGGATACATTTGCATCAACATACAGACTTTACAGCACAGAGTATCTGAATACCAGCTTTGTTCAGGAGAAGCTTTCAGTGCAACCATGCTCCCTCAGGCTTGCAGTCAACCAAGGAGCTTATGAATTCTTTCAGAAATTGACTTATTTCAGTTAAGTACTTTACTTGAAGATCCATCCATGTGAGCAATTCCTTTGTCATCTCTTATTGCTCTGCCTCTTCTCAGACATTTGCTCATCCAAATATTGCACATGTATTTGAAAAAACGAGGCATTTGCAAGTAACTTCATAAACAAACAGATCTGTTAAGAATTTGACTACTGTACGTTGTCCAGGAATACGTGTCATCCCATTACAAATTAAGTACTTCTCTAATTCTAGGAGAGGAGTGGAGGGGGAGGGAAAGACATCTTTTCTTAGAGCTTCCAGCCAAAGCACCTGAAGCACTGAAAACTTAAAACTACTGGAAAGGTAAACAAAGGTCAACGTGTTATTTCAGTTTAGGGCAATCCCTACATAATGAATATATAGACAAAAGTCTAAGTAGAGCCCTGATCACTGTCAGAACAGGCAAGAGAGTCTGCCAATGCTACAGAATTTCACTCTTCAGTTGAAAAGTAACTCCTACTAATGCTAAAGAAGTCTCAATCCTGCATGCTTATTTCACCTGCTGTATCAAGCTAAGAATATCCATTTAACACAAGTAAACCAAGACTGGAAAACTATATGATTAGTGATCAACAAGAAAACACAAACACAAAGAAAAGCTTCATATCCATTTAACAAGCCAATGACCACAGTCAACCAAGTATTCCCTTTGTGTATTCATCAGTTGTGTTGTCTCATGGTGTGTGTGCCCGGACAAAAATAAATGTTTGCATTCATACTATGAAAAAGTGAAAACCAGCCTCATCACAGCCCATGTAAAGCTCCTTTCAGGGTTGGTTGTTTTGGCTTTTTTTTTCATCTTTAAAAACCTAAACTGACTACTGCTGTGCACAATCAAGGCTTCTTAAAAAACGAAAGTTGCAAGTTGCAGTGAAACTTTCTCACCATGTGTGTTCTATTCTATGAGATCCTTTACTACAAGCTGCAGCATCCAACTACTCACCCCCAGCCCTTCCAGCAGCTGCATTCTACCCTTCAAGCCTCCCTTCTGCACACACTTCTTTGCTTAACTCATATTCCAGGAGACGCTATTTTCCACTTCCAACACAAATGCTCCTTAATTTGCACTCAACTGAAACCGCCCTGATCTTATCTCAGATCTAGTTGCTTGCCTTTATTCCTCTAACTGCTTTTTACAACAGACATCACAGAATGGTCAGGGTTGGAAGGGACCTCTGTGGGTCATCCAGTCCAACCCCCCTGCTGAAGCAGGGTCACCTAGAGCAGGCTGCACAGGACCTTGTCCAGGAGGGTCTTGAATATCTCCAGAGAAGGAGACTCCACAACCTCCCTGGGCAGCCTGTTCCAG
>Ga0065711_1003985_pt1 | contig 25487 bp, 17 predicted proteins | sample Hoacrofraction12_FD_59098 | JGI IMG/M metagenome (GOLD analysis project Ga0065711, IMG submission 59098) | Hoatzin crop microbial communities from Cojedes, Venezuela - Epithelial fraction 12 v2 (version 2) | ecosystem: Host-associated > Birds > Digestive system > Esophagus > Crop | place...
CAGCGCCGCTCCGCTCCCCGCCGAGCCCGGCCGGCCTGGAGCCGCGGCCACTTCCTCTTCCTCCAAGCTGCCGGGCTGAGCCCCGCGCCCAGAGAGAGCAGCGGCGCGGCAGTGGCCGGGGCGCCTCCCGCCCGCGCCGGGGCCCGACGGGGGATTGCTCCGCCCGCCTGCCGGGGCTGGAAGCCCCTCACGCACTGCCCGCCTTAGCCCCTGCCCCGGCGCTCCCCCGCGCTGTGGCTTCGCTCCCTGCCCCTCCGGCCCAGGCCGGGAGGACTCGGCCCGCGGGCTTTGGGGCCCACGCTGTTGGGGCAGAGCTGGGCTCCCCGCAGCGGGACCGGCCTCCTTACACCCGGAGCCTGAACCTCTCCTTCCAGCACGCCTGTTCCCTCACCCTCCCTGCTCCAGGTCACACAGTGTTCGGTTCCTTCAGCCTCTCCTCACAGAACACATGCTCCAGCCCTGGCCGTGGTGGCCCTCCACGAAGCTTGTCCCAGCTCATCAACTTTTTTGTTGCAGGATTGGGAGGGGGAAATGACATACCTGAAGGCAGTATGTGGTCCAGAAGGACCCTCAGGAGTGCCACACAGAAGAAGATAATCAGTTTTTCTAAGCTACTGGTGTGCTGTTGTTACCTTTGTTGGCTATGGCCAGCTTACTGCCTACCCAGCCAGGCAGGCCCCAGCTTGGGCCTCCCCCTTCCCAAAGGCAGGATGTTTGTCCTCGTTAAATTTCAGGAAGCTGATGCTGCGTTGTTCCTTGAGCCTGCCCAGGTCCTTCTGGGCAGCAGCCTGGCCCTGAAGCTTGGCACCTGCAGCCCCAGCATGGGGTTATCTGCAAACATGGCAGTGGATCCTGTCATCCTGTCCTTGAGGAAGATGTTAAACACAATAGGCCTCTGCTTCCTATGGAGCAAAGCGCAACCCATTAAACTGCAACCCTCTGAGCCCAACCACGCATCGAGCTTTTTACCCATCTAGCTGTCCACCCACCCAGACTACAGAATCCTAAGCATATACAAAAACATCACTGGAGCCAGAGCCAAGCACCTTACTAAAGTTGCCATGGCATCCACTACCATCCCCATGCCTACAAATGCAGCCATTTTATCATAACACCCTTTCTAGACACATGAAATACGCAAGAGCCAGTCTGTTCCAGGAGACTCCATGACTTTCCCAAGGAGCAATTTCCTCATGGTTCCCCAAATTGTCCTTCTGGCCTTTTCTGAAAAAGAGTGCAACATTTGCCTTGCTCTAGTTGTGGACGCTCCTCACCCCAATCTGAAAAGTAGAGAGAGCAGCTGCTCTCAAGGCATCAGCCAGCTCTTTCCAGCAGCCTCTGGCACAGCTCAGCCTGTACAGGTCAAGTTCTCAGAAGGAATCCCTGTCTTGATCTTCATCCATTGCTGGTAGTTCTTTACTTGCCTGAACCTTGCCTCCAAGCACACAGGTCAGGAAGACTGAGGCAAAGGCCTCACCTGTGCTCACATCCAATAATAGGCCTACATGCTCCTTGTGCAGCCTCTTACTAATATAGTTTTAAGAGCAACATGAGATTCCACAAGCCCTTGTGTGTGTCAACACCACCCCTATGTGTCTTGGCAACATGTCTAGTAACGCCTTCACCATAACCTGTGCTGGCTTCCACCATGACAGTTTTGCAAACAAGTTCAGTCAGGTGTTCCCCATTTAGCCTAGCTGGTATCCCAATTTATCAACTTGTTCTCCTGTTTGGATGTGCCACTCTTGCATAGGGAAAAGGTTCCCCTTAAAACCCTGCCAGCTTTCCTATGCTCCCTTCACCTTTCAGAGCTGCCCACCATGGCATCCCACTTACCAGTTCTTCAACTAAGCCAAAGTTTGCTCTCTGAAGTCTAAGGACTTGCCTTCGTCACTCCCTCCAGGATCCTGAGCTCCACTGCATGACAGTGCCTACAGCCAGAGTTGCTGCTCTCACATTCCTAAACAGTTCTTCCTTGTTAGTGGACATCCATTTGTGCAACACCAAGAAAGCTTCCTGGTATCTGCTGCACTGCTTACATCCCACCATGTTACCCTTCTGTCAGGGAGGTTAACTCCTCTCCCAGCATCAGCATCTGCAACCCACAGATGTTGCTGAGTTGCTAGATTTAATCAGCCTTCATCATGAGTAGCTGGACTGCAATCCACCAACACGTCACCCTCCGTAGCCTCTCCTTTGGTCCTTACCGTTCACAAGCAGCCTGCCATCTACCCCAGAGCTCCATACATTCCAGCTGCTCTATTTACAGAGGGGGCAACCCTCCACCCTCATTTCCCATCTCTCCAGAAAAACATGTATCCATCCCAAATGTCATGCTTGTGGACCAAGTCTGGAACTTTGCTTGTCACCTTCACTGTACTTCTCCCTGTTCAGCCAGAAACTCATTCAGCAGCTTCTGAAACACCCTTAATTAATACTGAAACTGCCTGAAGCCCTTGTGCCCAGCAGACACAACTGCATTTGCTACACTTTGTCCACTTAATCCGTCTCCCTACTGTGTAGCTGCATAAACCAAATTATGTAAAAATACATAAGCAAACACTACACTAGCACCTCAATTCCTTCCTCACCGCAGAGTATTTCTGTATAACGCTGGTATTGTGATGGATGAATCCATTTGAAAGCAGTCCCTCCACTTTCCCCCCAAGCACAGTCAGGAACAAGAAAATCTCCCCACAGTGGCCTCTGCCTGCATTCAAGTCCTCTTAAGGCACAACTATCAGCATTAGCGAGCAGTCAGTAACCAAAAGCGTAACATCAAAACATTGGAAGTGGGGAAATAAAGGTACTTCTTTACCAGTGCTTAACTATGAAGCAAACACCAGCAGTGCATTTTGTGTGGCGACTTTACCCGTCTCCTTTTTCCATTTCCTTCTGTGTGTTTTGGTTTTTTCCTCTCAGCATCTCTTAATTATTTACAGTTTTTCATCTTTCCTTGTCCTTCATCATTTTTCCTGCACTCATTAGCTTCTTCGGCTTTCCAACTGTGTGAGAAAGCAGCATGTAGTCACATCAGGGTGCCATGTAATTGAGCTGTTTTTCTGGTACTACTGTTAAAGCATATGGGGAAAGGATTGCTAAGTGTGTAGAGAAGAAGTGAAAGTGCAGCTTTCCCTGTGCTATGAACACACCAGGTCATAGATGGCTCCAGAAGGAGCATCCTGGGCACCACACCTTGCCGACACCACAGGATTTGCAGATCTACACCTCAGGATTTGAACTGAAAGAATGTCTGACAACATTAAAGACTTTTGCTGGTGTAACATCTTCTTAGATGCAGAAAGGGACCTCAACACTAAGAAAACAACATTCCTGGGTGACCACAGATTGCTATGAAGTAGCAGTCATGTACAGATCATGTGTTTCAAATTAATGTTTATATTAATTTATGCATCACATAGCACAGAGCCAGGCACTACAAACCATCTTTCCACTACCCACTTCACAGTCAGTAACTAGCAGACATGTTGGCAGACTTAGAGCTAGATCTGCTTAGAGCAGATACGAGGTGTTTTGATGCACCAGTTTCAAGCTGGAATTCCTCTACTCCAGTATTAAATACACAACCCATTAAAACATTTCTGCACTTTTAACAGAGACAAGTTTTAATTAAGTTTTTTTCCATAGGATTTTTGAAATTAAGGTGTTTTTCTGACTACAAAAGTATATTACAGAAGCAGCAGATTAACTACCAGAATAGGATACCTCTACTACCACTTATTTAGGTGTGTCTGCATTGAAACTCAAGAAAACAGAGATGGTTCAAGTGCCTGCCATTAAGGCATGGAAGTTGAAGCACAGCATACAATCTAAATTAATACTGTAGGTCTAAACTGTTGTTTCTAGACTACCACTGTAAGAATTCCATTCTGGCTCAATAGTGTTCATACAGTCTTCAAAAAATGCAGTTCCCATATTTTGGTATTATTTGCACCTTCAGAACCACTTCGGTACAGACTTGATCTTATTCTGACTAGAACAAGTATTTCATGTGATACTCTAAGAAGCAGCAACATTCTTCCCATTAAGAAATCTGATGAACTTGAAAAAACCTCAACAAGCACCCTGGACCTTCCAGAGTTGTTCTATATATATATATATATAAAAAACTGCATATGTATACACACACACCACACCCCCACATGCCCAGAACATTCAATAAACTACTGCAAAACACAAGTGACTTAGAGCATTATTTTACTATTTAATTACTAACAACCATTTAACTATAAACTGAAGGACCTTATTGCTTTTATCAGTTTGATGTTGCCCCTAGACTCTCTATTAGGGAATATTAGCTTACCTTAGGAGCTAGGAAGTGCTTTGATACACTTTGTTTCTAGCCAGTGTAATCTCTCTTGTATATCCACACGTTTAGCAGTGCAGAGCCCTACAACCTCCTGTATCACAAGCAAAAGTGATCACGTTTTCCATTTGCACTTTGTAGTGCTGGGTGGAGCTGGGTAAGGCAAGGTGTAAATTGCTACTGGTAGAGCACTGAAGAATTCTGCTTTGCCAAATATCTGTACTTATTTTCGCATAGGCAGAGAAGATGACACATTGTGAAAAGCAGCGAGAAATTACATGCACAGCATTTCTCTCATGCAAGGTGTTTCTAGTTATACCACTACATAGCCCCTTGCTTGGTTATTCCAAGCCTTATTTGAACTAATTGCAAAGATCCACCTAAGTGGGTGCCATTTATTTTTTTTGTATGAAACTCAGTATAATGCCAGTTACTGTTATTTTAACTACAAAGTTAGATTCCAGCACTCAAGTTAATCACACCCCATTTTTCTAATTTTCACAGTACTATGAAAAAATATTTAAAGCTAATTTAGAAAAAAATTTGTTTCCTCTGTCAAAAGGCAAGACACCTGCAATATCACACTGAACAAGATTCAACAAAACTTATTTCTGATTTAACTGAAGTTTAATCAGAAGTAGATACAAAAATATCAGTAAATTATTTTATTATTTACCTACTACTCTGCAAAAGCATGTTTAGTATCTACTGAGATTTCTATTAACAAGACAAAACAGGAAAGAAAAGCCAAAATGAGAAAAACTAGACTCCATTTGAGATAGACAAGTCATTTAGCTTATCTTAGCTCAATTCATCAGGTGTTATGGAGAACCAAGGCCACAGCTTCTCAGAAATAACAGGAAAACTACCTCCAAATCACAGAAGGAATCAAGACAGAGTAGAAAGCTATGGAGAAGTCAGGTCTGTACTGCTGCTAAATAGAGAACTGCACCCCTCCCACAGGTGGTTGTGGTTGTGGCATAACCCCTGCTGCTCCAGCAGCAGAGCACAACCTGACCTTTGCTCACAAGCAGCAGCTGGTTTCCCCATTTCCAGTTTCCAGAATAAGGAGAGTGGGCCAGCAGCTAATGCACTTACCTACCCAGACTGGGTCACAATTTTAGCCCAAGTAGTTATTAAAACTAGCTCATATTCTATTTCCAAAGATAAGAGTGACATTAACGTAAGTCCTACCACTACAGCATTTAATGGCACAGGACTATTTTGTTTTTATTTTTTATTACTTAAGTGCTTCTATTGCCCATCTGTAGGCAACTACTACAGAGCTGCACGGGCTTGGTATAATTAATGATCAATTTTTTACTTTGGAAGCTCTTTCTGAAAGCTGTTTTCTGTCATCTTGAAACTTAAAATGCAATTATGGCCACTGATTTCTCAAGACTATAGGTAGTTATATAACATTACATGCAGGTAATTTTGACTTGATCAGAATCTGATAGGATTTGCTTCTGCAGGAGTAAGAGGAAAGCTGTGGCTACAGAATTACTGACAAATCTATTTAATACATCCCTATTTATTTTACATTTCTTTCGTTTCAGTACACATTTGATCAAAATTATTAATGAAATAACATGAAATGCACATAATTTCTGTTAAATCCAAGCTGTGGAAGAACCTTCAGAGGAGAGAGATGCCCCAAAACGGCTGCATATAGAAGACTGTTGGCCAGAGAGCAAGATCTATTGCAACACCAAGTTAGCACTAAAGCAGCTCTTAGTCTAGGTGATCAAAACAGGCCAAATTTTCCCTGTCAGAAGGGCCAATCTAACCAAACATTAGAGAAGCCATGACCTGTTTCAGATGCCATTCCCCAAACTGCTTCTCTTGCGTCTCTGTTCTCAGAAGTAAAAAACCAGGTAGTTATTAATTTCTGTAAGGTGTTTCAGAAACCTGCAAGTGAAAACCCTATATAAAAGGTCAGCTGGTAATAAGCCAGTGCAGAAGGTTGAGTAAGACTTAATATTAACAAGAAACACTAAATTGCTGAAGGAGCTGGAATATCTGCTTTTTCCTTTCTTTGCATATCCAGACTAAACACTACCCAGTACCATACGTAAGGAGTTAGATACCTATTCACACATATTTCTGTTTCTTAACCATTCCAGTAGTTTAACACAGCACTACAACCAATCAATGCATTTTTCAGTTTCTCAATTGGATTAAGCTAATTCATACATAAGGGAAAGTAATTCTCAGAACTTTTGGTGTTTCAGATTTCCACGTACCTGGTGCCCAACTGTACTAATGAGGTCAACTGAGATTCTCACTTGAATCATTTCGCTAATATGAATAAAGACTAGACAACCAGGCACTTTAAACAATGCAAGAAGATTCATGGAATTTTTAATACATATTAAACCGTCTATTACCTTTATAGTAGATGGATAAGTAAGCTGAACCCTGGAAAAACTGTCCCACAAATTTGTAGCAGCCCAGCTGTTGCAATGGCACAAACAGTGACTAGACCAGCCAAAAGACTGGTATGGGTCACTGCATCCCAAGGTCATGAGCACTTGCTTCTAGCCTTATTGATAATAACTTGCATAAAGAGTCTGCTTCATTTCCATCTGAACAAACACTACATAAATAAAATTCCAGCAAATTCCATGCTTCATGCAATGATCTAAAGATCAGTACATTTGGTAAGTACAGTTTCCCAAACTACTCTGTGTAGTGGAAAGGGAGAAGCAACAGCAGCTTGGTGTAGGAACTTACAGAAGAATCTATCATCCAAGTAGATCCAGTTCATTAAGTTAAAAGCAGTATCACAATCTACGACTTCTTAGTCAAGGAATAATTCTGCCAATTCAAAAGTCACTTCACTAGTTTAACAGGAAAAAGTGTTAAGACCCTTGAAAAAATACATCCCACGGCAGTTGCGATCCTTTACGCTGCCTTCAGGCCTCACTCTGAGCTCTGATAAATGAGAACAACATAAAATTCTAAGCAATTTCACATTTGTTTGGTATCAGGGACTTTTCTGCAAGCTGACACTTACAGCTTCTTAGTCAAAGAGATCAGATCTGTAGCAGTTTCAATGGATGCACAGGACAGATTCAACTCTAGTTCCCAGGGAACAGTATTACAAGAAAATGAAAACCACCACATGACAAGACACCCTGGTATGCAGGATCTGATTTACACTAGAATTAGTATCTCAGAAATGCAGTATTGTTGATATATTGAATCAAACTTCGATGAGGTTCCAAACTTAGGAAGGAGGCTGTACAGCTGTAGACACCCAAAGCATTCAGTGTAAGGTGCATAATGCCACACAGAGTGGTAACAACTGGGGCGAAGTGCCTTGAGTCTTCTCTGTGAATACGCCCCCATATTCAGCACCCTGGGAAGGTAATACCCTGCACAGGTAATGTAATCAATATGAAAGGCTGAAGAGTCTCAAGCAACTATTTATTAGTTTATGGCAAAAGAGAACCTAAATATAAATACAGAGACTTTGGAAATCCTCTTTTAAAGCCAAGATCTTTATCAGCAAGGATGAGAAAAACTTTATACATGTTGCACCGCAGTTAAAAATGCACAGCCAGTCCTCCAATAATTGGAAAATCACCTGCTCAACAGAAATAATATGTATAGATTCCTGATCTGCAGGCAAAAACTCACTCACCCCCTACCAGACCTAAGGAAATAACTGCTGAATATGGCAAACTAAACTTGGGCATACACAGCAGATACATCTCCAAGCTAGCCTGAAAACCACCACCACTACCAACAACAACAAAAAATATCATTGAAGTGGCACAATGCTTCCTGAATGAGACACTAAGTTGTAATGAATTAATCCTTTTCCTAGCTTTAGGATCTCACACAAGTTGTAGATGAACTGTGTATTCTGAGTGCATTCATAACTTTATACACAAGAAGTATCACCTTGGCCAGAACTACCTACCTCTAAGTTGTCTTATAAACTACCCAGACCTAAAAGTCTTCAAACAGTGCTTTACCCTCCACAGTAAACTGTGCAGGACCCTTTTCAGGTATCTTTGATACATAACTGCTTCAGGTATAGCTAATAAAATGAAGCTTGTCAAGAGAGAATATGGACATGGACCACTGGTTTGTGAGTATACTAGCACAGGATCTAACCCAGATTCCTGACAAACTGCATAAAGACCGAGTATCAAAACCCACTCTGATCTAACTAGCAGTATCTGTTCAGGACAGGACTAGCCTTCTCCAAAAAGACTCAGTTATCGCGAGAAAAGCATGATTGGAGGAGCTATGCATTGGTTTCAGATTTTGAAAACTATAAAACCATACTGATCTAGGCCATTCCACTACGAAAGTGATTTCATCATGCAGATCAGTTGACACACCAGAGACAGAAACCCAATGGTGTTGAAGAGAAGCTGCTTTAACACCACAAATTAACAAAGTGACTAGCATTAGAACCAGGTAAACACAGACTCTATACTCATTAGCTTTTCCATACAGCTACAATAAAATATACACTTGTCTGATGTTATCTGTACACTTATACTAGTAAGCAAAGATTTGAGTTGACTAACTTACTGTGACTGCAAAAGCTGGTATTTTCTGCACTATTTTAGTTTTCTGGGATGGTAAGGTACAAAACCTGCTGCAAGTCAGTAGAAATCTTACTCTGCTATGCAATGCGCTTGGGGAACAGTATTTGAAGAATAAAAACATTAAGTTTCATCCTTGACCTTACAGTTAAGTATGTATATTTAAAGTATACCCTTGTTGTCACAGGTAACAAATACAGTCAGAAAACACTAGTGGCATTCGTGAGCAGTCACAGCAACTTCACTTTCCCTGCTAGCTCCACCTTCTCTTTATCACTGGGTATGAAGTCCAGCACACATGATGAAAGAGCAGGTAGTAAGATTCTTAGAATTAAAGATCACAAAAATAAAGTTTTCAAACTTAAGCTTCCTAACAGGTCAAAGGGACTGAAGTTTAACTCTGCATTTTAATTTAATTCAGACCAAAGTAAAATGAATTTTGCTCTTGAATAAGGCAAGACAAAGATCATGTCTTGTTTCCCACATTCTAGCCCAAGTGCCTCTCGCAAGGGGCACTTAACAGCGACATTTCAGCCAACAATCCTCTTAACCGCTCCTTATGCTTAAACCAAGACAGAATTCTGTCCCCATTTAGGTTTGAGGCTTCTGCTTTCCAAGTTGAAAAGCATTCTTTCCAAAAGAATTAACAGTACTGTAATACAATTCAGTTTCATCCTTAACTTGTACATATGCAAGGGAACAGACACAGAAACATGAATTTATAGTTTCTGAAGCTGCACATTGCAAGCCAAACAGGCTGGTTTGAGATAATACATTATCTGCTGCCAAAACGCAGACCCCTGCCACTTGGATTGAGACCACTCTAGTAGCTGTAACAGGACCCATTGCCAAGATCTCAAAACTTCAGGATGCAGAGTCATCATTAGCTATGCATGTCTCCTACATACACTACAAGAATCTTCTTCAGACAACACTATCATACATCTCAGAACTTCCCTAATTTAGCTTTTCTGGATGCAACCTGTGGCCTCAGGAGCTGCTTTTAATTCTGCATACAGGATATTTTTGGCTGGTTAGGCAGCATTATCTACAACACTCGAAACTACCATATTCACAACAAATACTGATGACTTCTGGAGAGGTCTAGGTATAAATACATAGTATTATATACTGCTGCCGCCTTTTTAGGCAGTCCCATCACAGGGTTGTGGTTTTCTTTAATACAGAATTTAAATTCTTTTCAAAATACCAAGTATGGCAGAAAATCTGTTAAAGAATCCTAATGGTTTATGAAAGAAGTTTGCTTCATGATTTTTTTTTCCCAAGTAACAGCTTTGTTGCAAATTAATGGATTGTTATTTAGATTAAAGCATTACGAATTCTGTAAAGACAAGGATGAAAACATATTGGACTCCTACTGCAAATATAATTCATTTATAACTGCATTCCATGACATTGTGGCAAAATACTCTAGTACAGCTTGCCTTGCTACTCTGTTCAATATATACCCAAAGGAAGAATTGAAGACAACCTCCAGCTCAGAAATCCTGAGGCACAAGCTGCTAGAAGCTAAGCGTGTTCTTGAGGATCTGTTTTCTTGCCTTTTTACTTCTCCATTTACAGACAGGTTTCCAGTAATGACCTACAAAACTGAACTAGGCAAGTACAGTAGTTCTCAACCAATATTGTTTAAGGGTCACCACCAAATGTAGGAACTTAAAATACTACTTTTATTATTTTTCGCTTCTTCAGTAGTGCTTCTGTAATAACAAGATAAGCAAATATGTAAGTGAACCCTAGTGAGGGTTTTCTTCAGTCTGTTCACTGCTGGCTTCATAATATCCCGTCATAGAGTGCCATTTATATTGGAAAATGTCATCCAAGAAAGCAAACACTTCAGAGAGCTCACAATTCCCTAGGGGAAACAGACACAGCAACTGAAAATGAAGATAGCCACAATTTCTGCTAGATAACCCCCTCCCCTCCTGCAACCAAACTAGAAGGATCTGGTCCTAGGAAACACTGAGAACAGCAGGGAACTGCCAGCACTAGTAGCAAAGGCAAACCACATATCTGAGTTCCCGTCCATTGCCAATTACTGTGTTCCCTTTACACGAACAGAGAGATCCAAAATGAGTATCCAGTTTAAAGAAGTGGTCCATGTTCTTAACCATTTCACCCTACCTCTGTAAAAACGGGAACAGAGAAGGCAGCTAAATTAATACATTCAGAATATACTAAGATTTAAGTCTCACTACAGGCTTTTCTTTTTACTATTTTATATTTCTCAAATTCAGGGGATTGCAGAATAAACTACACTTACCTGAAAGCAGCAAGCAGGACCAAAGCCTTTCCTGACTTACACACCTTTGAAATACTGTCAAGTTCATTTTGGAATTTGATTTGTAAGCACTGTACAAATAGAGAGGAACTGAAAAGAGTTATGAATAAGCTGACAGGAATTTTTCAGCCACAGAATCAGTGGTTTAAACTTCCCTCTCCTGCTTCTCTGTGGAGTGCCCAGCTCCATCCTGACCATAAACTCAGAACCAGCACCAAACCTCCCAAACCCTGCCTTTCTGCCAAACCCATCACCCACTGTAACATGACCTTTGGCAAGCTACGAACTGTTTTCATTTCTGTATTTTTTAGCACAGAAATTAGCCTACAGTAAGAACTACATTGCTACATTCTGCAATGGACAGCTTTTATTGTAAAAAGGACAGACTGCAGTGTTCCAGAAGAGAAAGGTTTTTTAAATTACAGTATTCAGTAGGTTTTTGTTAGCTTAATGCCCCACCTGCTGGCTGATGGCTAAATTACATCGTGACAGTTACCAAAGAAGTCACATGCCTATTATTCTGTCACCAGTAGGTAGCTATGTGCTGTCATGGCAACTGGTACAATTCTATGTTGAAGATGGACTGCACAGCTGGGTCCATCACAGTTTGAAGATTAACGTACAGAAATAGAACCGTGATGGTTATAACAGACATTAGTCTGTCCATCCAGACTGATCACACTGAAGTATTACAAAGCATAACGTGAATAAGAAATACTACAAAAAACAGTGAACTCCTCATGTATCTTTGGTCTGCAAGAATTCCAACACCTTCTGCTGCACCCAGCTCAGTCTTCATACTGGGCTGTTATATTCAGGCAGTTTCTCAAAAATGGATCAAAGAGCCTAGAAGAGACAGAAGTCAAGGCTTATAACGTAAAAAATATTTCAGCCTCATTTATGAGGGAATGATGTTTGAAACAAAAATTGTAAAGTTTATTTTAAAGAATGAGTACAAGGTACTGCTCGTTCAGTAACCAAACCTCACTTGGTCAAGCAGTTCTGCTTGCAGTTAGTGCTGGCCTGAGTTCAGGACCTGCTCAATAATTCGCAAAAGCACAAATAAGGGAACTTTCAGAGGCGTATGTGCCTGCCTGTCGCGTCCATCCCCCTAAGTCCAGGGAAACAGAGTCAGAAGACACTTGCTCAGCTGTACCAAGACATGAAATACTTCTGCAGTGGCCCTGAATTTACACAGGAACCTATAATATGTTCTTTCCCTGGACACAGAAGGATTTGCCAAGATGCCAACTCCAGGATTATCTTCTATTTCAGTCCTCTGACTCCCCAGCTCGAGCCTCCTGAATCTTACAGATATATTCCCACATGGAACCAACTGCCTAAAGGGTCGTTATTAAAAGCTGAACAAATACAATTAAGTTTATGTAGTAAAAGAAGTAAAAAATCCATATTCAAGGCTTCCTTCACTGCGGTAGACATGTTTAGTACTGTCCCAGCATTACAAAGCATACTTTGGTGTCAATTGCAGAGCAGCTCCTCACCTTCTAGTAGCCTAGCACTCAGAAGTACTGTGCACCTTACTGAGACCCCAGAAAACACAGCAAAACAAAGCTGATCCACCCAGACCTCACAGTTCACCAACAGGCAACGCAGCACTAAAATACCACTTCTGAAACTCAAATTTAGATTGGACACAAGGAAGAAATTTTTTATGATGAAGGTGGTGAGGTACTGGAGCAGCTTGCCCAGAGAGGTGGTAGCTGCCCCATCCCTGGAAACATTCAAGGTCAGGTTGAACAGAGCTCTGAGAAACCTGATATGCTTGGAGACATCCCTCCTCCTTTTAGAGGGGTTGAACTGGATGACCTTTAAAGGTCACTTCCAACTCAAACTACTGTATGATTTTACAGCTCTAAGCACCAATTTTTCCAAGGGAAACAAGTGAACAACCTCTATAAACTGGTGGCTGTAGTCCGGAATTGTTCTAGGAAGACTACAAGTTTAAGAATTCCTTGAACACTCATTCATAGTGTACTAAAAGAACCAGCACAAAACAAAAGGGGAAAAACATTTGGTTAAGTTTGTCCTAACCAAAAAGGGCACCACTCAGCAAGTACTACTCCTCCAAATTTAAGGCAGAAAACATATAGAGGGTAAGGCCAGACTTATCTTGAATGGGGTAGAGGGAAGACAAAGCAGTCTCCTTGATAGTTCTACCATCAGAGTGAAATTTTAACACCCGACTTCCAGAAGTATCAACAGCAACAGGTTAACAGCCAGAAGCTTAGAAGGCCCAATTACAAACACACCCCCCCAGAAGGGCAGAGGAGTGTTGCAGACCCATAGGTAGAGTGCTGTCTTATAAGCAGTACCTCCAATATTCCACTACAGAGACACTGACTGACTGCAGCATGTACCTTTACTGGACTATGTATTCAGAGGTTTTGAGAGCTGTGATTTTAATTATGCTGCTATTCCTAAAACAGTTCGTGTACATATAAAGATACTTCCTTTTCAACTGACACTGTATTTTACAGTAACATTTTTTTTAAATGTAAAACCTGTCCTCATTAGGATACTTACTAGAGCATCGCAACCCTAAGCTAGAAGAATGAACAACCCCTTTTCACGTTTATCTTGAGCACCAAGTATATAGAGTTTCACACTACTGGGGGGGGGGGGTGAGGGGAATTACTCACCATAGCTAAAGCCAGAACAGTCACTGGGGCAGCACAAAGGCCTCTAAACTCAGCTGATGACTTCTTTTAGAAAAAAGTTACAGTGAAAGCACGTTTTTACTCACCCCTCTCCCCTTCAATAAATTTTGGTCAAGTTCACTCCAAACTTCAGAGTAGGGATGAAAAAGTATGAAGAATCCATTTAGGTTGTAAAGCTACCAAAGCTTTTTCTTGAGACGCATGTCTCATCTGAAGAAGCCCTGATACTTACTCTTTATTGTTTGGATCTTTTTTTTCCTTTTCTCTCAGCTACACTGAAAGTGGTAGACATTAAAGCTTTTAAATTGTACACCTATCCTAAAATACTGGTCTACCAAGTCATTCCTCCCAAGGAATATAAATCGTATACCTGTTAGAGGACTTAAATCTGTTCCATCAAGGCAAGCAAAAGAAAACCATTTGAAATCAAATTAAGGGAAAATTCTTTTGTTTCTTTGTAGCATCTAAGAATAAGATCACCTTCACGCAAGACAAAAATTAGCATCTTGCTTTAGCACAGAAATACCTAGAAGGAAAATGTATTTCCATTTTCACAGGGAATTAAGTGTCTGTGCCAGACAATCATTCTAATGGAGATCCAACAACACCATCTGGCTGACTGTCTCGTTCCAAGAATAATTCTGTCAGGTGAAAAAGCTTGTTTAAAAAAAAAAAAAAGAGTATGAAAAGGCCACAGCACTAAACAGCTCACTGGGACACTTCACTTAAGAACCATAAAACAAGTGTCATAACTCTCTAATACCAAGAAAAATATAATGCTTGCATTTACTATCCTGTATGAACAATTGTTTCTTTTGATAAAACGCTGTCTTACTATTTAAAGGAGACTTTATGCTTTTGGGTCCCACGCAACACGTGTACTCTGTGTGAGCAAAGGCAGATCTACAAGAACTCACTACTGCCTACTAGTTCACAACCAACACAGTCCACTTAATACAGGAGGTACAAATTTGCAAGAAGCTCCAATTGTGCACCTATTTTGGAAATGCCTTCAGCTACAGCCATATTAAACAGATGTTTCAACTTTCTGAATGCAACACGAAAGAGATTTACCTACTGTTTTTGTGTTATGCTTATAGGGTACTTCAGAAGAACATTAAAAATGCAAGTTCTTAGTTGTAACTTGTTACTTTTACTGGCATATACCACAAAATGTACAATTCCCAGATGGGAATAAAAAAATTGGTTTCCTACGGGTGAGAAATGGCAAACAAAACCAGCACAACATGATCTAATGGAAGAAAATAAATGGCACTCATAAGGGCTGGGCTATGCATTTCACTGTGATAAGGCTTCTCAGCATGCCTGTAAGAACAGAATGATACCCATCATTCCAAACATACTGAACAATCAGCTCACTCACCAGATGGTCCTACGGGTAACACTTGGTCAAATAAACATAAAACATGCACTCTATGTTGGTATCTTCTGTTTTATCTTTTCTTTTGGTGTTGAGGCTCTTCAGTGACAACTACACACAGGCACTTTGTGTTTTCTTATAGCTACAGCATAAAGCCTTCCAATACATCCCAGGGCAATCAAGCCAACTAGAACACTAAGCCAAAATGAAATCTGCATTTGCAAAGAAACAATTACCTTTATCAATAAACTGACATCACAGCTTTAACAGCCCAAGTAGACTGTTTAAGTACTTAAAGTTAGAAAGGGTCTTGATATTCAGAAAACTCCAGAATTACTCTTTTGTTAAAAACAGTTTAACAGTGTAAGACTGAAAACTTATAAAGAAGATGGTAACACAGAAGTGAAGTATGATCAAGCTACTATGTTTAAAACAATACTCGGAGAAAAACACAGCAAATTGGTATGAGAAGACTTAATATAGCATCTTTAGTGACATGAACAGTCTGAGCAGAGAAGAGATTAACAGCTTTGCTTTTTCAGAACAATTTATGCAGAGTTGTGCCAATGTTCTGATAACAAAGTGGCCCCAAAGTCTATAATCATTTCTACCCCCCAATCAATAAAAAAACACCCAGAACATTCCTGAGAAGCAGTCTTTGGACATTTTTCATGCTGCAGCCATATTCCCTGATAGGTCCAGGTCTGCAGCAACTCGGTTCCCTTGTCACTATACACTTCACGAAGATCTACTTCTGCACAAGTCTTTTCCTAGCTATTACTGCTTCTAAACCTTCTGAAAGTTTGAAGCTGGACACACAATCTTACTCAAACTCACACACACATCCTCAACAAGAGGCATAGTTTCCTTTTTAGTCTGGAGAGATTGAGGTGTTGGAGTAGGAGAAAAGCAGACTACGACCCAACATACATACAAGACTGAATACAGTTCAGTTCTACTCTTTCAAAACCACAGCTAGTAGCTATTACATAATGAAGTTTGTTACCACACATATGTAGTAACCAGAATTCTCATACAGGGTAATAAATCTTCACTAGCTACAACAAACTTTTATTATGCTGTATGTCATTCTCAATGTAGATTAAAATTAACTCTAGTATTATATTAGGATGTCTCTAGACGTTTAGGAAGCCAAGTCAAAATAAAAATTTCTTTTTATTGTTTCAAAACATGACTAAAATCTACATAATTATTAAAATACTTACAAATATTCTTTGATTAACAGTTTGCATCACAGAACAAAAGCATATTTTAAATGCAGTTATCTTCTCACAATTTTAACATACAGGTATTGCTAAAATTTTTCAAGTAAAAAAGCATACTCTACTGAGCAGCCAATACAGTTAATTACATTCTTGCATCGTAAGTTACATATAAGAATTTTAGGATTGTCTTAATTACTTTCCCAAAACTAATAGTGATGCTCAAGACTGCAGGTACATAAACATGTCATTAATAAACATAACCACATTGATTACATAGTCTAAAGACAACCAGGACTTAAAGGGCTTCAGCTGAGTTACAACTTGATGTCTTCTGTTCCACTGATTAAGAGCTTAGTTTTAAAATAACAACCTCTTGGGCAAATAACTGCTTCCATTTTTGAACTGCAAGAGGTAACTGGTCAGTATTAGTCACTCGAATCTTGGTTTAAGAAAAACTAAGTGTAACATGCAAACTGTACCTTAAAGCTCCGATGAAAATCCACATGCAAACTATCCAACAGTGTTTTTCCCATGTAAACTCCTTAACATTCCAGTTAGTTATCAGGGGAAGCATGCAAATGATTAATAAAAACTGGAGGCTTGTCAACTCTTACAACTTTAAACCTCAAACTACTCAGGCAAAACCAACTGTATTGGAACAGACAGAACATGACCACAAACTTCAACCTGAAGTAACTTTCAAAAACATTATACTGTATATACTGCTAAACTGAACTGCAATAACATCAAGTTAATAAATTTAGATACTTTAAAGTCTTTGTTGATCAAACACTTTTGAGTACTGCTCTTCCTTTTCTGAAGTGATGCGCCTTCCTCTCCTGGAGTGGGGTAGGAGAAAAGACAGGAAAGAAATTTCTAGATAGCAATCAGAATAAAGCAACTGAAGTTTCATGAAAAGTATCTCAAAACATTCTGTACTCTATCCATCCCTCACCAAAACTGACAAATACAGCTTCCGCGTTCCTGCTTCAGAGTACATGTGTCTAGTTCACATGTCCGTCCTTTTAAAAACAAGGAAGCAAAGTCTCAAATATAATCAAAAACAGAAGTTAAACACCACTTGGAACATAATCAGAAACTGCAATTCTACAAGGACTGAACACATACAGCAAAAGTGTGATGAGCAGCTATACCAACATGGACTACAGTTTATTAGTTTGAGCACACACATTTTACAGAAAGTATGAAGACCCCACACCCACAGTGAGTATTTAACTGGTGTAAAGACTACCCAGGCTCAAACTCAACATCCTCTATCCAAACTAGGGAGGTAACTCACTGCCCTTTCAGCAATTTGTCATTGAAAAATTATCAGCCAGTCTAATGCTTTAAGTGTTTATGAGTTGACCGTTCAGCAATTTTATGCAGTGTTGTATTAAATCCACAGAATCAAATTTCAGCACTTGTTTCCAGCATTAAGCAACTGAGAGCCAACCAAACTCACAGATTTCACAGTGCATGTACAAGAAAGCAAAAATTCAAAAGGCATTCCAGATACTAATCCCTTCACTGTTATGGTATCCTGCAGGTGAACAAATTGAACATCAGTGGTGTTTCAGGGATTTAATTTTGCTTTCACTACATACCTTAAAGTAGTCTTCTTGTGATACAAAGGTGTTTCTCAGACGGTTCCCAGGATTAAACAGACAGGATACTACTGTTTGTATGCTCCTGTCCACAGACTTCTGAAATGCAGTTACAGGTGTTATCTGTAACAATACTAGTGTTCTTGGTTAGCCCACTACTAGCAGTATGGGTGTGTCACTGGGTTTACTTTGCATTTAGGATTCGTCTCAGCTGCCTCACATTTCCTGAGGCCTTTGGGTTTTTTTTTCCAGACCTTTTAGCCTTAGTAACTCATTATCACCCTTAGTGTTACTTACAATATCACAGTTCTGATAGTGACATGCCAGTTCAATTGCGGAATAGCTTGACAGCTGAAAAATTAAGTCTCCTTTAGAAAGTTTAATTCAGAGCCAACTGTTGGCCAAACTGGGGTCACCTTCCACAAAAGAAAGTGAAGAAGGAAGTAAAATGTTACCAATTCCACTGTTTGAAGCTTAAAATAAATCTGCAGAAGATAGCAGACAGTGCTACCTAACCTCCTTAATACCTACACTTTCTCTATAATTCTCAGATTAAGTAAAGCCTTGTCACTTAACACTGTTGTATTTCATGAAGTAGAACACATTTTATACATCCCTCAGCACTGTATATAGACAAACACTAATAGTTGCAAGGACACATGAGACTTCTGAAGCTATATACAGAAATCAGATACAGAGGATTGAGCAATTGGCTAAAGCAGCAACTATAACCTTCATTTCTAGGATACTGGTCAGAGGCCTTCAAGCCACCTAATCCTCTTGTGCAAATTTCTGGGACTAGAATTTATGACAAAAACATACTGAAGTTTTGAAAAAGCACTTGCCTTTTGCGGACTGTTAGTAGATGACTGCATGGGCTCTGGAACAGCACATTCTGTCTGCATAAATTCTGGATCCTCAGTGCAGTGATAGCTTACTGAAGTATAAACCTGTATAGTTTTTAAAAAATTGCAGTGTTTCAGTAACACTGGGAAAACATGCGCAGTTCGGTTGTCATTGGTCCTCACCTATCCATGAACTATGCCAACTTTATCTTCACTAAGTTTTGGGAGTGGGGGGAAATAATATATCCTGATCCATTTTAAGACAGTTCTACTTCCTTCAAAAAAAGGATATATTAGAAGTGTCTTTTCTCCCCACTGTAACCACCCTTGAGAATTAGCTCTTCAACCTACTTCCTTCATGTACAGGTTTTGCAATCAAGTGTATTGAGCAACGAAGGCATTCACTAAGAATGAGACAACCAGCAGGTAACTTCAAGACATTAAGCACTGAAGTCAGATAAAAGAAGGGGAAGCAAAACATCTGCTACCACTGCCTTTCCAAAAAGCTGCTTTCCTCGATACACTTCCTTTCTTGTTTTAAGCTTCCTTCATGCCAATATACTGATTTTTTTAAGATGTAAAGAGGTCTAGAAATGCCCAAGCCATTTTACAGCCTTTCTAAAAACTCTCACCACTTCCCTCTGCTTGCAGTGCAGTGTTATAACCGGCAACACAGTGCAGAGTTTAATTAGAATAGTAAAGAGGCTGATAAAGCAGTTACTCTTTATGGAAACATCCTTCCAGATGCTTCCAGAGAGGATTAGCAGCTTTTTAGCCAATTTTACCAAGATCAACGGCAGGGTTAAGCATTCTCACTTTTCAGGAGCGAAACTTTTTTCCTCAAAGCACTCAGATTTACCCAGACTTGACAGTAGTTTTCAGTTTCTCACAACATTATTAAGGATGTTATTTGTGATTATACACAGCAACCACTACGCATACCAGCTGACACTCCTAAAAGGCCTTGAACACCAAAACTAATTTTAAGCTGACTGAACTGGGAGATACGGAAGCCTACAGTGTTAGGAGACTATTCCACTCTGAGCACCATCCCTAACCATCAAAAGGTGTATTGTATCTGACCTCATCACAACAGGGACATTCCATTTATGAATGGAAATTGTCATCCACCAAACAAATGGGTAGGTACAAAGCAGTAGACTGAAGGATGATGTTTCCCACCTCCTTATGTGTCTGTCCTCTTTTGAGTCTGTAAAGAATGAACTTAAAAGTTGCTTAGCTGAGATAGTTCTAAAAAAGCTTTCAAGCTTAAAATGTCTGATCAAAATCATCATGCACAACTACCCTAAAAACTCTCTGACATGCTACTATTTAATTGTTAAGTGATCTACTGCAGCTGTTATCACGTTCATGTACATTATTCAACAATAACTATTTCAAGCCAACAAGGTAATCAGTATTTCAGTGACTTCTGAACACTTTCCAGTCTGTTTCTTCCCCCATTAAAGCAAACATAATTATCACTAAAAGAAATACAGACTTTCCATGAGGCTGCTTCTCTGCAGAGAAGCTGAAAAGTAAAGCCTAGTACATGACTGGAAGTGAGCAGGAATAAAGTATTCTTCTAACATGATCAGAGACAGAATGTTAGATGCATGCAGGCAGCATTACACATGCACAAAGTTTCATTTTCTTCATTTTTTTCCCCCCATTTACCTTCCACACATTCCAGACATCTGGAATACCATTATTACAGCTTTTAAAGACTTAATAGAAACTGTACTTAATATACACAAGACTATACCCAAAGAACACAAAAGTGCCTAAGATACACATTTAAGTTCCAACACTATTAAAGAAANACACAGTATTTTTCCTCCCTTGTGGATGTCACTTGTGTAAAGTCACAGAAATCACGTAATCTCTTTAGAAGCCATCAGCACTATCTACAGCTGTTGAAAGGAGCCAAAAAGATATCACTATTTGCAAAGCAGAGTGTTTTGAGGCTTTTTAAATTCTAAAAAATTTGGGACAGTAAGAAGTAATACTATACAGATCTTGTAAGTCAGGACTGTGCACCAGGTCACCACTTCTCCTTCAACTTCTCACGAGAAACCAATTATGTTCATGTTAAAATTCCAATTCTGTGACCAGAAGATGCAGAGTAACACCCTAAAAACAGTCAGTTCTGTTCTACCAGATACCTCCTAAAGAAGCAGCATGTCAGTAGGAAATCAGTAATTACCTACCCTGTTAGCAGCTACAGATTTCTATAGACCAGATCTAATACAGATCCAGTCAAACAACAGTTTCGGGTTTAAGTATCAAGCTATCAAAACAGCGTGCTAACTGAGGAGACAAAGTTCCAGAAGTTTAATTTTGTAGACTTACCGGAGGCATAGCATAATTTCTTTGCTCCCCAGCAAGCCATTGTGGTTGAACCTTAAACAAGAATTAGACAAGAACCAGCTTTTATTAATTTCTAACACAGGCAAGTAACCCTCTTTAAGCGCCACCATCTGTAACACTTCACGTCTGGATTTTTCATTAAACAGTAGTTTACAGTCTTCCATCCAGCAAGATCACTTTTTCACATGTACCTCATGTGGTGTTTGGCACAAGGTAATCCTTACCACAAATTCAACTACCTTGTTCGTCTTCTCATTCCAAGTTTAAAAAAAAATAAAAAATAAGATTTCTAAAGACTATGAAAATAAGGGGAATCACAGCAGCCACACTGAAAACATCTCAAACACCTCGTTACTTTGAGTGACTAAACCAATTCTAGTTTAGTTATTGAAACTTGCTCACACATTTCACTTGGCTGATAGTGACTTTTGAACTCGTGCCTTCCCAGACACTTTTAGTGCTCAAGAGCACACCCCCTCTAGATATACATCCTGTATTTATATATAATCTGGGAAGATTCAGTGATTCTGTTTCAAGCAAAGATTAACTGCTCGCACTACAGCATGTAGAAATGCAAAGCTCCTTCCCACAAGAAAAGAGTACTACTGATCCATCTACTTTTTGTTAATTTCAAACTTATTTTATCATTGCATATTCTTAAAAAAAAAATCAAACTAAAAAGAATATGCTATGTTATTCAACAGTTTTCACTGCATTAGAATAAAAATATCACTAATTTTGTTTTTACTTTTGATTTCTGTGAAGCAGGTGCTGAGGGAAATAAAAATCACAAAGAGAAACATACAAAGATCAGACTCCAGTTAACACTGTTCATGCCATTCAAGTTTCGCCAGTACCAAACAACCTTTCTGCTGCTACTAAAGAATTACATACCTGATAGCTGTAGGCTGGCTGGTATCCTACAGGAACTTGCTGCTGTATCAATACAGCTGGTGAACTATATGGGTATGTCTGCAAATCAAAGCTTTTTTTAAAAAATGCAAGTTCGAAGCAAGATAAAAGTATGATATTTATAAAGATATTTATGAAGCCAGTAGCACATTTTTAGAAATACATAGTCACATCGTTCCTTTGATTCCTGTTTCAGAGTAGCTTCATTGTTTAAAAGCAACCCTTATGATTTCCCATGGAGCTTCAGCACTTCAGGCACTAAAAATCTCAAGAGGGATTCTGAGTGTATTATTATATACCTAAAAATCCCACATATACTTGTAGCTGATCTTTTAAGTCATTTTAGAAGTACAACTCGTCCCATAAACTTTCTTAAGTAGACCTGAAACAGACCAGCTACCATGAAATAATGGACTACAGCCGGAAGATCAGTTTCTTGGAGCCAAAAGCAATTTAAGTATTGCAATTCAGACAATTTCCCAACATTTCTTCACAGCAAGTATTTTCACACAATGTTAACCTGGAACCTTCTCAGCTTCTTCAAAGAATAGTTAAAAGGCACCATCCCAGCATTTAAGAGAATTAGTTCCTCCTACACTACTTCACACTCCAAATAAACTCAAGGCAATCAGCAAGAGTACTACTATCAAGCTCTCTGTCTTAGAAAAAAATACTTCTGAGAGTCACGAGTTTGCTCATCTTCATTTGCTTAAGATACACAAAACAGAATCGGTTTGCAATTAATATTGCCCTGTTGTACTGCCATATCATATAGGGTTAATACTGGCAGAGACCATAATCTGGGAAGTCTTCTGTTCACAGTACAGTATTGACAAGGGCAGAAGTACTCTGCCTGCACCTCAGTTAGAATGCTTATCTGAAGTACCAGTAAAGTGGTAGGCATACTGTACTGGTCACATCTGTCGACAGCTGATGCCATAACAGTCATCTTTAAGACACAACAGCAGTTCAGAAACAAGAATTTGTTGGGGAAAACAGAGAGGTGGGCAGGCAGGGTACCACAGCCAACTTCTGGTTTTATACAAGATAGATTTTAGAATTTGTGGTTTACTCTGAGGCAGGGCAGCAGTACATTAAATACCTGGATGCATTTAACTTGTGAAATGCACCTGTGACAAGTAACAAGATCATTTAAGAACTGTTATGTAATTAAATCTTAGCTCCACCTTGAACAGATTTCTCATTGTCAAAAATAAAAAGTATCTCCCTGTTATTTACACAAAGAGATCACATCACTGAATGAGTTTTTCAAGGCTGCTGACATTCTTTTGAAGTTGGGCACTTCTTACTGGGGAAGGCAGTATGAAAACAAGCGGGTAATGCAAGACTGGAAACTCAATACATATTCTTGAAATTGTATGTGCTTGCACCTTCAAATATATTTTATTATGGTTCAAAATCTGTAGTATGAACTGTCTTACCTGGACATATTGTGTTACTGGGCTCATTACAGCTGGAGGCTGCACATACGTCTCTGTATTTTGACTACCCCATACACTATGGAACTGTGGTGCAGGAGGATTGAAGACCAATGGTCTCGGATGCATGTACGAACCTTGTTTTAAAGAAAAATAAAGAATTCAGACATCTTCGCATGTACTTCATTAGTATCTAAATTCAAGCTGCAAGAAATCTTAAGTGTTTCGACTCAATTTAACTCAACATTCAGTATACCGTATCGTGCTACCAACCTGAGTTTTATTATCAAAACTGTACAACATCACACAAGTAGCGAGGTCAGAATTCAGAATTGAAGTTTAATTGTAATGTATTCCATAAAATAACAAGGATTTACAAGGATGGTAATGTATAATTCAGAAAAAAGCTGTAATACATACTTGTAACATGAACAAGTTTGTTTACATATACTTACACAAGTTTTGTTGCTTTCTGATCGCTGGGCCCAGTTTCAGCTTTTTGCCATGGAAGTTGATTTGTGACTGAAAGACAGGTTATTCTGTAAGCTAAGCAATCCGTTGAGGTGGGTGGTTGGTTTGATTTTTAGAGATCGTACTATGCTTTTACACCACTGTATCATCAACTTACATCCAGACTCTATAGCCTACATTCTCCTCTGCCACCTCAACACCTTATGCCTTTTACGTTTAGTTTCCTGCAACACTAAGCACACCCATTTGCCTACTCACCGACCTTCCAAATCTATTATGTATCACTTGCCTTAATAGTAACATGTACTAGCAGTAGTTTGCAACTACACATAAGTGACTGTCAGCTTTCTGGTTTCACACAGATTCAAAATATTCTTGCCTCAGTAAGGATACTGATGCAGAGTGACCATAGTCGGGGTTCCCCTGAAACCCTATTTACATCACCACTTAACAGGCTTCACGTAACACGTTAGAAGCTGTCTACCCAATATTAAAGGAAATGGAATACTGCCTAAGCACTATTGTTTACCTGTATGTTACTGTGTTCTCCCTAGAGAAATTTTCACATGTTCCTTCACAACATCCAAACATGCTGATATTTAAATTTTTTTTTTGCTAGGGCATGTATGCAGCACACAGATTAATCAAGAAAGAGCGCAACTGAAATACAGTTCACACGTTCCTCATATACCCAAACCCAGGAATACAAGCATCTGAAGGACTTGCAAAACAGAGCTGGAAGCACTCCTCAGCAGTCAAAGGTCTGAGACACCTGTAACTTCTCATTCTGCAAGTTCTGCCCAAACACTAGCTCACACAGAAGGCAGAATTTCAGACTTTCAGTGACTGAGTACTGCTTTGCCAGCATGGTACCTGAAGGTGTAACAAAAGCACAGGAAGAATTTCAAGCACCCTCCCCCTCTACAGAAGTTGAATTCTGTGTTCTTCAGCGAAACTGCTTAGCCTTCCCCACACTTCAAAGTCTATTTGGACTGACTGTAGAGAAGGGCCTGTAAGATTTTGCAAGATTACAGTTTGAGTCTAGAGCATAGAAAGTTGTTTTAATACATGAATTAAAGCAGATTAATGTTTATTCAGGCACTCGAACTTCTCCACATAAGAGAATTCACCTTGGGGTCTGATCTCACCTTCTCTGCCAAGATGGTGACATGAAACATGTTTATCTACCTATGAAGATGCACATAGCACACATGACACTACCTAAACTACTGTTACATTTCAGAGGGTAAACTGCGGTTTATAAATACTTCCACATCAGAAGCTGAAAGATTTTTGGTTTACCCCAACTACCAAAAATTTAGCACCAAGTATTAAAAGTAGTATTAGAGAATCTAGATAGA